>Ga0209804_1000818_pt1 | contig 22257 bp, 22 predicted proteins | sample GraSoiAngelo_139_FD_185896 | JGI IMG/M metagenome (GOLD analysis project Ga0209804, IMG submission 185896) | Grasslands soil microbial communities from the Angelo Coastal Reserve, California, USA - 14_0929_12_20cm (SPAdes) (version 2) | ecosystem: Environmental > Terrestrial > Soil > Grasslands ... | reverse complement strand
TTCGTCAGTTCCGCTATTACCTCCTTACTGCCGAAGCACCCGAGATCGCCCTTCGCTTCCGGGATGCTGTCAGGCGCACCATTCAGTCATTAGGCCAAAATCCTCATGTGGGTCCGCAATATTCTTCCAGCAATCCGCGAGTTCACAATCTTCGATCATGGCCGGTAGCTGGATTTGAAGCGATTCGGATTTATTACTCTCTGGAGGCAGACGCCATGCACATTATTCGTATCCTGCACGGCAAACGAGACGTAAGGCGCATCCTTGGAAATGAATGAGCTCCTAAGTGCGCCAGCCGAACGTGGCGGACCGACTGGATCCAAACCCACGATGCACGTTTTGCGACGTGCAACGGTTTAGCAAATTCCCGATTCCACACGCTGTTGTTCGGAATCAATAGGTTACGTTCGGATGCGTTGCCTCATTGTTAGGCAAACAGCCAGTGTTCGGGAGCATTTGTGCAACGATTGTGCAACCAAAAATGCGACGGTTTTTGCGGACCGTTTGTGGAACCGCGACAAAAGCTTTCGATCCCAGAAGCTCAGCTTTATAAGGCCGTTACCGATAATGTTCGGGAAGGGTTCAATCGGGCTTACACACTCGCAAACGAAAAGCGGGCTGGTACTGTCGGCTTCGCCCTTACGATTCTCCAGCGTCGGCTTCAGGCTATCGAAGTTGGTGTTGTTTCGTGATCGGATCTCCCGCTCAGTTTCGTGATCGATTCAGAAGCTTGTCCAACGTGAATCGGTCAGGCTCCCAGAACGCCAGTAAGAATGCTGCAGCGGCCGCCGAGAAGACCGAATAGTCGAATGGCGTCTTGATGCCAAGACCCGTGACCATGCCCATAGCAAATGACAAAAGGAGAAGACCCGAGAGGACGGAGGCCATTCGTATTTTGAAGCCTGCGATAAGCAATATCCCAAAGAGTGTCTCCGCGACGGTAGCTGCCCACGCGAACGACATTGTCAATGAACTGGGGAAGAGCGACGTCACCGCGCCCGTGTACTCCACGAAATGAGCGAAATTTCCCCAGGATACGTTCTTTGCTCCATATGGCCCCCACAAGCCAAAACGATCAGCCACAGCGGATAAAAAGGAAGCTCCTAGCGCAAACCGTGCGAACAGACGGACAATCTCTGTCCCATTCTCGGTGAGTTGCGAGGTTTTTGAATTCATACGTGCCTCCAGGTAGGGAATATCGCTTTAGGCAAAATGGTTTCATCGGAGAAATGCAATGCTCGCGTCCGAAGCTAGTGAACGGGAGTGAGAATCGGTGCTCCTTCATTCTTGATGAAAAATACGACGAACTTCGCTGGTTTCGTCTTACTCGCGTTACGGCTTACGGTATGAACGTCTTCAGGCGATTCGTAAAATACCTGCCCGGGACCAAGCCGCTGAAGCGTGCCTCCGCGAACCTGCATCTCAATTTCCCCTTCGAGAACATAGACAACCGCATGCGCATCATGCCGGTGGATCGCGTCGACGGCTCCCGGGGCGTAATTGACAGTAATGACTTCAATCTCTTTACCCGGTGCTTCCGGAAGGAGTCTCGTAAGGAGCGTATTCACTTGCTGGGCATGCGTTGCCGTGGCAAATCCGAAGGTAAAGATAAATACAGAGAGGATGAGCTTCTTCACGTTATGCATCGCTTCTGTCCTTTCGCTGATGTGCCGCGATAATCGTAAGGTCCGACTTCGTCAAACGGTTAACGCCGGCGCGAATTGTCGCTTCCGGGAAATCTTCGTAGAACAGTTCAATTCGATCGCCAGATTCAAGATTTCGCATTGCACCCCGCTTTCGCTTAGTGCGTCTATTGCAAGGACTCGCGACGTTAAGCTGACCTTATACAAGAAATGCAACACGCAGAGTTTCCCAGTTGTCTGCGATTCTCCTTCACCAGGAACAAGCTGGAGAAATCGCGAAAACCCAGCTCCTCTGCGTGCGCATGTCTCTGCCACGATTGGAACGGAAACCGTGGCAACCCTTGTCAAAGTTAGGCGGATGCGGCTTTGCGCGTTTTCTGAATTGACTTAACAAACTCCAAAACAGATCTCTTGGCAAAGCCCTTTCAATACTTATTTCTTGTATATTGTGCGGTCGAGAAACTCATGCATTGACGACCCAATCCAATCCACTTCTTCTTCCAACGCGAAATGGCCCGTGTCGAGAAGATGGAGCTCTGCACCGGGAATATCTCTTTTAAAGAGTTCAGCACCCTCCACCGTGAAGATTCCATCGTTTTTGCCCCACGTGATCAGCGTAGGGGGCTGATGTTTACGGAAGTACTGCTGCCAATCGTCGAAAACATCCAGATCTCTCCTCGCATTGTAGAGGATTGAAAGCTGGATATCCTTGTTTCCCGGCCGGTCCTGGTAAGCCTGGTCGATCACCCAATTGTCCGGGCTGATCTTCGCCGGATCGCTGGCACCATGCAGATAATGCCACTTGGTTCCTTCAATCGTCAGAAGCCAGTCGAGTAGAACTTGAGCATTCTTTTCGCTCCGTTCTTCCCAGTAGTCAGATAATCCCCCCGTCAAGAACTCCTTATTTATGGCTTCAACATGGGCTCCCCCGTTTTGGACGATCATAGCGGTCACTCGTTCGGGATGCATGACAGCTAACCGGAAGCCGACCGATGCACCTATGTCCGAAAGGTATAGCGCATATGAAGAAAGATTCAGCTTTTCGGTGAACTTTTCGGTCACAGTCGCTAACCGTTCGAAGGAATAGTCGAAATCGCTGACCGAGGGTGCTGAGCTTTCGCCATATCCAGGGAAGTCTGGGGCAACGACATGATATTTATCCGCAAGCATGGGAATCAGGTTGCGGAACATATGAGAAGACGACGGAAAGCCGTGCAAGAGCAAAACGGTGGGAGCATCCCAGGGACCGGCTTCGCGATAGAAGATTTCCAGTCCCTCCGCGTTGAGCGTGCGATAGAAAACGGTCGGCATACTAGAATCTGCCGCGTTTTCCCAATCCATTACAGACTTTCCTTTTTTAGTTGCCATGCTCTTTTATCCTTACTCTTTAGATTTGGAATCGTATTCGACATCGAAACTCTTCTTAGGCGCGTGAATTGCAGCTTCGTGGGCGCAAGGCAATCCCCGCGTCCTCACGGACGAACGCGAATGATCGTCTTTCCCTTGATCCGCTCGGTCCGGTTGAAGGCGGCAACCGCATCGTCGAGGGCAGCGACGTTGCCGATGTTTGTCCGCAGCCGACCAACCCGGACCCGCTGGACGAGCTCACTCAATCGGGCGCAATCTGGTATGACGACGAACTCGACAGTTAAGCCGCCAGAGGGCCGCGCCTCGGTCGGGCCGGTGACGGTCACCAGCGTTCCTCCGGCGCGAATCACGCCCGCAGACCGCTTCGCGATGTCGCCGCCGAGGACATCGAAAACCAGATCGACTTCGCCGACGTCTTCCAGGGCGTCGTTATCGAGGTCGACGAACTCCTGTGCGCCGAAGTCGAGAGCCGTCTGACGGCCGCCAGCGCGCCCGGTGCCGATGACGTACGCCCCGGCCTCACGTGCGAGCTGGCTCGCCATCGAACCGACTACGCCGGCCGCGCCGTGCACGAGGACGCTCTGCCCCGCGTGAAGGCGGCCGTGCTCGAACAGCCCCTGCCACGCGGTCAGGCCCGGCATCACGAGCGCCGCGCCCACGGTGAAGTCGACGTCGCCCGGCAGCGGTGTGAGGTTGCGTGCCTCGACGGCCACATACTCCGCCAGCGTGCCGTCGCGATACCAGTCCGTGAGGCCGAACACCCGCTGTCCAATCGACAGCCCCGTCGTGCCATAGCCGAGAGCGGTGACCACTCCGGCCAGTTCGTGTCCGGGGATTGAAGGCGTCCGGTCACGGCCGACGCGATCAGTCCAGGTCGAGGGCCACGTCAGCTCATCCCCGGTGAATCCCGACGCATGAATCCGAACAACGACGTCGTTTATCGCCGCCTGCGGCTCGGGCCGCTGCACCAGCTTCACCCCGGCCGTTCCCGCAGCCTGATCCGTCACCACAATCGCCTTCATAAGTCACCTCCCTGTGTCGATCTCATTTTCATGACGTATTCTCCTTCCACACGAGATCAGATGATTGGAATGGACTGGCCGGCAGGTCCATAATCGTCGGGATGACTAGTCCATGAAAGGTGCCTAAAACAGTGCCGAAAATAGAGACATTTCAAGACCTGGTCTTAGAACCAAGGAAGGATGGCCAGGAGATGTGGCGCTGGCTCTATACTGAGCTGCGCTCCGCAATTATTGATGGGCGATTGAAATCTGGAGCACGATTGCCGTCCACGAGAAATCTGGCAGCACAATACGGCCTTGCCCGGGGTACAGTCGTGGCAGCATTCCAGCAACTTCAGGCTGAGGGATTCGTTTCGTCCGAAGTGAGTGCTGGAACATTTGTCGTACCGGCGCCAGAGTGGGAGATGACCTCTCCGACTAAACAAAGATCTTCCCGCCAGGTAATCTCCAGAGCGACTATAGCAAAGCGCGCGCAGAGTCTTCTTAAGACCACATTTTTATTGCCAGCTTCGCATTCCATCGGTAAGGCGTTTCGGGGCTACGAGCCGGCTATCGACCTGTTTCCAGTCGAACTGTGGGCGCGGATTGCGGCGCGCGTTTATCGCAAAGCACCGCGTTCTTTGTATGGGCAAGGTGATGCAGGTGGTTATCCACCGCTGCGAAGAGCCATCGCGGAATATGTGGGCCACTCCCGCGGAGTACGTTGTTCTTCGGAACAGATCATCGTGACATCGGGCGCCCAGCAGGCGTTGGACCTCTTGCCGCGAGTGCTTCTCGATCCCGGCGACGAGGTGTGGATGGAAGATCCCGGGTACCCTGGGGCTTCTCAAGCCTTTCAGAGCGCTGGCGCGAGTGTGATTCCCATTCCAGTTGATGGGGACGGTATAGATGTTGCAAAAGCGATGAAGTCATCTCCCGCCGCCCGTGTGGTGTATGTAACACCAGCTAATCAGTTTCCCCTTGGAACTGTCATGTCAGCAGAGAGACGAGTCGAACTTCTCTCCTGGACCGCGCGTGCCGGGGCTTGGATTATCGAAGATGAATACGACGCGGAATATCGCTATTCCGGCAAGCCGATTGCGTCCCTGCACAGCCTCGATAGATCTGGATCGGTCATTTACGTTGGAACATTTACGAAGATGCTCTTCAACGCTCTTCGCATCGGGTTCATCGTTGTTCCGGAACGGTTAGTCGAAGCATTTAGAATCGCACGAAGCTTCATCGACCGCCACGCTCCGACGTTAGATCAGGCCATCCTGACGGAATTCATCAACGAAGGTCACTTCGGCCACCACGTTAGAAAGATGAGGCAGGTCTACTCGGATCGTTCGCAGCTACTTACAGAAGAGGCAAATAGGCGTCTTTCCGGTTTGCTCGATGTGGAGCACGCGCAATCTGGGATGCGCACCGTGGCCTGGATCAAAACAGGTGTCCCCGAAATGGTGTTGACACGACGGGCAGAACAGCTGGGATTGGAAGTAGTTCCAATCTCCTCATATGTCAGCAAGTACCAGCAGAAGCCTGCGTTGATGCTGGGCTTCGCAGGGTGTAATGCAAGTGAGATAAAGAGGGGCGTGTCGGTTTTGGAAGCTGTACTCTCTCGATGAGTCCGTACCAACGGACGCTCCAAATGTATTGCCCTTTCATCTCCTCCAAGTCTTGTGCAAAGTGCTGCTTCTGCAAAACTCTGCATGAGACATCCTTCGGGTAAAACCAAGGACTGATCGCTATGCCCAACAATAGAATTTCGCTCGACGACCCAAGAGCGTCCGAAGAGGGCGATTCTCTAGACCGTTACTGACGGGACCAATGTAATCAAGCCAACGACAACGGTTGCACAGACCGTCGTGGCGCAAGTCGACGGTTCCCTAGACCGTTGCCCTGCAGACCTATGCTTATATTTCGCCCCCGACTAGGATCTCGCATGAGCGCCCTAATTCTTACAGGCGGTTTTGCCAGGAAAGCTTGCAGTCTGGGGCAACCTAGGCGACCCGTGCGCTGTATGCGAATCTTGCAAAGCTATTATTTGCAAAGTTTTACGCTAAGTTGTTGATTCCACGGCTGGGGACGTAGTTCAGTTGGTTAGAACGCTGCCCTGTCGTTGGTTAGAGTCCCACACTGTCACGGCCGAGCCACAGAATCAGCTCCCTCACCGCACTTCAATCACTTTGAATAGGAGCTCCTGCCTGTCACGCAGGAGGTCGCAGTATCATAGCGCTGCTCGCGTCCTTGACCTCTACAGAATCACAGCTGCTTCCTCAAAATTCAGCCGAGGATTGCGTGGGTGGAGCTTACTTGGGTCTCCATAGCCGCGTCGAAACCGGACATCGGTCCGCAGTCTAGTCCCAAAGCGCGCGCGGCCGGGATGAAGTATGCGGCTTGCAGTGAACTGTTGCGGAAGGCGTTCTCCTCAATTAGAGGTTTATTCCCGACAAGGTGGGAGCGGACATCAGCGTGTGGAAAGAGCCTGGGAAGGTTCTCGTGAAATTCCGTGTCCCAGGCGACGATGACTGTGACAGCAGCGGCCATGGTTTTGTCGACATTGCCGGGCGCAAGAACTGGCTTGAGGAGCCCCTTGGCGCTTGGAGTGGTTAGAAAAACGAACCTTGCAGGTGAGCGTTGGCGCTGGTCGGCCCAAGACGCGCCAATTCGTAAGCCTTGTGGAGGAGTTCCACTGGCACGGGTTCGGGAAGCCACGTGGAGTGGGTCCGCGCTTCGCGAAAAAGCTGATCGAGAGCCTCCTGTGAGATCGGGGATTTAATGACAGTAAGACTCGGTGATTCAGATGGATTGTGCATTTTGGTTCCCTCCTCTCAGGCGAGTTCAGCGCGACCGCCGGGCATCCAGACTGAACGGTCCTGCTCCGAACTGAGAAATTAGCAAGGCGCCGCCGAGCATGGAGACATTTTTCATGAATAGAATCATTTGGATCTGCGCCATCATCGGGTCCTGAACCGCCCAGAACTTGTGCAACATCAAGGTGACCGGAATCAGGAACAGCACGATGAGCCAGGCGCCAAGTTTTGCGCGGTAACCCAGCAAAATGCTGAGGCCGCCGGCGATGGCCAGCACGCCAGAAAGCGGAACCGCAATCGAAGCCAAAGGCACGCCTTGAGAAGCCGAAAAGGCAATGGTTTGCCTGGTAAAGTGATTAGGGGCTGCGATCAGGAAAATCAGCGCGAAGAAAAACCGCCCCAAAACGACCACCGCGCCCTGGGACATGCTCCCTGTGTCCGTACTGCTGGAAATTGCTACTGAATTCGTTGCCATGTGTTCCTCCTTTACAGTTTTATTGATGTCAAGCCTATTTATATAGATACATTGTTGTAGACATTGGTTACACAGAAGCATCAAAATTGTGGTTATGAAAAAGAACTCTGCAGACCCAGTGCACTGTTGGGTTGTGTGGATGAAGGCGTTCCAAGCGGCCGCGAAATATCTGTATGCGGGACTTGAGGAGACGGGACTCGACGATACGGACTTCCGGATACTGGAGGCCCTTCTGAACAAAGGACCTTTGCCCGTGAATACGATTGGGCCGAAGGTGAACCTTACGCCTGGATCGATCAGTGTGGCCGTCGACCGGCTGTTGGATAGGGGCCTGGTAAGTCGGGTCGAGAGTCACGAAGACCGGCGTGTCCGGGTCGTATCGCTCACACCAAAAGGCAAAGAATTGATTGCGCCGGTGTTTCGCAAACACGCTGTCGAGATTCGAAAAATGTTTGCCGATGCGAGCCCGAAAGAAGTGCGAAGTCTGGAAACGATACTGAAAAAGATTGGTAAGCGCGCCGAGAGACTCGAGACACGAGAAAAGACTTAAATGCAGATTGGAATCGACAGTTTCGCAGCAGCCATATCCGACCCGGCCACGGGTCTGACGCTCAGCCCGGTGGAACGCATGCACCATCTACTGGAAGAAATTGAGCTCGCCGATCGGATCGGCCTAGACGTCTTCGGCATTGGCGAACATCACCGGGCGGAATTCCTCGATTCGGCTCCCGTTGTGATCCTCTCCGCTGCTGCCGCGCGCACGCAAAATATCCGCCTCACCAGCGCCGTCACGGTTCTCAGTGCCTCGGACCCCGTCCGCGTTTTTCAGGAGTTCGCGACTCTTGACCTCATCTCCAGGGGCCGCGCCGAAATCGTCGCCGGACGCGGTTCCTTCATCGAGTCCTACCCCCTCTTCGGCCTGCGTCTTGAAGACTACGATTCGCTCTTTGCAGAAAAACTCGATCTTCTCCTGAAGATCCGGGCAAGCACCGAACTGCACTGGTCCGGCAAACACCGCGCAGCTCTTACCGGCCAAGCAATCTACCCTCGCCCGCTGCAGGACACGCTGCCCATCTGGGTGGGTGTCGGCGGCACTCCCGAATCTTTCGTTCGTGCAGGCGTGCTCGGACTTCCTCTCATGGTGGCCATAATCGGCGGTGAGCCAAGACGCTTCCGCCCACTTATAGACCTCTACCGCGAGGCTGGGCGCCGCGCCGGTCATTCGCCCGAGCGACTGACCGTAGGTCTTCATTCCATTGGCTTTCTCGCGGACACCACGGACGAAGCCGCGGAAATATTCTATCCAGGTTATGCGCACACGTTTACCGAAATTGGCAAGGAACGTGGCTGGCCACCCGCCACACGCGCTCAATTCGACGCCCTGCGCGGACCAACCGGTGCGCTGCTGATCGGCGACGCTAAAACAGTCGCGAAAAAGATCCTTTATGTGAATGAAGCTCTCGGCGGCATCTCCCGGATCACATTCCAAATGGGTGTCTCGACGCTTCCGCACCAGAAAATGTTGGACGCCATAGAGATCCTTGGCACCGTCGTGGCACCTATTGTCCGGAACGAGCTGCGTGTCACTCCTGTACGCGCCTGATGAATCGAGCTCTTCAAATTGAGCGAGGTCCGTTTTCCATCATTTTCCAATTACTAGGAATGCTTATTTTAGTTAAGTACCGCCAGCTCAGCGAGTTAAGGACCGCTAGAGGAAGCTCGGGAAGCGTCTGTTCTGTCCGGAACTACGCCCGCTGGTTCTGACTGATTGTGCTCAGGAATTGATTTTCCATACGATGGTTTGAGTGATTCTGGAAGCAGGTCGGCCCACCGACCCTGGAGCGCAGAGGCCATTCTTCACGGCCTTGTCCCCTTGCCCTCGGTTTCCACACGCGAGACAGGCGCTCGCACACTGTCAGACGCTCAGCACAGGACAAGGGGCTTCACGGGCTATGGCATAGCTGAGATCCCGCAGGCGGCCCAACGCGCCGGACTGCGGGCTTCTTCCGATCATGAGCACATCAGCCCGCAATCGGCGCGCCTGCTCGGTCAGCACTTGTTTAATCGAGCCGCTGGCGATGTTGACTAGAGCGCGCGAACCAGCGGCGGCTTGCAACTCCTCGATGCGGCGGCCGGCTGCTTCCCTTTGCTTGAGAAAGAACCCCCGACATGCAGTCCTTGATGTTGTTTATCAGGCACTCGCATAGGTCGCGAACGTGCGGCCGAACATTGGCTGACCACTCTTTGATTGTTCTTGTGTGACCTCGTCTTGGATCACATCCCAATGCTCCACGAGAACGCCATCCTCAATGCGAACGATGTCCGCCGCAATCCAGTTCACGGGGAGGCCGAAGCCCGAAAATCGCCCGTGCACGATGACGGAATTCCCTTCCGCCACAATCGTTCCGGGCTCATATTTGAGAGTCGGCGGAAGGCTCTTGATGAGATCAAACAGGCCCTCACGACCGGGAGCAATGTGCGCGCTGTGTTGGATGTGGTGAGGTGACCAAAACTTCTCGGCAGCGGCGTAGTCACGCTTGTTGAACAACGTATCGAACGCTTCCAGGACCAGCGCTTTGTTTTTCGACTCAACTGTACGATTCATTGCTACGTCAGCCTCCTCCTAAAGCTTTGATCCCCCGTCCACAGGGATACTGGCACCGGTGATCCAGCGCGCCTTGTTCGAAGCCAAGAACGCGACTACATCCGCCACGTCCTCCGGCTTTCCGATTCGCTTTAGATTAGTGCTTGCATCCCAAGGGTGGCCTCGCGACCTGCTTCAGTCTTAGTGAAGGTCGACATGTCGGTCTCGATCACGCCCGGCGCTACCGCGTTCACGCGAATCCCGCGGGGACCTAGAATCGCGGCCCAGTTCTTGACTAGAGTTTCGATCGCATCTTTGGTCGACGCGTAAAGAAGAATTTAACTGTTCTCCAGATCAGGTTTGCCAACAACAGCTCGCGCTGCCAGAGAAGAGATCAACACAATGTTTGAGCCTTGCCCGAGAATCGGCAGGAGTTGTTGCACCAGGAAGAACGGACTTCGTACGTTCGTTGAAAAGAGATTGTCGAAGTCCTCGATCGTGTGATGTTTGATGGTGGCACTCTTGCTCGCACCGGCATTGGCGACGAGTATGTCCAATCGGTCGCCAACGATTGAGCGTACTTCTTTGCCCAGCGAAGTTGCTCCTTCTAGTGGTGGCCGTAGGGACGCTGTCGCCAATAACGGCGACACGCTTGCGCGACTTTGCCGCGGCGATAGCACGTTTCTGCCTGCTGGGTCCACTGCCGATTACAACAAGGTCGTACTCTGCTGCAGTCACTTTGAGAGCCTCAAATTCAACCTCCGGTTCCATGGCAGACTCAGAGAATCAAAGACGAGATGTTCGACTAACGAAATCAGTCATCCGGATCACTTCCGGTATCCGCTTGAAGAGGATTCGCAGGATTGATCACGTACTGTTGATGATCTACGGTGAATATCCGTCGTCCGTAGATCTTCACTTCAACAGACGTCTCATCGCGGTAAGGAAGCCAAAAACCATCAATCCGTTGGTATTGCCGTACAAAATCGGCTCGATTGATCCAGAAGGATGGTTTCTTGGCAGGGTGCCCCGCGATTTTCACAACCGCGAAGTCGACCGCATCGACCCATATTTTCCCCTCGAACAGATACTTGTCTTTGCGTTTCGGAGTGGCTTCGAGAACGAAGCAATGATACGGGCCAACTTCCTCCTCCCCTGCCAACACGAACGTGTAGTTCGCTGCCGTGATTGCGCTGTTGTGGTGCTCCCGGCCGGCGGATGTCTCGCCCTCGCTCTGAATCAAGCGGTCGAACACCAGGTGACGCACGATCCCCGATCCCTTTTCGGAGGTCTTGTTGAATGTTTTCTTGTCGGGCGCCTCGTAGTCAACGCGTACCACTGCCTGGGCCGCCAACTTCCCTTCAAGGTTTCTGATCACGTACGTCCGCACGGCCGAATACCGCAGCAACTGCTCGTTTCGCAAGCGGTTGCGTTCAAGCATTTTTCCGATGATGTCGTCGCCCGTCAAACCCATTGGAGCTTTGTAGCCCGCTGGGGCTGCTTCCTCCGCTGCGCGGCTGGCGAAGTCCTGGCTCTGCGCAAACAACGACCCTTGAGTCGCTCTCAAGACAAGAGCGATCGCGGCCAATCTCCCGCATCGTCCAACCTGAATTGCCATAGCCTGCGACCTCCCCTTTCTTTTCTATGCCCTCTTCCCGGATCCGTACCATGCTTTCAATCAGCGAAGTTAAGAATGAAACCATCCATGCGGCGCTGAAAGCCAGTGAACCTGCCAAAGAATGGCGAAGTCACGTTGCTGTACACCTCTCGAAAATTTCCGTGGTTCGTGAGATTGATCGAATACAGCCCCACGCGAACCTTGTGCCGGCTCCCGTGCTCCATCAAAGGCAGGCGCAGATGAAAATCTCGATAAACCTGCGCATCGACGGAAAAGAAAGTTGGGAAGCGCGGGCCATTCGGCAACCCTGCGTAGTTCTGGAGCACGTCGACGTTAGAATAGGGAAAGCCCGTGTGCACGTCTACAACAGGGCTCACGGTAAGCGACCACGGAAGATGGAACACTCCCCAACTAACCACTCGATGCGGCACGTCCAAGGGCAGGATGCCGGAAACATTGGGGCGAATCACAGGTTGCTCGAAGGGAAGGAAAATGCTGGATACGGTATTCAGGTCACCGCGCGCCCGGCTCCAAATGTACGCGACATTCAGGTCAGCGTCATGAACAGGTTGAAAATGGAGCGCGGCTTCGAACTCGTGGTAGTTCGCCTGGCCTGTGGCGAAGAGACCTAGCAGGCTAGCGCTTCCGAAAACACCCGGAATGGGATTTACGACGAACAGATCCCGAGTCCGGCTGTAGATGTAGCTGATGCGAAGGACCGCGTTGTCCCACAGTTGGCGGTCAACTTCGATGTTGCTGACGAAACTTCGAGGACTAGTGTCGGGCTTGGACCGTATGCGTGAGAGAAGGGTGCCGACGCCGTTTCCGACGAACCCGTTGAGATACGGGGTAGGCGATCCGATGAGTTGGCCCGTTTGCTCAAAGAAGCTCAGGGTCCTCTGCGGATTGTGAACGAAGTCTGCTTCCAGCAAGGAAACGCGGTCATAAAACAGTCCTGCTCCGGCACGAAAAACAGTTTTCTGGTTTTTTCCAGGCGAATAGGCGAACCCAACACGCGGTCCGAAGGCCGCGGCCCGCCCTACGGTTTCAGTGGTTAGCCGGCCTCCTACATCGATCGAAAGATGGTCGTTCACCATCCACTGGTCCTGGATGAACTCTTCCACATCCGTGGCTGAAGCGTTTAGCGGTCCGTTGCTCGTGAAACTGATCTGCTCCGCAAGCGTGCCGTCTTGCCTCAACAGTTGAATGGGGTGCGACAGGCTAGTGCCGTCAAAAGACCGATGCGTCACATCCGCGCCAATTTTCAGCTCATGGCGGCCAAACCCCTCTTTGGGCGCAAACTGAAATGTGGGATACGCTTCAAACTGATTGGCGGTCCTGGTCCAAGAGTTAAAGAAATTGCCGTCGCAGCCTTCGGGATTGACCAGCATGTCCGCCGCTCCCTGACCGTGGGCGTTGCTTTCAAACCGTGTGTAGCGCAATGCGATCCTCAGCAAGGCTCCTGAGCGAAAGCTGTGAAGGTCAGAAATCCCTGCCGAAACGCCTTTTTGGTCGTAATCCGAGGACGCCGTCTGCGGCACAAGCGCCGTGATATTCGCGAACTCCGTGCGCATCGGGAAGACATTCACGTCTGCGTTGAATAGGTGTTGCCGAGACAGGATCGCCTGAATGCGAGTAAACGAATTGAAACCCTGAGATTTGATTTCGTTCTTAGGCCAGGCTAGGCCACGCACCGGATCTCTTCTGACGTCGTACTCGAACACTTCAGAGAAGTTCATTCTGCCCTCGCGAATGGGCCCTCCAAACGAGACCCGGGGTGTCGCTTGCGAAATCCCCACGAAGTGACCGGTTTTGCCACGCAGGCTGACGTTGAAGTCTTTCACTTTGTAGAACCAGTCAGTCGGAGGCGGTGTGGTTTCGATTGCCGTCAGCCCACCGGAGAAACCTCCGTTCTCAGCGCTGAAGGGAGTCTTATTAACATTGACCGTCTGAATCGCATCGATGGGCACTGGGATTGAGAACGCTCCCGTCACGGGATCAACCGTCTTTGCCGAATCCACTTGCAGCATTCCTTGATTCTCGGAAGCGCCCCTGACACTCAGTTTTCCGTCTAAGGTACGAATGACACCCAGCACGAGAGGCAGTGCATCTCGGAACTTCTGCTGTGCCAGCGGCAGCGTTTCCAGTTGTGCGTTATTGATGGTTGAAGCCGGAGAAGAATTTTCTGTCGAGGCGTTCACGGCCTGCTCCTTGACCTCGACTTTTTCTACGACCGTGTCGAGGGCGAGCGCAATGCCGACGACAGAGGTCTCATTTGCGTTTAGAGAAACCGTTTCGGCAAACGGCTTGAAGCCTTGTTGGTTCACACGAAGGGTATACGTGCCTGCGGGCAACTGCGTAAATTCGTAATGTCCCGCGGAGTCCGTAAGGGTCGCAAGAGGCTGAGAATCCTGAGAGCTCCCCCGCAGCTCCACACGGATGCCTTCGAGGGGACTTGGTTCTTTCTCCTGGTCGAGTACCGTCGCCATGCCTTGGATCGTTCCGTTCGGGGATTGTGGAAGTTCTGCCCGCGTTGACCGTGTATGCGCCGCACCTACAGCAACGCTCAGGGCAAGAGTCAGCAAGACGCTGAACACGCGTTTGGGAGCTCGCCGCGCCCTGAGCAGTTCTAAGCGGCACATACAACCAACTCCCTTTCAGCGCCCTTTATCCGAGCGAAAACTCGGCGTTCGTTTCGGCACGAAGTACAACTCTCCACGGATCGCGTTATCGAGTCACCGAGTTCCTCCGTTCGTAAAGCGTCTGATGTTTGGGAAAAGCAGGACGACACAAAAAATCAAAGAGCTCACAATTTGAATTTGCTGGGCGAGAGCCTACGAGCGGATCCCCAGAGGGAAATCGTTTCCCTGCAAACACGACATTTGTCCACACCACGAGCAGCCGGAAGTACTCTCGGGTCTCAGCAACGAGTCCCTGCCATTGTTCGAAAAGCACGCCGGGTCATTGCCGCGACATTCTTGCGACGAGTGCCGGCACCGCGCGGCGCGGAATCAAACGCTGCGCAAAAATGCTGAGTTTATTTACAAAACCGGGGATCCCCCCACCGTTCGCCAACGATTTCAAGGCGTCTCGTACGACGTCCCCGGGCGATTGGTAAGTGAAGCCAAACCTTCGATGGCCGTTTCTCGCTTCCCCGTTGCGGCCTTCAGCAAGAATCCGGCCGGGGCAGAGCGTGACCGCGCTCATTCTGCTCGATCGGAGTTCTTCCTGCAGCCCCAACGAGAAACTTGTTAGAAAGGATTTCGTCGCCGCATAGAGGCTCGCGCAGGCAATCGGCTGAAAGCCCGCCGTAGATGACACGTTGATGATTCCCGCGTAAGGATGTTCCATCAACGAGGGCGAGAGCCAATACGTGAGTTCGACCACGGCGGCATTATTCAATTGCAGCATTTCCGTCTGGCGTGCGATAGGAAGATTAAGAAATTCTCCGCCAACTCCGAAGCCAGCATTGTTAACAAGCAGGTTTACTCGAAAATACTGATCGCACAGCAACTGAACGAGGCGTGAGCCGGTGGATTGAGAGGTAAGGTCAAATACTAGCACCTCGGCGAGAATTGAGTAGGATCGCTTAAGCTCGCCTGCCAGACTTTCCAGCTTGTCCTTTGATCTGGCAACGAGAATTACATTCTGTTTCCGTGCTGCAAGCGCCCGAGCGAATACTCTTCCCAACCCTTGGGAAGCTCCCGTCACGAGGGCAAAACTTGGATTCTCCATTTCGGCACAACCTGGACAATTGCGGTTGTCCGGCCCACGTGAAGTTAGGCGGTCACGCGGCGCGAGCATAACTGCTCGCACTAAATCCAACGTAGTTTAGATAGCCGAGCGAAACTGAAGGATACAAGTTTTCTCCCGGCATTCTTTTCAAAAGTTCTTGTGTCTGTTGGCCATCAACAAGAATCAAAGAGCACGTAGTCGAAATTCAAAATTGCTCTGTCGACCGTCCGGCACGCGAGCCGTAGGGTCTGGAAGAATCAGAGGTGGTATGTCTCAATTGCAGCAGTTTCCCACTTTGCCCAATCAGCCGTTCCGGCTCGATGTCCCTCTACACGAACTCCTGCAGCAACCTTCGCACGACCCGTCGCCGCACCGGCCAGAGTTGAGGAAAGCCGAGTCCTTGCCTGCGCCCGTGTTTCCCCAATATCCGGAATTGTTTCACGATCTCGATGAGCAGGATATTGCCGCGCACGAAAGGGTTGTTCGCACGGGCAGGCGCCAATGGCCTGCTTCCAAGATCCTGAAGACGATGAAAGGCTGGATGTTTCCTTACTTCAAGTCCCGAGTGCTTCCAGGGGACTTTCAGCCGATCATCGCTTACTTGTTTACGGAGTGGAAATGCAACCTCGATTGCCACTACTGCTGGTCTTATGACAATCGCGTCAAAGGTATGACCGAAGACACGGCGCGTCGCGCAATCGACTGGCTGCACACGACGCCTTGCCGTGTGATTGCGCCTACGGGCGGAGAGCCGCTGTTGCGTACCGATTTCGTCCACAAGGTCGTGTAGTACGCAGCAAAGAAAGATTTCTGGGTTTACCTTGCCACGAACGCGCGACTTCTGCGCCCGGAAGTAACGGACCGCTTGGCCGACGCTGGAATCGCCACCATCAATTTCGCCGTGGACACGATCAAGGAAAAGCCAGGCTTGCCCAAAGCGTTGGAGTACGTCCGTTCTTATTTCGACTATCTCGTCAAACGCCAATACCGCTACGGCTATACCATGTTTTTCAACACCAACATCTGCCGCACAAACATCGAGGACGTGAAAGAGCTGGCCAAAATCGCGCACGACAACGGCATCTCCATCACCTTCCACATCAACGAGGCGCCGATGATGGAGCAGGATCACTTCAAGCATTTGCACGAAAACGACACATACATTCGCCCGCAGGATTTCCCGGTCGTCGACGATCTCCTGGACTGGCTCATCGACAAACAACGCCAGGGTTGGAAGATGGTCGATTCCATCCCGCGTCTGCAGAACATGAAAGGCTTCATGCGCGGTATCGGCGAACACTGGGGCTGCCGCGCCGGCCAGAACTGGTTGATCATCCGCACCGATGGAACTCTTGCCCCGTGCTTCCCCATGTACAACGCCAAGTACGACTGGGGCACCGTCGGCAATCAGAAGTTCGATGTCCGACAACTTTCGGAAATGAAAAACGGCTGCGAGCCGAATTGCTTTTCGACACTGGGTTATAACGTCGCCTATTGCTACAGCGCGGCTCGCGTCATGAAGTGGCTCTGGAAACAGGCGATGCACGGCTTCCAGGGCGTGACCGGCAGTTTCGAATAAGCCGGAACCCAACACCCGAAGTACCGCAAGGAGTGGCTTCGCCCCCAGGAGGTGATTTGTGTCCACAGGATTGGCGCCAGCCTTAACAGGTTATCGCCCGAACGAAGGCTCGTTCACGGTCTACAAACGCGAACAATCCCGCATCGCCCGGCGGCGACTCTATCCGCTGACGGCTTTCTACACAACGTACTCACTGATCGTGACGCTACTCGGCTTGCGCAGCGGGCACCCGTGGATTGGGATGGCTTTTTATCTGGCGGGCATCCCAGTGTGGAGCCTGGTGGAATACCTCTTTCATCGTTACGTCCTTCACGGCCGCTTTCCTCCAGGCCAAGGCCTGATTCGCCGCTTTCTCCATGAGCGGCTCGACCCTCTTCATTGGGAACACCATGAGAGACCTTTTGACGGCTGGCACATCAGCGGCGAGTTGAAAGATATCTTGCCGCTCTTTGCGGTGGCCGCGCCCTTGAGTTTCCTGTTCCCCGTATATACCCTGCCCGCCCTGCTTGCGGGAGTCGTCCAAAGCTATGTCGGTGAAGAGTGGCTCCATTATTTCCTGCACTTCGGAAAGTTTCGTAATCGCTACTTCCGCCATCTCAAGCAGTACCATCCGTATCACCACAGCCCCCGCGGAATGGAAACGGGCTACGGGATCACCAGCGGGGTTTGGGACTTTGTATTCCATACGGGGTATCCAAAGCCAGTTCGCAAATCACTCTTCGAAAGCGGCGGTAACAGTATTCGCGTCAGGAAAATGACGCGGTCCGAGGCTTCGAGACTTTTCCGTGAGAGATTCAAGAAACGCTGACTCGCAGCTTAGGCTTGTTGCTCATGCGTCGAAAGTCCTGCTGTAACGCTCGACCCAGGGGCGGTATCGATATTCGAACCGTCGGGAGGGTGAGAGAAGTGCCATGCCTAGGAACCCAGACCCAAGTGGATGCGTCGGCTCGCCTGCGAGAGGTTGCGCTGAACGACAGGGAGTCCGAAGAACTCGACTGTTCATGATAAGACGACCCAGAAAAAACCGGGACCCAATAAGTCCGTCCCTGGCCTCATCGATACCAGCGATGTCTGCTTTCCGCTGGATGCAGCGAAGGCTTGGTTGAGAAATCCCAACGCCACAGACACGTTTGAGATTGGGGGAGTGAAAGGATGTTTTTCAACGATGGCAATTCATCGCAATGGTCGGCCCGTTATTCTCACATGTAAGGAATTCAAAACTCTCACGTATTTCATCAAAAACCCCAGAAGAGTGATCTCACGGGACGAATTGCTCAATGAAGTGTGGGGATACGAGAACTATCCTCGCACAAGAACTGTCGATAACCACATTCTGAGGTTGCGCCAAAAATTAGAAACAGAGCCGGCCCATCCCAAGCACTTTCCTACGGTCCATAGTGCCGGTTACAAGTTCCTGCCCTAAGTCTCTATATTCAATTTTGCACGAGGAGAAACTAAAGAGATGTCTCAGTCCTTCTTCATCGTTTTATTGCTGTTGACCTGTGGAGCGCTCTCAGCGCAAAAACAAGAGCATCGCATTCGGAATATTGTTCTGGTCCACGGCGCGTGGGCCGATGGCTCCGGCTGGAAAGGCGTTTACGACATTCTCGTCAAGGACGGCTACAACGTCAGCATCGTCCAAGAGCCGGAAACTTCCTTTAAAGACGACGTGGCTACCACCAAGCGCGCTCTCGCTCTACAAGATGGACCGTGCATCCTTGTCGGTCATAGCTACGGGGGAGCCGTAATTACCGAAGCGGGCTCGGACTCATCCGTCGCTGGTTTGGTGTACATCGCGGCCCACATGCCCGATGCTGGAGAGAACGAAGCTGACGACGGAAAGCGCTTCCCAAGTGATCTCAGCAAATCTGGTGCGATAAAGAAGACCGCCGACGGTTTCACGTACCTCGATCCAGTGCAGTTTCATGTGTACTTCGCAACTGACCTGTCCGCGGAGCAGGCCGCCTTCATGGCGCAATCCCAGGTGCTCAACTTCGCTGACAATTTCAAAGCAGTCATCACCACGGCTGCGTGGGAGAAGCAAGCCGAGCTGGGCGTTGGTAGCCGCAGCAGATAGAACCATCAACCCCGACCTCGAGCGGTGGTATGCCACACGAGCCAACAGTCACAGGGTCGAAGTCTCGGATGCCAGCCACGCGGTCTACGTCTCCAGGCCAAAGGAGGTTGCAGCTCTGATCGAAGAAGCCGCAGCCCACGCTCGGTAGGCGAACCTGCAATGGCACTCGGCTCGCGGATTACTTCTGAGTTTCGCATGAGCCTACGGCGCACTCGTTGGTATGCGAAAGCTTAATGCGCTTTTTTCGAGACACGAGCGACCAACTCGTCCAATCTCGAAAGCAAAAGCTTCAGGATGGGAGACTGGTTCGACTTTTTGTAGCCGCGGACCAGATCGACAGTCGGCGTATCTCCCTTGAGAGGACGGCTCGTTACAGACCGAGGGAGAAAGTTCTGGGCGTAAGCAGGTAGCTCCTCGGCCTTGTAAACAACACTCATACCGCCGCCGCCAAGCTTTTGCACGATGCGATAGTGCGTGATGGTCTGCCCAATGAGTGAGTGGGAATTGGCCATTCCGCGCACATCTTAGGTCGTGGTCTGAGGTAAGTTAACGAACGGAAATCAAATCCGCAGTCGCCATAACCCATCCCGGTAATGACGGTGAAACTCTGTTCGTTTGCACCTCGGTCGACCCTAGATGCTCGAATGGTTAGGATGCGATGCGCTCCAGAGGATGTCGCTTCTGGAGGCAGCGAAACAGAAATGGATTGACGCCTTAACCCTCTCATTATGCAGCGGTCATCCAAGTACCTGTGCCCGTTTTCTGGCCGCTCAATCGGTGTAGGAAACCTCTAGGCCGTTAGCACGAACCACTGTGCGGCAGTCTTCTGTCTTGATTGAAATTGTGGTTCCACAGTTCGAAACTTGGCAGTCTCGCACTACGCCTGGGGCGCGTGTACGCGAGTTGACCTTATCCTGCATCTAACTAAGTGCGATGAGCAAAAAGGAGTCGCTTAAAATGAATAAGAAACTGCAGTTCCAAGGAGCTCTGCTGTTGGCCGGAATGGCTGTAGCCGCTTTGACCCCCATGGCGGCAAGGAGCGCTCCGCCGGTGCCGAGCGCCGTCACCGTTACAGTGACCGCCGTGGGCAAGAAAGACGCTCCCCCTCGCGCAGTTAAGACAGACGATGTGCAGCCGTATCAAGGCAAAGAACGCAAGCAAGTCGCTAACTGGAGGCGCGGCGAAACGCTCTTCCTAGCGGTGCTGATCGACGATTCACTGAGAAGCAGCATCGCCAACCAATGGAATGATCTGAGAGCGTTTCTTATGGCTCAGCCGCCCACCACTTACATTGCCGTGGCGTATGCACGCAACGGAACGGCTATGGTGGCGCAGGATTTCACTACGGATCATGCGCTCGCAGCAAAGGCTCTTCGCCTGCCATTAGGCAGTGGCGGTGCCTTCACCAGTCCCTACTTCGCCCTCCAGGACTGGATGAAGCGCTGGCCGGAGTCCCGGGAACGCAAGTCGATTCTCCTCTTTTCCTCGGGCATTAACTATTTTCGCGGAGGCTCCGGTATCGCGGATCCTGACTTGGATTCGACCATTGAGCGCGCCCAGAAAGAAAACATCAATATCTGGACAATCTATGCCCGCGATGCCGGGCGTGGTGGACGCGGTTCGTTCCGCGCTTTCAATGCCCAATCCAACTTGACGCGGCTTTCGGAAGAAACCGGCGCCAAGTCTTACTACCTCGGTTTCGGCGAACCCGTTAATCTCAAGCCATACTTTGACGAAATCCAGATGCATCTCAACAACCAGTATCTCCTGACGTTCGACGGCGGCAACGGCAGCGGGAAAAGCAAAGGCCGGTTCGATCGCTTCCATGTGGCGACCGAGCTTCCAAACACAAAGTTCCTCACGCCGTCGGCAGTGTTCCTCCCCGCGAGGAGGAGCTGAAGGGCCGACTTAAGCGCGCGCTATTCGACGAGCTGCTTTGTGTTTCCAAGGATACATGTGAGGATGCAGATTGAAATCTCGTCACTTTGCGGGCGGGGATGGTTCCCGCCTTTGACGAAGATGTAGATGAGCACGGGAACCGGGATGACCTCATAGCCTATGGCACAGTGGAACGGTCACCTTGGCGGCTGCGATGCAATGATTCGCGGTGGGCTCTGAGGATTCACCGAAACGGTGTAAGCATGTAATACCAAAACGGCACCTCCGGCACCCATCGCAATTCATCAGTCCGCTCGATTGCATTTCGGAAGAAATGCTTTGCTCTTCAGGTGAGCAATGACTGGCGAAGGACCACCCTCCGTGTGGGTTTGGAGGGGAATTTGAGACGATTCCAGTATATTGCCACTGACTCAGTGCCTTCCATCTGATAAACGCGGACATCAACCGAACGTCGGTGGCAAAGCTGGCAGGCCGATTAGGCATTGGCGCGCCGTTGCTAAGGGCGAGCCCGATGCTCAGTAACGGGCATAACGGGCATTTGCGGCTCCTCTTTACCGCTTTGGCGGACCCTTCTGAAGCCCCTGTCCCTGTGAGTAGGCTTAGAGCTTGGTCAGGCTGCAAGACGCCATGCCCGTAACGTAATGGGGGGCTCGCCAGTTATAGGCTTGCAAGACTGCAGAATGGCCTGTTGAAGGTCCGTGGCAGTCGCGGATGGTTTCGCCTGTAAGAGCAAAGCGGCTATGCCGGCAACATGGGCTGGGCAGTGAAGCTCTTCATTGCCTGCTTACAGCCTGTTGTGTATAATCGCAGGTGAACCTACACACCGGAGGCCGCTATGAGCAGGACAGCACTCACGCGCACCAATCTCTTGCTTGAGACCGGGAAAGTCCGGCGGCTGCGCAAGGCTCTTCAGTCACGCAGTAATTCCGAGGCCGTGCGGCGCGTAATCGACGAGCGCCTGGCGGTAGAGGCTGGACTTCAGGCCCTGCAGGATCTGCGAAAGCTTGGAGGTCCGGAGGACGTCTTCGGACGCGCTCCAGCGAAGAGGAGATGACTGCCCTACCGGCCGGACCGCTTCTGTTCGATACTGGCGTTTACATCCGGTTTAGCCGGGGAGAGAACTACCTCTGGCTAGGCGAGGATCCTCGAGTCTTCCAGCGCACCATCCTGACGGCCGTTGTGGCCGCTGAACTCTATGCCGGTACCCACGACCATCGGGAGAAGCGAGTTCTGGATGAACTATGCAAGGCGCACCGAGCCCTGGGTCACTTCTCGTCCCCTCCCGCGGCTGCATGGATTGATGCCGGCATTCGGCTGCGCCGCGCGCGGAGTGCTTACGGGCAAATGGATTTCGTCCGCCACTTTCGCGATCTGCTGATCGCGCTGGAAGCTGCGCAGGCTGGGGCCACACTCGTGACCGAGAATGCCAGAGATTTCGCGCGTTGGAAATCTCTCCTTGCCT
>Ga0209804_1000807_pt1 | contig 22410 bp, 20 predicted proteins | sample GraSoiAngelo_139_FD_185896 | JGI IMG/M metagenome (GOLD analysis project Ga0209804, IMG submission 185896) | Grasslands soil microbial communities from the Angelo Coastal Reserve, California, USA - 14_0929_12_20cm (SPAdes) (version 2) | ecosystem: Environmental > Terrestrial > Soil > Grasslands ... | reverse complement strand
CGCGGCAGCGTGACGCCCAGGGCGAAGGGTGAGGATCCCGATCCAGCGACGATGCGATGGGGTCCGAACGGACCCGCGGCAATCCAAGGGGCGCTGGATCCCGGGACTGCCGCAACGGTCACGTCCGCGGTCCAAGCGACCTCGTCCGGCGGAAAGACCCCGGAAATCATGAACTGCCAACCGTCCGCGCTGGACACCGTCGGTTCGAAGCGACTCATCGGGGAGAAGGAATCGTGGAAGACCGTCCAGGTCCCGGAAATGTTTCCGGAGATGCCGATCCTGACGGAATCGGGCGGCACGGTGAAGCGAACTTCGAACCGGCCGTTGTTGTCCGTGGTGACCCTCCCCGCCAGGACGAACCGGGACCAGGTCTGCGCGTAGACGAAGAGGTTCTGACCCTGCACGGGGACGTCGCCACTCGCAAGGCGAAACCGGAGGACAGCCGCGTCCCCGGTAGCAAACGTGTCTGCCGCGTTTTCGCGGACGAGACGCGGTCCTGGTGGGGGAGGTGGAGGAGGGGATGCGGGTGGGACGAAGGTCGCGAAGAACACCTCACGATCGGGGCCGAGCGTCGCGTTCCCGTAGAGCTCCGTAGGGCGTGCGGAGGACGGCACGTCAAATCGAACCGCACCCGCGGCGTCGGTCGTCCCCTGGCGCACGAGGATGGGCCCGGAAGGAAATGCAGTACGAACCGAGACGGTCACATTCGGTAGGGGCTGACCGCCGTTGGAGGCGACGTCGAATTCGACCGTGACGTTGGACGCGCCGATCGCAACCGTTCGGTACCAGATGAGGAAGGGATCCGGAAATTCGACGTAAACGGGAGAGCCCACGCCAAACCCTCCTCCTGGGTTGACCGCGCTGGCTTGAAACGCTACGATCGCGTCCCGACTGATGTTGGGAGGGACTGTGTAATAGGCGGAGTACTGACCGACGGCCGTTCTCGTCGAGCTGATGTTTTCAGAGGCGGACCACGCCTCGAACGGAGCGTAGCCGATCTGCGCGGTGAGATTGAGCCAACGGACGTCCGTCAGGGTCTTGTGGTTGTCGCGAACTTCGACTCCCACGGAGATCCTCTCGCCGGGGGTCGCAATCATTTTCGATGGTAGGACGGCCACCGACAGCGATTTCTCCAACACGACAGCGGAACCGGAGTCCTGTACGCCTGCTACGCTGGCGTTGACCTTCACGACGGACGGATGGCTGCGGAAGACGAACGCGCCCTTGTACACCCCGAGGGAATCTCGATGCAACGTCAGAGGATCGATTCCCGGAAGCTTGTCGATCGATGCAGAAATCGCCGACGGATCGGAGGCAACGCCGCGATCGAAGATGAGGGCGGTTACATTGACGGTGTCGCCATACCGGGCAACAAACGGCGGGTCGACGAGGACGACCACGTCCACGCTTTGCGTCAGGCCACGGGAGGCGGTCGAGGCCATCAGGCCGCAGACGAGAATCCCGAGGACCGCGAATGCGGCGAACCGCAGAAGCATCCAAGTTCATCAGAAAGGGATCCACCTAAGAGACTTTCGTACGTACGACACATCCCAGCGGGTGTGCGTATATGGGAAAGCGGGCCCCGAACCATTGACGGCAGACTCACCACACCGTCCGGATCCCTTCCGGTTCGAGTCCCTTCACGGCATAGAGTACGATCCGTCGAGACCGTGCCGTGTACGCCGCGAGGTCCAAGCCGCCGAGGACGCGGTGGACGAAAAGGCCCGCCTCCTCGAAGAGCTCTTTCAGTTCCGGGAACGTGTACGCGCGGACCGAGGCGCGGTGCTCCCGTGTCCCCTCCCGATCAATCACGATCTGTCGGGTCTCGTAGCGGCCTCTCAAGATGTCGAACGTGTCCTCGTAGAGGATCACGCTCCGGTCGTCCCGGACCTGCCAGGATTGGGACGGCAGGGACGTCGCCAGGGATTCGCGATTGAACCGCTCCATGAGGAACTTCCCCCGCGCCTTGAGGGCCCGGGCCACACGAGCGAGCACCGTGCGGTCGTCCTTGGGGTCCTCGAAGTATCCGAAGGACGTGAAGAGGTTGACCACGGCGTCGAACTCCCCGTGGTAGGGGAGATCGCGCATGTCGCCATGCACGAACGTAACACGGGCCGAGGCTTTCCGGGCCGCGGCCCGCGCGGCCTTCAACAGCGGCTCGGAGAGGTCGTATCCGACGACCTCCAGTCCCCGCTTGGCCAGCTCGATGGAATGTCGGCCTGCGCCGCAGGCGAGGTCCAGGACCCGACTCCCCGGGCGAAGATGGAGGATCTTCGCGACCCCCTCCACTTCTTGCAACGTCGTCGTGTGAGCGTATTGCTTCAGGTAATCCGGTCCGAAGAACGATTCGTACCAGGGCTTCGGCCTCTGCGCCACCTCTGCCTCCGGCGTCGTCATCGGCCCGTCGACGCAAGAATCTTGGCGTTCAGGCCTTCGAGATGGCCGTGCCCGCCTTCCCTTCGACCGCGGGCAGGAGATGGTCGAGGTCGGTCACGACCGCACGCTCGCCGCCTCGTTCGAGGAACGAGATCGCCGCCTCGATCTTCGGGCCCATGTTTCCGGGAGGGAACTGGCCTTTGGCGAGGAACTTCTTCGCCTCGGCCACCGGGAGCCGATCGAGGAACCGCTGGGACGGCGTGCCGAAATCGACCGCGACCTGCGGGACGTCGCTCGCGATGACGAGGTGCGTCCAACCGAGTCCGCGCGCCAGGACCGCCGCGGCCAGGTCCTTGTCGACCACGGCCTCGACCCCGACGAGCTTGCCGCCCTTCCGGACGACCGGGATGCCGCCGCCGCCCGCGGCGATGACGACCCGGCCGTCGCCGTCGGCCACGAGCCGGCGGATCTCCTCCGCCTCGATGACCTCCAGGGGCCGCGGAGATGGGACCACCCGGCGCCAGCCTCCCCGTTGGTCGTACACCATCTTCCACCCCTTCGCCTTCTTCACGACGATCTCGTCCTCTCGGGTGTAGTACGGCCCGATCGGCTTCGTCGGGTTGGCGAACGCAGGATCCTTGTCGTCAACGAGGACCTGCGTGATGACGCACGCGACGCCCCTACGGATCCCGCGGGCTGCGAACTCGTTGCGCAGCGCCTGTCCGAGAAGGTAGCCGATCTGGGCCTGGCTCTCCGCGCCGCACACGTCGAGCGGCATCGGCGGGACGATGTGGCGCGTTTCCTCGTTCTGCAGCAGGATGTTGCCGACCTGCGGGCCGTTGCCGTGCACCAAGACGACGTCGTGGCCGGCCGTGACGAGGTCCGCGAGGCGCGCGCTCGTCGCCTCAATCCGCTTCCGTTGGGCAAGGACGTCCGAAGGTTCGCCGGGCGGCAAGAGCGCGTTGCCACCGATCGCCACGACGAGCTTCGTCAACCGACGCCCTCCAAGGAAGGCCGGTCCATTTTGGCCAGTCTATAAGAAGGTTCGGCCATGGAAATGGGCCGCGCGAACGCGCTCCTCCAGGGGAGCGGCATATCTATTTATCAGCCGCCCGCATCGCCGCGCGATGTGAACCGCGAGGAGCTCCTGGCCTCCTTCAAGAAGTGGTTCCAGAAGTTCCGGGCCACCCGCTATTTCCGGATCACGTATCTGCTCCTGCTCGGGGCCGTGGTCGCCCAACTATACGTCCTGAGTCGGAGCACCGTCTTCTGCCTCGTCGTCCTCCTGATCCCCATCAGCATCTTCGTCGTCCCGTACTGGCTCGGCGAGCGGAAGCTGAAGCGATTCGCGGGGAATGCGCTCGTGGTCTTTCTCGTCGCCATCCTCCTTGCCGCGGGGATGTCGACGCAAGCTCTTCTCGCGCAAGGCCAGTCGTTGGAGCTGCGGAGCTTCCCGGATATCGCGAGCCCGACCATGGCGTTAGCGAATGGATCGGTCGATCCGTACCATGCGCCGCCCTCCACGTCGTTCGCTTTCCGCGTGAATCTGACGACCACTCAAAACGGGACTCCCGACGGATATCGAGTGTACCTGAACCTCACCGTCGTCCGTGGGGTGAACGTTGCGCAATCTTCGTACCGCATGGCATTCAGTCCGGGGAACTTCAGTGGGGCGAACACGCGCAACGGCAGCCGGTACGAGGCCCGCCTCAGCAACTTGACGGACGCCGTCTACCTCTACGCTTTCAGTGTCTGGGACCAAGACAAGAACTGGACCTACACGACCGTGGACTTCGGTCCTCTCACGGCATCGGGCTGGGTGTATTTCGGCTTCTTCACGTACCTTTGGAGCGCGCTGTCCCCCGTCACCCTCGTTGCCTTGTTGACGTACTTCGCGATCCTCTTCCTCTGGTGGTACACCAAACGTTCCCGGGAGGCGCGGATGAAGACCCTCACCCGCGCCGGCGAGCTCCCGAAAGAAGAGAAGAAGACGGGCCCGAAACGGGAGACCTCTTCGGGGGGAAAAGCCTCGAAGGTCGCGGCGTTCACGTGCACGAACTGCGGCGCGGACGTCGATGAGACGGACACGAAGTGCCCGAAGTGCGGGGCCGTCTTCGAAGACTGATGGATCGTCACTTTCGCCGACCTCTTCCCCATAGGTTCATCCCCTTTCCCTCCCTAGAATCGCCATTCCGCGTTTGGTCAGGAAACCTTAAATGGAACTCCCCAAGATGCGGGGCCCAGGGATGGGGACGCCCCCCGTTCTCACCGACGCCCACCCGTGATGCCATGCCTTCGATCTCGATCGCTGAGGAACTCGCGAAGAAACAACGGGAGATCAGCGTTTCCGAGTTCTTCGAGCGGAACAAGCAGATCCTCGGATACGACTCGCCCACGAAGGCGCTCCTCACCGTCGTGAAAGAGGGAGTCGAAAATTCGCTGGACGCGACCGAGGAGGCCGAAGTTCTTCCGGATGTCCTTGTGGAAGTCAACAAAGTGGACAAGGACGAGTTCCTCGTCGTCATCGAAGACAACGGCCCCGGGATCGTGAAGAAGGAAGTGCCGAACGTCTTCGGGCGTCTCCTGTATGGGTCGCGATTCCACGCTCGCCGTCAATCACGTGGTCAACAGGGCCTTGGGATCAGCGGCGCGGTCATGTACGGACAACTGACGACCGGCAAAGCCACGAAGATCACCTCGAAGGTCGAGGAGGAAGACGTCGCCTACCAAGTGGAACTGATCGTGGACACGAAGAAGAACATGCCGAACAAGGTCCGAGAAGACCGCGTGATTTACGAGCGCGCCCATGGGACCCGCGTCGAGATTCCGCTCCGCGGCCGCTACGGGGGCGGCAAGCAATCCATCCCGGAATATCTGAAGGCGACCGCGATCGTCAATCCGCACGCACGGATCACCTACAAGCCGCCGGAAGGCGAGTCGATGGTCCTGGAGAGAGCCACGGAGGACCTGCCTCCGAAGACGAAGGAGATCCCCCCGCATCCTCACGGCATCGAGCTCGGCACCTTGATGCAGATGATGAAGGAAACCAAGTCCTACAAGCTCTCGGCGTTCCTCGAGGAAGAGTTCGTCCGAGTCTCCGCCAGAGTCGCCAAGGAAATCTGTGAATCCGCAGGACTCGACCCGGAGGTGAAACCGAAATCCCTCGTCCTGGGCCAGGCGAAGGCGCTCCACGAAGCGATGCAGTCCGCGAAGCTCATGTCGCCGCCGACGGATTGCCTCGGCCCGATTGGAGAACGGCTCATCAAACGAGGCTTGAAGAACGTCCTCGGGAACCTTCGGCCGGAATTCTACGCACCTCCGTTGACCCGCGATCCATCCGTGTATTCGGGCAACCCGTTCCAGGTGGAGGTCGGCATCGTCTTCGGGGGCGACTTGCCGCCGGACCAGCCAGTCGAGGTCTTGCGATTCGCGAACCGCGTGCCCCTCATGTACCAGGCCGGCGGGTGCGCTCTCACCCAGGCCGTTGGCAACGTTGATTGGAGGCGCTACGGGCTGGAGCAGCGGGGTGGCCAGGGCCTACCGTTCGGGCCTGCGATCATCCTGGTCCATGTCTGCTCGACGAAGATCCCATTCACCTCCGAAGCGAAGGAAGCGGTCGCCACCGTCGACGACATCATGACGGAACTGGACCTCGCCCTGAAGGAGTGCGGTCGCCGCCTCAAGACCCACCTTACGAAAAAGGCGCATCGCGCGAAGACGAAGGAGAAATTCGAGATTGTCCAGCTGATCCTACCGCGGATCGCAGAGAAGTCCGCGAAGATCGTGAACAAGAAGATCCCGATCCTCGATGCGACGATCACGAAGATCATGGGCGTCGTCTGGATCGATGAGACAATCGCCTACGACAAGAAGCAAAAGCGGCACAACGTGACGATTAACGTCCACAACTTCACTTCCGCGGGTAAGAAGCTGAACATCCACCTGCTCCTTCCGCGCGGACTCGAGGCGAAGTCGATGGACCCGAAGCCGGCCGAGATTCGGGACGACGGGAAAATCTCGTGGGAACTCAAGCGAATCGACAGCGTCGCGAAAGACTCGATTTCGTTCGTCCTGGATGGGCTCGATGAGGCGGAGTACGACGAGTCCGATCTCTACGTGAGCGGCATCAACCCGGGCCTCGTGATCGGCGCGGAACCGCTGCCCGGGGACTGGGAATTGAATTACTCGGATTTCGAGGGCGAGGAGGGAGCCCCGCCCGAGCCAGAAGAAGAGGGCGAGATCGACTACGACGAAACGGAGGAGTCGCTCGACGATGAGTAAGAAACCAAAGGCGGCCGCGCCCCTGTCGAACAAGGCGGTCGACGCGCTCTACGGGATCGCCGAGGAAATCTACGAGGAGCTCGACGGCGGACAGATCCCGAAGATGAAAATCCCGCTCCGGACGAAGGCGAACATCCGGTTCGATTCGAAACATGCGGTGTGGAAGTACGGCAGCCTCATGGGCGTGCGCAGCGCGAAGAAACTGAAAGGCGCACTCATGCTCCTTCGGACGATGCACGTGCTCGAGTTCATCCGGGACATGATCCGCGACAGCAAGTCGTCCACGCTCCGAGAAATGTATTACATCTCCGAAGGCTGGGACATCGCGAAGTTCCACGCGCAGGAAGAGTCCAACCTTCTGGCGGAAGACCTCGAGGTCATCACGCAGCTGCTCCGGGAGGACTTCAAGCTCCGACCGGAAGAGAGTGGGGCCAGCGTGATCGGAAACCTGACCCTGGAGGAGATCACCCGCAACGGAGATCGGAAGCGGATCAACTGCCGCGACGACGTCGGGGATGCGGGCTACACAATCCCCTACAACGTCGAGAAGGAAAAGGTGAAGCTCGTCGAATCGGACGCGAAATTCATCCTCGCAATCGAGACGGGCGGGATGTTCGACCGGCTCGTGGAGAATGGCTTCGATGAGGACGCCAAGTGCATCCTCGTGCACCTCAAGGGCCAACCGAGCCGGAGTACCCGTCGATTGTTAAAGAGATTAAATGAGGAATTGAAGATAAATGTGGCAACGTTCACAGATGGCGATCCCTGGTCGTTCCGAATCCATGCTTCCGTGGCCTACGGGGCAATCAAGACGGCCCACATCTCCGAGTATCTCGCAACCCCCACCGCGGAATTTGTCGGGATCACCGCGAGCGACATCCTGAATTATGACCTCCCCACGGACGCGCTCACGCCACGAGACATCGGTGCGCTCAATGCGGAGATGACCGACCCCCGGTTCAACGACGAGTTCTGGCGGAACGAAATCCAGGCGATGCTGCAGATCAACAAGAAAGCGGAGCAGCAGGCGCTTGCCAAGTACGGCCTCGACTATGTGACGGACACGTATCTGCCGGAGAAACTCGGGCCGCTTGGGCTCATGTGAGCATCTTCGTCGAGTTCGACCTACAGAACCGAAACCGCGGCAATGACGACGACGATGAACGTGGACACTTGGAGCAACGACCTCGCTCCGGACCATGTCGCGAATCGTTGATACAGGTCGCTGAGTTCCTTCTCCGGGAGGATACCTTTTCGCAAACGGAGGAGGTTCCGGGCCGATCCGATCGTCGTGAGGACGTGACCGATTGAGAGGACGGCTGCCACTCCAATCCAGGCCATCGCACCACCGGAGACATCTCCCCCCTGGAAGAGAGCCGCTGCCGCCGCCCATGTGAGCACCGGTGCGCCCAACCCCAAGGGCGGATAGAAGAATAGGCCCAGGCCCAGGTCCGTCGCTCGATGATACTCCGCCATCGCCCGAAGACCGATTTTCCTCCGGGCGGGGAGCTGAATGATCGCCTTCTCGAGGCTGGCCCCCGCGAGCAGCCCGTTCAAGATCAGGGTTGCCGCGAGGAGAGCCTGTTCCAGGGTAGAGACCATCGACCCCTTCCAGTTCGTTGCAGCCTTAAGCCTTCGGTCGAGCTCGAGCGTCACGGCGCCTCACGGAAGACCGAGCCGAAGGTCCCCCTCGACCCATCGGGATCGGACCGGGCGGGTGCCAGGAAGACGCCCCCGCTGGGATTCGAACCCAGGTCTCAGGCTCTCGACGGTCCTTGCGTTTCGACGCAACGACCTCCGCAGGCCTGTAGTCTGTCCAAGCTAACCTACGAGGGCGCACGGGTCGCATCGCGACGCCGGTATAACTGTTATGGCTTCGACTGAAGCTCTGAAATCGTGTCGCCTCCGGCATCGGTTCCAAGGTGGGCTCAGTCTCCCGGTTTCGAACGCGGAGATGCTCCGCCATCCCTCGTCTTCGAGGATCGCGCCAATGCGCCGGAAACATAGTCCTGGAACCCGGCATCGAACATCCCACGGGTCATCGTGTGGACATGAGCGAAGAGCGGATTCCGACACATGACCTCGATCCAGGTGACCCACTCCTTCCACGAGGCTTCGTCGATCCACTTCTTGTCCCGGAGGATGTAGACCCTCTCGAACAATCCGTACAACAGGAGGAGGTAGCTGCGGACAACCCGCTTCTCGGGAGGAATGGGCGGCACCTGGGACTCCACCGCCGGATCGGTCCTCCGAAGGTCATCCATGAGCTCGGCGATTTCCGGGCGGTCGATCAGCGTACGCACGATGTCCGTGTAATCGTTCAGGACGCCCTGGTAGGCAGCGTCCTTGATCGCCCGGGTCTGGCTGCGAAGCTGAACGATGAAGACGATCAGGGTGATCGCGAGCACGACCGTCTGCCCGAGCGTCGCAACCGTCACCAGGTCGACGCCGTCCATGCTACCCACCTGAGGAGTTCGGGACGGGAGGCTCAGGCTTTGAGAGCCTCAATCGTCCGCTGGAAGATCTCCTCGATGAGGCCGCTCGCATAGACTTCCCGCAGCATTCCGCGGTCGCGGTAGTACTTGATCAACGGCGCCGTCTGTTTCTCGTACGTCTCAATCCGCTTCCGCACGACCTCCTCCTTGTCGTCCGCGCGGATGACCAAGGGCGTGCCGCACTTGTCGCACAGGCCGGGTCTCTTCGGCGGATTCATGAAGATGTGGTACACGGTGTCGTCCTTCGGGCACACCCGCCGGCCGGTATTACGTTTGATCAACTCCTCCGGCTCGAGGAACAAGCTGACGACAGCGTCGATCTTCGTGAGCTTGGACAGCGCTTCCGCCTGCGCGATCGTCCGCGGGAATCCGTCGAGGATGAATCCCTTCTTGGCGTCGGGCTCCTTGAGGCGGCGTTCCGTCATCGCGATCACGAGATCGTCGGGGACTAGCTTGCCCGAGTCCATGAAAGCCTTCGCCTTCTTCCCGAGGTCCGTGTTCTCCGCCACGTTGTGGCGCAGGATGTCGCCCGTCGAGATGCGCGGTACCCCGAGGTAGGTCGAAAGCTTCTCCGCCTGGGTGCCTTTGCCCGCGCCCGGCGGGCCGAGGAGGATGAGACGCATCAGGCCTGAGAGAACGAGGTCCCGGTCAAAAGACTTTGGTCAAAGAGATGGCGGGATCGCATCGGGATCTCTATCGTCTCAGCACGAGGAGCAAGCCAACGACGAAGAGCCCTGCAACAATCGCCACCAGGAGCAGGCCTTTCCAGCGGGATTCCTGGAAATAGCTCGGGACGCCGTCGCCCTTCGTCCGAACGGAGCGCCAGGAGAAAAGCAAGCTGCCCGCGGGAACCTGATCCGCGTTAGAGGGCACGGTCACAACATCGGCGCAAGTGAGCATAAGGCTTGTTGACCGGTTTGTCACCAACCGACGGCACCCGAACATCCATGGGAGGGGACGCGTTCGCCAAGGCAGTTTCGGAGGCGGTCCGACATGCGTATCGGCGTCATCGGAGCGGGACACATCGGCGGCACGGCGGCGAAACTGTTCGTAAAGGCAGGCTACGAGGTCGCCGTCGCGAATTCGCGCGGGCCCAGTTCCTTGACGTCGCTGGTCGACTCCTTGGGGCCGAAAGCCCGGGCCGCGTCGCCCGAGGAGGCGGTCAAATTCGGGGAGGTCGTGCTCCTGGCCATCCCCTGGAGGAGGAAAGAGGAGCTTCCACCGGGCGAGCTGTTCGCGGGGAAGATTATCATCGACGCGATGAACCCCTACAGCTCGATCGGCCAGAGCATCGATCTCGGGAAGTCGACGTCCAGCGAGGAGGTCGCGAAGCTGATGCCCAAGGCCCGCCTCGTGAAGGGCTTCAACACGATGGGCTGGAAGACGCTCGAGACGGGCTCCCGCCCCGCCGACCCGCCGCAGGACCGACTCGCAATCTTCATCGCAGGAGATGATCGGGAGGCCAAGGCCGTGGTCGCGAAGTTGATCGAAGGCATCGGCTTCGGCTCGATCGACACGGGCTCTCTGCGCGAAGGTGGGCGACGCCAGGAGCCGGGATCGCCGATCTATGGCCGGCCGCTCACCGGTCGTCAGGCCCGCGAGATCATCCGATGAGCCCGGCCCCTCCACGGTCCGCCTTCACGTCGCGGGAACGTCGCATCCTCGAGCGGGCGACGACGCCGGAGCGCGTGCAGCGATGGCTCGAGTCGCTCCCCTATAACCACGAGGAACGCGGGGAGACCCTCCGCACGTACCGCGGGGTCGTCCGGACGGGCAAGGCCCATTGTCTCGAGGCCGCGCTGTCCGCCGCGACGATCCTCGAGCAGCAGGGATATCCGCCGACGGTCCTCGATCTCGAATCGAAGGACGACATCGATCACGTCGTCTTCTTGTTCCGGGAAGGAGGCAAGTTCGGATCCGTCGCACGATCGAGGGATCCAGGCCTCCACGGTCGAAAGCCGGCCTTCCGCTCGGTCCGCGATCTCGTGTTCTCCTACGTGGACCCATACGTGGATCGCACCGGGCGGATCAACGGATACGGAATCCTCGACCTGCGGACCCTGCGCGCGGACTGGCGGCTCTCTCCGAGAAACGTGTGGGCGGTGGAGCAGGCGCTAATCCGTTTCCCACACCGGTCGTTCCGGAGCTCCGACGAACGGTATCTGCGATGGCACGAGAAATATCTCCGGTACAAGGAACGGTTCCCGGATCGTCGGCCCGTCTTCTATCCCAATCGCCATCGATGGCTCTAGGCGCGCATAAGTTGCTGGAATTCGAAGCCTCCGAGCGAATTCCACCACGGCTCGACAAGACGTGATACGACACTCCGTCTGGACCCGAGTGGGGCGTCTCAGCCTTTGTTTTTGGCTTTTTCTTTTCTTGCATCGGCGAGTATCTTCTTCTGGGCGAGTTGAGGGTTCTTGATGTACAGGATGATAGCGTTGGCGTGACCGTGCCCCAGCCCGCAGTCCGACTTGAGCCAGGTAAGCAGCTCGCTGTGTTTCGTCAGGCCCTTCTCTTTGGCCAACGCTTGGAAGTATTGCGGATCCTTGCCGGTCTTGGCCTTGATGTTGTCGATGTACGCTTTGTAGGTCACGGTCGTCGCCCGATGAACGCACAGAACAATTGGATTCTTATCATTTTTCAAACTCGATCGGCGTAATCTTGCCAATCGCTTGGCCGACCCCGCTTACGACGATGAGGACGTCGCAGGTCACTGAGACTTTGGTCCCCAGGGCCTCACGTTTTCGGAGCCACCTTGCGAAAGGACGCATAGAAGCCGGCCACGAACGCTGCGTAGAAGGCCGTCGCGAGGAAAATCGGCAGGTCGTAGTGACCTTCCTGCATCAGGATTCCTCCGAAGACCGTGGTGATGCTGTTCGGGAGGCGCCAGATGATCGAGTTCACCGCGCTCGCGAGGCCCCTCTGCTCCGGCTCGACGATGCCCATCAGGAAGGAGTCCATGATCGGGGACGACATGTTCATCAGGGCCGCCCGGACGATGTAGAATCCCGCGGCGGCGATCGGGTCGATGAGGAAGGCCAGCGAGAATAGGAAAGCCGTCGCCGCACCGGTCGCCATGACGATCGCCCGGACGGGACCGTATCGCTTCGCGAGGGCCGTGCTCGCCACGGCGGACAGCCCGATCGTGATGCCCGCGAGCGCGAGGATGGGGCCGCTCCAGGTGTCCGGAATCCCGAATTTGAGACGCAACCACGTCGGCACGAGCGGGATGAAGAAACCGGCCCCCAGGCCGATCAGCCCGTTGAGGCCCGAGAACTTCAGCAGAGGCCTCCAGTCCATCCCTTTCGGTCGGGCCGCCCGCGGGCGCAAGGTCTCGCGGTAGCCGCGCAACAGGATCACGAGGACGACCGGGATGAGGAACGCGAATGCGTCCGTCACGACGAGGGTCCCGACATGGATCGCCTGGCTGTCGAGGCCCGTCTGCGCCTGGAGGAACGGGAACAGGATCGGCACCGCGAAGCCCACGCCGCCGGCCACGCTGCCCAAGATGAACGACAAGGCGAAGGCCGCGTTCCTCTGCTCCGCCGTCGTCTGGTCCGCGATCATCGCGTTCCATGCCGCCAAGATGCCGCCCTCCGACACGCCCGCGACGAGGGCGGCCAGGAGGAGCCACAACGTCTCCCTCGTCACGGCGAAGACGAGCGCCGCGAAGGGGAGGACCGTCGTCGCGGCGAGGAGCGGGAGCTTCCGCCCGTACCGGTCTGAGTAGAGGCCCAGCGGGATCGCGAAGGTGACCATCGCAGCCCCTTCGGCGCCGAGGAGCAGTCCGATCGTCCCCGGTCCGATCCCGATTTCCGGATAGTACCCGGTAATGAAGATCATCAGATAGCCGAAGCTGAGGCCGCCCGCGGCATTCACGTAGATGATCCACCGGATCTTCCGCGGGATCTGAGCGAAGCTGAGGCGGCGCCGTCTCGGCGGGGGGACCGCTTTCGCGGAGGTGGCGGAATCCATCCTTCGTCGCGAATTTGGCCGACGGCTTTCTAGCTATGGGTTTACAGTCGTCAATCCCGTGAGGCCTTCCTCTGTTTGCGTTCGCTCACCAGCAATACGTCCCGAATGTGCTGCGAATCCGTCGCGAGATCGAGGAGGGTCGCCGCCAAGTCGGCGCGTGTGATGTGATAGGGTCCATGAGGGAGATCCTTCCTCCCGGTCTGACCTCGGACGCGTCCGGTCGCGGGCCCATTCGTGAGGAGAGGAGGTCGAACAATCGTCCAATCGAGCTGGCTGGAAAGAAGCAGCTTTTCCATCCGTGCAAAGTCCTTGTAAGGCTTCCGGAGGATCCAGCGGACCAGATTGATCGCGATCCAAGGACGGCGACCTTCGATCGCGGAAACGCTGACTGCCACCAAACGTCGGACGCCAGTCTCCCGCATTCCTTCCAGGAGCGCGCTCATCGCGTCGCTGACGACCGTCGTTGGTCCCCGCCCAGCTGGAGCGACGATGGAGATGACGGCGTCCTGACCCTGGACCGCCCGCCGGACATCATCGGCTCGGCGGCCATCGCCCTCGACGATCGCTGACAGGCCGTCGATGCCCGCGAGTTCCGCGGGCCTCCGAGTGAAGGCCGTGAGGGCATAGCCTCGACGAAGGCCCTCGGCCAGGACAAGCTTCCCCGTTCGGCCGGTCGACCCGATCACGGCGATCCGCGTTTCCCGGTCACCTGTTGGTTCCCTCTGCTCCGTCACCGCGGTAGTAGTAGATGCGAATGTCTCGGATGTCATGGGCCGGCCCAGTCGATCGCCGCACTTGACCTCGCGTTATCCGGGACTTTCGATTCCGGGAGTTTTTGAAGGACGAAGCCATCGGCCCGTTCGTGGATGAGAAGGACTTCCGCCTGCTCGTCGAACTGAACGAGAACGCCCGCCGCAGCTTCCAGGCGCTCGGGTGGCGGGTCACCCTCTCCGCACCGGCCGTCCGAGATCGGATCCGGCGACTCGAGGAACGTGGGGTCGTCCAAGGCTATTGGGTGTCGATCGACCCAGCGGTCTTCGGCCGTCAGGATCTGCTGGTGGCCTTCGACAAGGAGTGGACCCGTGAGGAGGCCCGCGGGGCGTTGAAGGCCGACGACGTCGCGTGGATCGCGTGGAAGGTCGATGGAAGCGTGACCGTCGAACTCTGGCCTCAGGATGCTGCACACGCGGTCCGAGGGCTCGCGCATTTCCTCGGACGAGAGCCCACGTGGCAGGGACTCTCGCGATCTGGGTGGAGCGGGAAACTGACGGGGCTAGACTGGCGGATTCTCGATGCCCTGATCGACTCGCCTCTCGCGTCAATCGAAGAACTCTCGGGGGCGACTGGGCTCAGTCCGAAGACGGTCCGGAAGCATCTTACGGACCTGATCCGCCGCGAGGCGATCTTCGTCGTGCCTCGGCTGGGCCTCCCGACGGACTCCGGCGTCCTCGTGTACAACCTTGTGATCGGTGGGACCGCACCCTTCTCGGCCTTGAAACGGACGATCGGAGACGCGGTCCTGATCCACGAGACGAAGGACCCGCGCCGGTTGTACCTCTTCTGCCGGGCGGACAACCTCGGAGAGCTCACCGCGACGACGCACGCGCTCGAACGCCTCCCGGGCGTTGAGTCGGTCCAGTTGTCGCTCAATCGAGAGATGATCATGGCGACCGACTACGTCCACGGCCTCATCAGGGAAGAAATCTCGAAGCACGGCAAGTTTGTCCCCGAGTAGGGGGATCGTCGAGGACGCCCCCTGCGGGGCTCAGTGGGCCCGAGTCATTTCGCTCGCACACGAGGTCGGAGCGGCGGGACCGGTCGATTCTGCGACGAGTACCGAATGAGTTCTTCGAGACGTTTTTCTCGGGTCTCTTCTTTTTTCGCGCTCACGATCCACCAGATCGCCGCTTTTCGGTAGGAGGGCGCTTGAGCGTGAAAGAACTTCCAACCGGGGCGGTTGGCCCGGAGGCGTCGCTCCTCATTCGGTTGCAGCTTGGCAGCGGTCCTCTGCTCGTACGAGTAGACTCCGGATTTTCCTGGGCGGCGAGCCTTGAAGGCGGCGAGGCCTGCGGCTTGCACGAGACCCTCTTTCGAGAGCTCTTGGATCCGTTTCTGGTTAGCGGCGCTCCAGATGCTCCCTGGTTTGCGCGGGGAGAATCGGATCGCATAAGTCCCGTCGTCGATGCCCTGACGCACGCCGTCGATCCATCCGAAGCAGAGCGCTTGATCGACCGACTCCGGCCAGGTAATGCTTGGTTTCCCTGAGCCTATTTTATGGAACCCGACCCATAATTCTGCCGCCTCGCCGTGATGGCCTCCGAGCCATGCACGGAACGCCGCCGGTGTCGCGAAGAACGTGGGCTTCATCGCCCTTCCCAGGGGATTCCGTGAATTCGCCGCAGTATTTCTCTTGTGGTGCGCGGACCGTCGTCGAGGTTCCTTTCGCGACAAGACCTCAGCCTCGGCCCGTCCCCGAGCGGAGGTACCTACAGGGGGTACTCGAGATCGTCGTCCGAATCGTCAAAGGGAAGGGGTCGGCGACTCGCGTTCGTTCGGCGCCCTGCTCGACTTCGCGGGCCGGAGCTTCGGTCCATCCGCACCCGGCGGCACAGGAAGGCGGCCATGGCCGTCAGGAGGACGCTGAGGACGGCGAGGAGCATCATCGTCGGTAAGAGATCCTTCGGAGTCATCGGGACGGGCTCCGATCGGGCAGGCGTCGCGGGCGGCTCCGCGATCGGCGAAGGTGGCGTCGTCGGGGCTAGTGGAGTCGCGATGGCCGAACTCACGACTGCTTGCGTCACGACCAAGCTCAACGAGGTCGCGAAGGTCGCGTCCCCGACGAAGCGAGCCCGAATGAATTCGCTGTGGTCGCCGGAGCCGCGGAACGCCATGCGGCCCGTGAAGGTTCCGCTTGCGTCCGCTGCCGGGAACTGTCCGATTTGCGTTTCAGAGGACCAAGTAGTCTGGTCTGCGGACCACTCCAGGGACACGACCCGACCCGCGACGGGACTTCCGGAGGCGTCCGTGAGGCGACCGGAAACGGTCACGGTCTCGTTGATTTCGGACGGGCTCTTGCTCGTCGTGAGCATGACGGTCGTGCCGGCCAGCCCCGGTGGCGGCGGTGGACGTGGCGGCGGTGGAGGCGGGGGAGGAACCTGACCAAACTCGGGGGCCCAGGGTACTCGCGGGATTCCGAGACCGACGCCGACCGTGCCGTTCGATGCCGACACGGTCAACCAGGTGGCCTTGTCCCAGCTGTCGACGACGTAGAGGTTCGTGAAGATCTTGTCGAGGTCTCGGGCCCAGCCGTTCGCGCCGACGCCCGCGTTGAGGGGATAGCCCCAGACCTTGTTGAACTCGTCTTGAACGCTCCCGGCGGGGGAACGCTCCGTCACGAAGTTGTAGATCGACCATCCGGACGTGTCGACGATGTAACCGCCGTAATCCCGGAAAGCCGCCGCGAGGATCTTGCCGGGTTCCGTCTCCAACGTGTTGGTCGGGAAATCGGCCTTGGGGGCCAAGAGGGATCCCATCCGGACTTCGGGGATGGAGCCACCGTAGCCGGCGCCGCCCGCGTCCGACTTCCATGCGGGCCATCGGTATCCACCGAATCCGGGGTAGAAGTTCGCGCTGTCGATGTTCAGCTTCAAGGAATGTCGGATCGTCCCTCCGGGCACGAGTTCGCCGAGCCGCACGGTCCCTCCAAGGGCCGACAAGCCGGACCCGCCGTGGGAGCCCGTCTCGCCGGTGCCATAGAGGTCCTCGCTTCTGAACATGTAATGGGACGTCGGCGATTGACCGCCGCATCGCGCGAAGGGCTGCGTCTGGATGATCGTGTGTCCGTCGGCCGCCAAGATCGCGGCCGCGGCGTTCGGGGTGTCTCCGTCCGGCGAGCCCTGGTGGCTTCCCGGCACGACAAAGTCGGCGGGAATGGGGGCGGTGAACAGGGCGCCGCCTTGCGCGGAGCATCGGGTCCCCGCTCCCCAGTCATCGGAGTTCGCATAGACGGTCGTCGCGGGAGCGGAGGGTTCTAGGACCAGAATATCCGCGTCGGTGAAATAGGCCATCGAGGTCGCATGTCGGATTCCGCCCCAGACGTACCTCGCGTTTGAGCCGATCGGCAAGTTCCAGATGCTGTCGCGGGAGAAGGGCCAAACGAGCGGGTCGCGGCCGGAAGCCGCCGGATTGTTTCCTCCCAACGTGTTCGGCGTGAGGGAAACGAACGTGAATCGGTCCGGGTGGACCGTCAGGAATGCGAAGGATGAGGCGACGATCAGACCGACAAAGATTCCGGCCACCACGTATCGGTTGACCCGGATTCGCGCCGCATTTCCGTTCGCGTACATTCTGGGGGCGAGGAACCCGGTGGTCGCTACACCCTGGACTTGTCAAGTCTATCACAGATGATTTTTGGCGGTCAATTTTGCATGACCAACAGGACGCTTCCACCTGGCGCTCGTTCCACTACGGCCGCGGCTGTGACGTACTTCAGCTTCGCCTCGAACAGGTCGTTGGGGAATCCGCGCCCCGCATCATGACGTGGATATCTCGCGCGCGGCCTGCGCGATTGCCCACACGCCGAGCTATGGAAGAAACGTTATACTCCCTATCCATTCCCGCGCCAACTCTGTTTCGGTGGAGCGCGGAACGTGGCGCCGGACTCCGGAGACATCGCGTGGGTCATCGCGGCTACGGCGCTCGTCATGATCATGACGCCCGCACTGGGCTTCTTCTACGGTGGTCTCGTGCGGCGGAAGAACCTCGTCTCGACCATCGCCCAGTGCCTGGCCATCTTCGCGGTCGTGAGTTTGGTGTGGTCGTTGTGGGGATACACGCTGGCCTTGGGCCCGTCCTTCAACGGGTTCATCGGAAGCTTGGACGATTTCGGTCTCAACAACGTGGGTGCGGCATCGAATCCCGCCTATTCGGACACGATCCCTGAAATCCTTTATTTCGCGTTTCAACTGAAGTTCGCCGCGATCACGCCGGCCCTGATCATCGGCGCCTTCGCGGAGCGGATCCGGTTCAAGTCGCTCATGATCTACATCGTCGCGTGGACGACGTTCGTCTACGTGCCCATCGCCCACTGGAACTGGGGCCTCGGCGGATGGCTCAAGTCCCTCGGGGTCATCGACTTCGCCGGCGGACTGGTCGTCCACACCGCCGCGGGCGTCTCGGCGGTCGCCGCCGCGCTGGTAATCGGCCGCAGGGAGGGCATCGGTCGCCTAGACAGTCGGCCGAACAACATCCCCTACGTGATGCTCGGCGCCTCCGTGCTGTGGTTCGGCTGGTTCGGCTTCAACGCCGGGAGCGCCCTCGCGGCGAACGCCCTGGCCGTGAATGCGCTGGTCGTCACGAACTTGGCCGCCGCGGCGGCGGCCGTGAGCTGGATGCTGACGGACTGGGTCCGGAAAGGGAAACCGTCCGCGGTGGGCATCTCCGTGGGCGCGGTGTGCGGCCTCGTCGCCATCACGCCCGCCTCCGGATACGTCGGCCCGATGCCGTCGATCGTCATCGGACTGGTCGCGGGGGTCCTCTGCAACTACGTCGCCAGCTGGAGGGCTCGGACGACGCTCGACGATTCTCTTGACGTCTTCGCCTGCCATGGCGCGGGCGGAATTTGGGGGACGATCGCGACAGGGCTGTTCGCCTCCAAGCTGATCAACCCGGTGGGCCCGAACGGCCTCTTCTTCGGGAACCCCGGACAGCTGGGTATCCAGGCCTTGGCCTGCGTCGTCGTGGCCGCCTTCGCATTCGCCGGCTCCTACGTCCTCCTGCGGATCATCAACATCTTCTCCCCCGTGCGGGTCAGCCCGGCCGAAGAGGACGCGGGCCTCGACATCTCAGGATTTGGGGAGGAAGCCTACGTGGCCGAGGCGGACGAGTCGCGGCCCGCGAGCGAGTGACGGCAGAATCTGAGTGCGGAATCATATTGTTCACCGCCACAAGAAAAACACTAGACCGCAAACGTGGACGGACTGCCACGATTCGAGCCGTTACCAAAAGTTTCGTTGGTTAACGGACAGAAACTCCTGGGGTTCAATCCGGTCAAGTCTATGCCGACGCAAATCGGTCAGGGCCAGGAATACGGTCGGCACCAGGTCCTTCACGGCAACCCCTCCACGATTCCGAGGGCCGCCGACGCATATGCTCCGTATTCTCCTCAGTACAACTTCGGTTTCGCCTGTGGCTCGTTCCAATACGGTCGCGTCGTGACGTACTTCAGCTTGGCCTCGAACAGATCGTTCAGGAATTCCTTCTCCGTGTCCTGCATCTTCGCAAGGATTTTGCTCGCGGTAGTCGGTCCGACTCCGTAGACTGAATTGGCGTAGACCGCTCGCTTCCCATATACCGCGACCAGGTCTCCGACTTGTTTCGCTCGCGTGAGCAACTTTCGTTCCTCGTCAGTAAGGTCCAGTTTCCTCGCGCGCTTTGCATACGCGTCTCGAACGGTCCATGCGGCCCACCCGAGCACGGTCAGAAGCCTCGATTTGCACTTCGCACACTCCGGATGATCGGGCATTTCCCCGATCCGGACCTCCTCGTGAAAGTGTCCACACTCGAAGCAGAGCAGGTGGACCGGCTCCGACGAGAGGTGAAGGCGCATCCGGTCGAGAATCTCCGCCCTCTCGGCCTCCGGAGAGAACAGCTCCGGAGCTTCCACATACCGACGAAGGATCGGATACGCGAGGGGAGTCGGCGTCTCTTCAGACCGATGGATGACGACTTCGATTTCTCCCGCTCGAATCTTGTGAACGATCTCGCGGACTCGGTCGAAGTCTGCGTGGAGCAGGAGAGCTTCCCGGACCGCCTCGTCGTAGATCGGCGTGTTCGCGAAGCGGATCTCTAGGGACCGGAGATCTCCCTCGCCGACGGTAAGCCCGCGGCGGATCGCCCCGAACCGCTCCGCGATCCCCTTCATGTAATATCCGAGAGGGAGATGGTTCTCCAGCAACACCTTCAGACCGCCTTCCAATGTCTCGTCGTCGATCCGGAGCAGGTCGTCGACGAGGGCCTCGACGTCGATCTCGCGGGTGTCTGCCACGAGCTCGTACAGGATCCTATAAGGGTCCGTCCACCAGAACCGAACGAGGTGCTTCCGGGCGAGCAGCTCCTCGATCAGGTCGCCGAGGGTGACGTTGACGACCTCGCCGAAGGATGAATGGACGATCAGGAAGCGGTCGAACGCTTCCACGAGGATGCGATCGTCCGTGGGGACCGGCGCCCCGGCCTTCCGGTGATTTGCATGTTCCTCGACGAGGCGCTTCACCGCAGTCTTGTTCATCGGCCACGCGCTCTCGAAGTGGGCGACCGCTTTGGGGACGCCGTCTTCCTGGATGCGGTGGTCGATTTCCTTCCGGATCCGTCCCACGCGCTGCGCGAGACCGAAAGGCACCGGGAGCATTTCGCCGTCCCAGCCGGGAATCAAGGCGTTCGGGTCTGCGACCGGGGTCACGTACACCATGCCGTCCTTGCCGATCCGCTCGATCTTCCAGGGACGGCCGCGGACGATGAAATGCAGGCCCTCCCGCGCCTGGATCATCATGAACTCCTCGCCGAGGATGCCGACCTGCTTCTGGGTCGTGAGATCCATGACCTGGTACCGGCGCTCGTCGCGGATCGTCGAGAGGTTCTCGAAGTAGTATCGGCGTCCCTTCGGGGTCACGCGCACCTTGTCCCCCTGTTGGCGCAGGACGCCGAGGTGGTCGAGGAACTCCGCGACGCGGTCCGCCGTCGCGTCCTCGAGTTCGCGATACGGTTCGGCGGCCCGGATGGTCGTCAGGATCTCCGACCACGGGGCCGTGCCGCCCTGGTCGAGGGCGCACCCGACGATCTGGTGGGCCAGGACATCGAGCGCAAGGCGGTGGATGTGCAGCGGCTCGAGATCCCCCTCCTGGGCGGCCTGGACGGCTGCGAGGGATTCGATCGCGTCGTCGGAGGAAACGGCCAGGATCAGGCCGCGAGAGGTGCGGTCCAGTTTGTGCCCCGAACGCCCGACGCGCTGGATCAGGGACGTGACCTGGCGCGGCGAATTGTATTGGACGACCTTGTCGACGGTCCCGATGTCGATCCCGAGTTCGAGGGTCGAGGTGGAGACGAGCCCTTTCATCTCCCCCGACTTGAACGCCGCCTCGACGCGCTCGCGCTCCTCCCGTGGAAGGGAGCCATGGTGGACGGCCACGTCCTGGCGCACCATGGAAAGCCGAGAACCGAGGAGCTCGGCGAGCGGGCGGGCATTGACGAAGACCAGGGTCGATCGGCTTTCGTCAAGCGTGTCATCGATTGCCGAGAGGCCCGCGGCGGCTTCCGGAGTGATGTAAAGGTCGCGGGCGGACTCGAAGTCCTTGTCGATCGGCCGAGGCCATTCGACTCGGTACTCGTACGATTTCTCCAAGGGGGCAAGAAGTAATGTTAGCGGCTTCCCGCCTCCGAAAATAGAAGCTATCGTCTCTGGATGGCCGATGGTTGCGGAGAGCCCGATTCGCTGGAAGTTCTGATCCGTAATACGACGAAGGCGTTGAAGCGCAATCGTCAATTGGATACCACGGCGATCATGCGCGAACTGATGAATCTCATCGATGATGATGTGTCTAACCGCCTTCAGATGGCGTTGCATCACTTTTCCGGGGAGGATCGCCTGGAGAGTCTCGGGCGTCGTAATGAGGAGGTCAGGCGGAGCGGCCGCCTGCCGGCGGCGGTCTGCGGCCGGGGTGTCGCCATGACGCACTCCCACCGTCAGGGTCGTGGATGCGACGAGTCGCTGGATCCGATCGACCATGTCGCGATTAAGCGCGCGGAGGGGGGTCACGTAGAGGGCTCGGATGCCGGCCTTATCGGACAACGCTAAGAATTCGAGAAGCGGGAGGAGTGCCGCTTCGGTCTTGCCCGAACCCGTCGGGGCTACCAGGAGGACGTCCGACCCCTTTCGAATTTCGACATCCGCGGTTACCTGCATTGGATTAAGTTGTAGGATTCCGGCACTGGCCAAGAGCGCCTTTGAAATCGCGTTGGTCCCTTGTGTTGCACTAGTCCACGGCAAGGCATGTAGCAAGGATCTTCATGCTAATAAACTGATATCTGAGACCTGTGAACTTGGCGACGTGTCTTCGAATTACGACTGGTACAAGCAGGAAGCTACCCTTTGAATCGAGATTGCAAAAGCGTCAATGTTTCGGGGTCGTGACCATCCGTCTTGTACGCCGTAATTGCATATTGTCGGGAGTCGGGACCGATCGCTCGGAGCGATAGCCAAGACCAGCGGCGGTCAATCCTCTTCATT
>Ga0209804_1000806_pt1 | contig 22425 bp, 20 predicted proteins | sample GraSoiAngelo_139_FD_185896 | JGI IMG/M metagenome (GOLD analysis project Ga0209804, IMG submission 185896) | Grasslands soil microbial communities from the Angelo Coastal Reserve, California, USA - 14_0929_12_20cm (SPAdes) (version 2) | ecosystem: Environmental > Terrestrial > Soil > Grasslands ... | reverse complement strand
CGCATAAGGCGACATGCTGTCGAGAAATCGTCTCTGTCCTTCGGCGAACAAGATATCGAACGCGAGGGTCGATTTACCGGAGCCACTCAAACCCGTGACAACCACCATCCGGTCGCGCGGAATGTCGACGTCGATGTTTTTCAGGTTGTGCTCGCGCGCGCCGTGAATACCGATCGCGCCATTGCTGCCGTTAGGGTGGAAACGCGGGGCCGTCTCAGCTGCGCGAGCGAATTCTTCCTCATCAACGTTCGTGTACGTCAGTCGCCCTGCCGAACTACGCAACGTAGCGCGCGCACTCGACAGAATTTTCTGCAGAAATCGGCCGGTGTGCGAGTGGTCGATCTTCGCGATTTGTTCGGGCGTGCCAACGCCTACGACGTCACCGCCTTCGTCACCTGCTTCGGGTCCAAGATCGACAATCCAATCGGCGGACTTAATCACTTCGAGATTGTGTTCGATCACGATGATCGAGTTTCCGCGCTCGACCAGGCGCTGAAAAACTTGCAGCAGCATCGCGACGTCATCGAAATGGAGACCGGTGGTCGGTTCATCGAAAATGAAAAGGTTACCGTGCTCGTTGTCTTCGCCGTTCTTTCGGGTTTCCGAACCGCCCGTCCGGCTCGGACTCCGGTTTCCGGTTTCGGCCAAATGCCTGACGAGTTTCAAACGCTGCGATTCACCGCCGGAGAGGGTGTTCAGCGGTTGACCGAGCCGCAAATAACCGAGCCCGACTTCATCGAGTACATCGAGCGGCTCGGAGAGAGTCTTTTGTTCGCCGATCTGAACGAAAAATTGGATCGCTTCGCTCACGGTCAGCTCCAGGACATCGTGAATCGATTTGTCGTGCAGTTTAATTTTCAGCACGTGCGGTTGAAACCGTTTCCCTTCGCATTCGGCGCAGCGCACATAGAGATCGCTTAGAAATTGCATCTCGATCTTTTCAAAGCCGGTGCCCGAGCAACGTTCGCAGCGACCGCTGCCGGAGTTGAATGAGAACGCGCTCGCAGTCAGACCCTGCGACATCGCTTCCGGCTGTGCGGCGAAAAGTTCACGGACTCGATCGTAAAGTCCGAGATAAAGGATCGGCGTAGATCGTGGCGTCCGCGCGAGCGGCGATTGGTCGACCATCACGACTTCGTTGATGCGATGCGCGCCGCTGACTGATTTGCACGCTCCCGCTTGTCCTGCCGAGCCGTAGCTCTGCCAAGGCTGGTGATCGGACGATTGCCCTTTGGCAATAAGCAGATTCCGATAAAGCACGTCGTGAATCAGGGTCGACTTGCCCGAACCTGAAACGCCGGTCACACAGGCGAAAACGCCAAGTGGAAGATCGACATCGATGTTCTTAAGGTTGTGCTCGCGCGCACCGGTAATCTTGATCGACGACGTCGACCTTCGCCGCTTCTTCGGGACCGGAATCGTTTTGCGACCGCCAAGGTAATCCGCGGTCAACGATTTGTTCCGAAACAAAAGCTGATCGAGCGCGCCGTTGAAAACCAATTCACCGCCGCGCTCGCCGCGACCAGGACCGATGTCGATCAGGTTGTCGGCCGCGCGAATGATTTGCTCTTCGTGCTCGACAACGAGGAGCGTGTTGCCGCGGTCGCGCAACTTGTGCATCGCCCGGATGAGCCGACCGATATCGCGCGGATGCAAACCGATGCTCGGCTCGTCCAGGACAAAGAGCGTATTGACGAGCGAAGCGCCAAGACAGGTGGTGAGATTGACGCGCTGCACTTCGCCACCGCTCAAAGTGCGCGTGGAACGATCGAGCGTGAGATAGCCGACGCCGACTTCGCACAAATAATTCAGGCGCGCACAAATTTCGTCACGCAACATCCTCGCGCTTGAATCATTCGAGGCGATGTCGATCTTGGCCAACAGATCGCACGCGTTGGAAATGGAAATCCCGGCGAAATCCGGCAGGGCAAACAGGTTTTTGCCCGCGACAACTTTGTAATTCAACGCTTCAGGCTGAAAACGTCCGCCATTGCACTTTGGACAAGTCGTGTAGGCGCGATAGCGGCTGAGCAATACGCGCATGTGCATTTTGTAAACTTGCGATTCGAGCCAGCGAAAGAATCCGCGGACGCCGTACCAACGATCATTCTCGTAATCATCTTCGGTGTATTCACCACTGCGCTTCTCGCCGTTGATGACAAAGTCCTGATCGGCCTTCGGCAATTCGTCGAACGGAATATTGATGTTGATCTCTTCGCGGGCGCAGGCGCGAAGGAGATCTTTTTGCGATTCACCGAATTCGTTACCGCGAAAAACGCGAACCACGCCTTGTTTGATCGACAATGAGCGGTCCGGAATCGCTTTATCTAAATCGATCGCAATCGTGCGGCCGAATCCGCGACACTCCGGACAAGCGCCGAGCGGATTGTTGAAACTGAAAAGCCCGGGCGTCGGCGGACGAATATCGATGTCGCAATGCGCACAGTGCCAGCCAACCGAAAAAGGATGAGGGTTGAGAGTTGAGAGTTGAGAGTCGGAAACAATCGGGATGATGTTTATTTTCCCTTTCCCAAATCGCAGAGCTGTTTCGATTCCTTCAACCAGGCGCGCGCGAGTTTCCTGCGCAATCGCGATTCGATCTTGAATGACCTGAACGCGCGCGCCGAGTCGTTTGATCTTTTTTGGATCGACATCCACACGCACGACTTCGTTGTCGATCCAGACGCGCAGATAACCTTGTTGCTGGAGGAACTCGAAAAACTTTCGCGGCTCGGTTTTTAAAGGAACCGATACCCAAAACGTGATCAGAACATTTTTGTCCGCGCAATCGCGCAGGACTTCGTCGGCGATTGATTTTGCGGTCTCGGGACGAATCTCGCGGCCACAGCCCGGACAAAATGCTTTAGCAATCCGCGGCCAAAGCAGTTTCAAATAATCGTTGATCTCGGTCATCGTGCCGACAGTCGAGCGCGATGATTTGACCGGGTTCGCTTGTTCGATCGCGATAGCTGGAGGAATTCCGCGAATGTCGTCCACCCGCGGCTTGTCCATGCGGTCGAGGAATTGCCGCATGTAAGGACTGAAAGTTTCGACGTAACGGCGCTGGCCTTCGGCGTAAATCGTTTCGAACGCGAGCGAGGATTTCCCGGAGCCGCTCGGGCCGGTGACAACGGTCATTTCCCCGAGCGGAAGATCGACATCGATCCCTTTGAGATTGTTCTGGCGCGCTCCGCGAATCTCCACACAGGTCGCCGCGGCCTGCGCAGTGACGCATTTTCTTTCGGCAACCTTTGAACCCACTGGAGACAATTCCAGATGGCAAAAGAATTCGCAAATTTCAGGGCATTATTCGGCGAAACGGACGGCGAGTTGTTTGCCCCGCTTCATCAGCGCTTCGGGCACAACGCCGCCGAGCGAATCGAAAAAGTTTTTGTGCTCGGCCAGTTCCTTTTTCCACTCTTCGTGATCGATTTCGAGAAGCTCGTCGACCCATTTATGATCGATCTCGAGCTCGGCCAGATCGAGATCGTGCAGACCGGGGAGCCACCCGATCGGCGATTTGAGCGCGGCATCGCTTCCTTCGCAGCGATCGATGATCCATTTCAGCACGCGCATGTTGTCGCCGAAACCGGGCCATAGAAATTTTCCGCCTTCGCCTTTGCGAAACCAGTTCACGTTAAATATGAGCGGCGGATTCGTCAGACGTTTTCCAATTGCGAGCCAGTGCCGGAAATAATCGCCAATGTTGTAACCGCAGAACGGCAGCATCGCCATCGGATCGCGCCGGACCTGGCCGACCGCGCCGGTTGCGGCCGCGGTCGTTTCCGAAGCCATGGTCGCGCCGAGATAAACGCCATGCTCCCAATCAAACGATTGAAACACGAGCGGCATGGTGTTGCTGCGCCGTCCGCCAAAAATGATCGCGCTGATCGGAACGCCTTCGCCTTTTTCGAAATTGGGATCGAGGACGGGATTGTTGCGCACCGGCGCGGTGAAACGGCTGTTGGGATGCGCGGCTTTTTCTTTTGAATCGGGCGTCCAATCGTTGCCGCGCCAATCGATCGCGTGCTTCGGTGGCGCGCCGTCTTTGCCTTCCCACCACACGTCGCCGTCATCGGTCAGCGCGACGTTGGTGTAAAGCGAATCGTGCTCGACCGATTTCATCGCGTTCGGGTTCGATTTGTAATTCGTGCCGGGCACCACGCCGAAATAACCGTTCTCCGGATTGACCGCGAACAAGCGGCCGTCGCGGATCTGCATCCAGGCAATGTCGTCGCCGACGGTGGTCACTTTCCAGCCGGCGAAATGTTTTGGTGGAATGAGCATGGCGAAATTTGTTTTGCCGCACGCGCTCGGAAACGCCGCCGCCACATAATGTTTTTTTCCTTCAGGCGACTCGACCCCGAGGATCAACATGTGCTCGGCCATCCAACCTTGTTTGCGCGCGAGATAGGAACCGATCCGGAGCGCGAGACACTTCTTACTCAGCAAAACGTTTCCGCCGTAACCGGAGCCCACCGAAATGATGGTATTGTCCTGCGGAAAATGGCAGATGAAGCGGCGCGCGGGATCGATATCTAATAATGAGTGGACGCCGCGGTTCCATTCCGCGGCCGGGTCGTTGCCGAGGCGTTTGACCGCGACCTCGCCCATGCGCGTCATGATCCGCATGCTGAGCACGACATAAATGGAATCGGTGATTTCGAAGCCGACTTTGGTCAGCGGCGAATCGGGCGGCCCCATGATGTAAGGCACGACGAACAGAGTGCGACCGCGCATCGCGCCCTTAAGCAGGCCCTGCAGTTTTGCATACGTCTCGCCCGGTTCGCTCCAGTTGTTGGTCGGGCCGGCTTCTTCTTTGGTCGGCGCACAGATGAAAGTGAACTGCTCCACCCGAGCGACGTCGTTCGGATTTGAGCGATGCAAGTACGAGCGCGGAACTTTCTTCTCGTTCAGCTTGATCAGGACGTTCTGCCGCATCGCTTCTTGAAGCAGGTAATCGCACTCGCGCTCGGAGCCGTCGCACCAAAAAATATTTTCCGGCTTGGCGAGGAGCTCGACTTCGTGCACCCAGTCAAGCACGGCCTGGTTCGACGGCTTGTTGTTACCAATTCCAGATGGCGGCGAAATGGCGGGCGCGATGTTTTTCATTAATAAGATGTCGATCCTGGTAGAATCGAGCGGAAGCCGAATTTCTTCCGGTTCGGGCGGTTCTCCAAGAATTTTTTCGCGTGGAGCGAACGTCGCTTGCGCCCCGAATTCGGCGGCTGTCTATTGCAGCATGTTCGGAGTCACTACCTCCGATGATTATCGTCCGGTGACGTGGGTGGGCCGCTATCCGGTCCGCGTGACCACGATAATCGCCGCGCTCTATGTCCTGGGCATGTTTTTCACCACGATCGCGCAAAGCGCGCATTGGGACTTGATGCCGTTCGCGTTCCAATCGCGCTCTTTTCTGCACGGGGCGATCTGGCAGCCGTTCACCTGCATCTTTATTCAACCCGCTTCATTTTTCTTTCTCTTCAACGTCATTTTCTTCTACTGGGCCGGAACCGAAGTGGAAAAATATCTCGGCATCCGGCGTTATCTTTTGCTTTTCGGAATGCTGATTTTGATTGGGCCCGCCATTCTGATCGCCTGGGGACCGGCCGCAGCGATGTGGAGTTACGGGGGTTCGTATGAAATTTCGGTCGGGCTATTCATCGCCTTCGCCACCCTCTATCCAAATGTGGAATTGTTCGGTTGGGTGACTTTGAAGTGGCTCGCCTTCGCCGGGCTGGTGCTCGCCTCGATGCAATACTTGCCGTCGCACGAGTGGGGAAATCTTTCCGTGCTTTGGGTGATGTGCCTGGCGGCGTTTCTATATATCCGCTTCGTTCAAGGACGAATTCCGATTAATATGGATCTTGCAAGACTAAACCCGTTTCGCCGGCGACCGCGATTAACGATAGTACGAAAGCCAAGCGCGCGGCGGGTGGTGGAACCAGACGATGTGATTGCTTCGGTCGATCCGGTTCTGGACAAGATTTCCAAATCGGGCATCGGCAGTTTAACGGAAACCGAGAGAAAAATTCTCGACCGGGCGCGGAATCGCCTTCTGAAGAAGTCAGATTGAGGGCGCGCTCAAAAGCGTCCCAATAAACTCATCCACGTTCTCAGCGTGGAGCAATAAAGTTCGGAGCGGCCGGTCTTTGGTACTGCGGGCAATCGCGCCGACCACGACCAGATAATCGCTGATTAATCTTTCCGGGACCGCGATCAGAAAAATCAGGTGCGCGACTTCGCCTTTGCCGGTCCACGGAATTCCGGCCTCGCTCCGGCCGATGCCGACGACAATTTCGTCGACCAACTTCGTGCGAGCGTGCGGAAACGCGACTCCGTCGGCAGCGTAGGTGGAATTGGTGGCTTCGCGCGCGCGTAGTTGCTCCAGAAACTTATCGGCATGGTCGATCTTGCCGGCAGCGACGAGCAGTTCGACGATCTCGCGCAGCGCTTCGGTTTGGGTTTCCGCGCGAAGATTGAGTGCAATTTGCTTTGGATCAATTAGATCGGCCAGGGCGATGGACATGAGGAATTGTTGGATTCTGTTGCGAAAGCAGTTATCCAGTTAATCGATCAACCGTGGCAACTGAAAACAGCGCACCAGCCGCGAACCAGGAGACGACCGTATCGCTCCAGCGGAGCATCTACGATCCTGGCTACGTCAACGCCATGTCGCATTTTTATCGCGGCGAAATGGGGCGAATCATGGTCTGGCGGCAACGGCTCGATATTACAACGAACTGGGCCATCACCAGCAGCACCGCCATCATCACCATCGCGTTTGCCAACGCTGGCGTGCCGCACATTATTTTCTTTTTCAACCTCGCCATCGTTTGGGTGATGCTCTGGATCGAAGCGCGGCGTTATCGCTTTTACGATGCCTTCCGCGCGCGCATCCGAATGCTGGAAGCGCATTTTCTGGTGCCGATGGTGATGGAGAATCGCGATCTGCTGCAGGGGGAATGGAAAAAATTGGTCTGCGAAGATCTGATTCTGCCGTGTTTCAAAATCAGCAAGCTGGAAGCGATCGGTCGCCGGCTGAAACGCAATTACGTTTTCATCTTCATTCTGATTTTGGTGGCGTGGGTCACCAAAATCTTTCTCCACGCGCCGCGCGCGATGGAAGGCGTGCCTGATTTTTATCGCGCTCTGCGCGTCGGCCACATTCCGTCCTGGCTGGTCGCGTTCGTGTTTGTCGGCACGTTTGTCAGCGTCATCGCCATCACTATTTACGTCAGCAAAAAAACTTCCGGCGAAATTTCCGAATTCGGCACCCACCGCTCGCTCTGGCGGATCTAAAACCAGTTGAGAGTCGAGAGTTGATGGTTGAGAGAACCGCAATGGCGGAATCGTCCGAATCCCTCAACACTCAACCCTCATCTTTCAACCGTTTGCGCGACATCGTCGCCAAATTGCGCGCGCCAGGCGGTTGCCCGTGGGATCAGGAGCAGACACACGAATCGCTTTTGCCGGCGACAATTGAAGAAGCGTATGAGGTGGCGGAAGCCGCTCGCGCTAGAAACGACGCCCACTTTCAGGAAGAACTTGGCGATCTCTTGTTGCTGGTGGTGATGCACGCCGAGATCGCGCGCGAAGCCGGGCGATTCACCATCGACAACGTCATTGCGGAGATCACCGACAAACTCGTCCGGCGCCATCCACACGTTTTTGGTGAGAGCGACGCGCGCGACGCCAGCGCCGTTTTGAAACAATGGGAAGCAATCAAACGCGAAGAGAAAAAAGGCGACCAACACTATCTCGCCAGCCTTCCGGGCGCTTTGCCCGCTCTAATGCGCGCGCAAAAAGCGCAAGGCAAAGTCGCGCGGGTCAATTTCGATTGGAAAGAACTGCGCGACGTGATCGCCAAAGTTGAAGAAGAGCTCGGCGAATTAAAGCACGCGGTCGAAAGCAATGATCGAGAATCGACCGAGGACGAGATTGGCGATTTGCTTTTTGCGGTCGTCAATCTGGCGCGCAAATGCAAACTCGACGCGGAGACCGCGCTGCAATCCGCCACCGACAAATTCGTCCGCAGATTTAATTTATTGGAGGATGAACTGCGAGCGCGCGGGAAGAAACTGGGCGATGTCGATCTTGAGGAGATGGATGCGATCTGGAATGAGATCAAGAGGAAGTGAGGTTGCTTCTGCGTCGCGTTTAGCCATATTGCCCGTCCCCGATGCAGATCCTGATTAACTTCCTGCTCGCGATTTACGTTCTGGTCGCGCTTCTGATGTTGCTGGTCATTTTGATGCAGCGTCCAAAGAGCGAAGGACTGGGCGCGGCCTTTGGCGGTGGCGTGACCGAAAATATTTTCGGCGCGCAAACCACCAATGTGCTGGTCAAGTTTACCGGCTGGTTGGCCGGGATCTTCTTCGCCCTCACCTTCACTTTGTCGATCTTGTATGCGCATAAGGCCAGCCGGGACACGGGACTCCGGCAGGAACTACTCAAGCAGCAAAGCGCCGCGCTACCATCGGCGTCGCCAGCAGCGGCAAAACCATCTGGATCGGCCGGGCCTGCCTCCGGTGCCGGAGTTGTTCCCGCGGGAAGCGCGACACCAGTGGCGTCGGCGCCGGCTGCGCCCCCAGCTTCACCGAAACCCAAACAGTAATCTGTTGTCGCGCGAACTCGCCGCTGAGTTAACGCTACACGATCGAGGTGGTTAGAGATACTGCACGGGAGCGGCGTGTGCATTTGTCGAAAAACACGGTAACAGTGCCCCAATGCGTGTGATGGCAGCACTAACGGCGCAATGCGCGCTTGTATTGTGCGGAACGACTTTTGCGCAAGAGCCTTACAAATTTTTCAACGAAATCCGGATCGGAGGCGAAGGCGGCTGGGATTATGTAACGATCGATGCCACGGCGCGCCGTCTTTATCTCTCGCACGCCACGAAAGTAGTCGTTGTCGATCTTGTCAAGAATGCCGTAATCGGCGAGATCGCTGACACGCCCGGTGTGCACGGATTCGTAGCGGTGCCGGAGTTGCAGCGCGGTTTCTCAACCAACGGAAAGGAAGCGAAAGTTAGCGTTGTTGACTTAAGTACGCTCAAGACGATTTCGAAGATCGACACCGGGGCAAATCCCGATGCGTTGATCTACGAGGCGCGTCGTGGCGAACTCTATGTTTTTAATCACACGGGAAATTCGGCGACGGTGATAGACGCAAAAGCAGCAAAGGTAATCAGCACCATCCCTCTTGATGGCAACCCGGAGTTCGCCGCCGCCGATGCAGATCGTGTTTACTGCAACATCGAAGACAAGAGCGAGATCGAAGTCATCGACACATCGAAGCACGAGGTCGTCGCACGTTGGCCGCTCGCGCCGGGAGAGGAGCCGACTGGAATGGCCTTGGATGCAGCTCATCATCGGTTATTTGCCGGTTGTCATAACAAGTTGATGCCAATGCTCGACACGCAAACGGGCAAAGTTGTCGCCACGGTACCAATCGGCGCCGGTGTCGACGCCTGTGTATTCGAAGATGCGACGCAGTTCGCCTTTGCATCATGCGGCGATGGCACGACCACAATTGCGAAGGAAGAGACTCCACAGAAGTTGACTGTCGTTCAGACGTTAAAAACAGAACGTGGTGCGCGAACGATGGTGCTCGACCCCGAAACGCATCGAATCTATTTGCCTACCGCGGAATTTCAGCCCGCGCCTTCGCCAGCGCCGGGTGCATCTCCCGCACGGCCGACGATTGTACCAAATACGCTGAAGCTTTTGGTTTACAGCCCAACCGAATCGCCGAAACCCTAACGGCGGTTAGTCTGACAGTGAACCCCCGCTGTGGGCTCCAAGATAGCGAGCAATGCGGGGAGAATAATCAGCACGAGCGGCAGGGAAAAAATTAGTCCCGAAATAATGGCAATCGCCAATGGTTGCTGCATGGCTGCGCCGTGACCGATGCCCAGTGCCAGCGGGAGCAAAGCAAGAATGGCAGCGAAAGCGGTCATCGAAATCGCGCGCATCCGATTAATTCCTGCCAGAATCAAACGGTCGTCGCTGGGGGGCAGCGAACGAAATTCCGAGTAATAAAAAATCGCGATCTCGGTGACGATTCCCACAATCATGGTCATGCCCATGCGTGAGGTGATATTGAACTCGGTGCCGGTGACCCACAGTCCGACGAAAACTCCGGCAACGGCAAACAACGGGACGAGCAACATGGCAAAGGCGACGCGGAAACTTTCGTAAAGAAAAAGCAGAAGCAGAAAAACGAGAATGATGGCCGCAATCAAAATGATAGTGAGACCGCGGAAGGCGATCTGCTGTTGTTCGTAAAGTCCGCCGAAAGTGTAGAGAACGTTGCTCGGAATCACGCGCGAGCTGGCGAGCTTGCGTTTCACTTCGCGAACCGTCGAACCGAGGTCGCGGCCGCTGATGCGTGCGGTCACCGCGACCATGCGTTTGAGATCGTCACGCATAATTTCGGGCTGGCCGCTCAACGGAATAAGCGTGGCCACGCGCTTGAGCGGAAACAAGTGCCCGTCCGGCGCTCGCAAGAGAAGATTGTCGACGTTGCGCATGGTTTCGCGGGCATCGCGTGGAATCCAAACGCGCACACCGATTAGTTTCGGTCCCTGTTGGACGTGCGTGGTCACGTTGCCCCTCAAGAAATCATTGAGCGCTTTGGTAACTGCCTCCGGGTCCATGCCTTCAAGCGCTACCTTGACTCGGTCCACCTGTATGTTGAGCGCATCACCTGCCGGAACGATGCCGTTTTTTACCTCGACTACGCCGCGAACTTTCGAAATCGTGTCGGCCACCTGCGGCGGCAACGTGCGCAGAAGTTCTTCGTCGTCGGAATAAAGTTTGATTTCGATCGGTTGCGGCACGCTGGTCAGGTCGCCGATCAAGTCTTCCATCAACTGCAAAAGTTCGACTTGAAGACCGGGAATATGTTTTTCGATCTCATCCCGAACATCGTTCATGACTTCCTCAATCCCACGCCGCGGAAATGGTTTTAAACGAACAAAAAAATCGCCGATGTTAGCTTCAGTGATGCCGCCGCCGAGCTGCAGTCCGGTGCGGCGCGAATAGGTCTGCACTTCCGGAGTCTCTTGCAAAATCGATTCGACCTGCCGAAGCAAACGATCGGTTTCGGCGAGGGACGTGCCGGGCGGCGAAATGTAATCGAGAATGAAACCGCCCTCGTCCATGACCGGCATAAAACCGGAACCAACATCTTCGAAAGCGATGAAGCCAAGCAATAGTAGTGGCACCAAAAAGATGATGACGACGCGCGGCTGGCCAAGAAACCACTGCATCTTCTCGCGATAAACTTCGTGCACGCGACGCGTGAATGGTCCGTGTTCCTTGATCTCGGCGTCTCTTCTTTTTAGAAACGTGGCGCACAATATCGGTACTGCGAGCCACGCCACAATAAACGAGATGATGAGACTCGCCGCCATTGTCAGCGAAAGCGCCTTGAAAAAGGCGCCCGCAACACCGCTCAGAAATGCCAGCGGTGTAAAGATGATGATCGTTGCCGCGGAGGAACCGGCCAGCGGGTTGCTGAATTCGCGGGCGGCGTCGAGCACTCGCGAATGCGGATCGCCTTCACCCACGCCGCGCACGCGACGCACGATGTGTTCCACCATCACAATTCCATCGTCGATGATGAGACCAACGGCAGCGGCCATGCCGCCAAGCGTCATGATGTTGAAACTCATTTTCAGGACGTAGAGCAGCAGAATGGTGGCGGCCAGCACGGCCGGCACAGTCAGGCTCGCGATCAGCGTAACTTTCCAGTCGCGCAGAAAAATCAATAAAACGAAGCCGGCCAGAACCATGCCGATCAGGATTGCATCGCGCGTGCTGCGTTCCGACGCGATGATGAGATCGCTCTGGTCGTACCAATCGGCGATCTTCACTCCTTCAGGAATTTGTTTCTTGATCTGGCCGAGCTTCGTTTTGATCCCACGCGCGATCTCCACCGTATTTCCAGACGGCTGCTGATAAACCTGGAAAAGAACCGCGTCGTGGCCATCGGCGGTCACACGAACCCATTGCGGCTCAGATGAGTGTTCGACCGTGGCGACGTCGTCGAGCAAAACCACGCCGTCGGGCGTCGACCGCAACACGGTGTGTTCGATTTGGTCGAACTTTATGAACCGCGTGTCCGAAACGACGAGGTAAAGTTTGTCGTACTGCTCGAGCCGCCCGACTGCGACCAGAACGTTCGAGGCTGACAACGCGCTCGCGACTTCAGCCAGCGTCATCTTAAAGGATTGCAATTTATCTGGATCGACCGTGACCCGGTACTCCTCGACGCGACCACCTTGAACGCTGACGCGCGCGACTCCCGAAACCGTGGAAAGGGCCGGACGCAAAGTGTAGAGGGCGAGATCGCGCAGCTCGACCAGCGAATGCGAATCGGAGGTGAGACTGTAGGCAATCACCGGAAACACGGTTGGATCCATGCGCTCGACTTCGAACGAAGTGCCGGACGGCAGGCTCGGGAGAATTTTGTTTACCTGCGACTGGCATTGCAGCATTGCCGAGATCATGTCTTCGCCCCAATTGAAGTTGACCGAGATCTCCGAAGTGCCGCGACTGGTTGTCGATCTTAAGTTGCGTACGCCCGGAATTGCGCGGACTGCTTCCTCGACCGGTGTCGTAACTTCTACGGTCATCTGCTCGGCTGGCCGATCGCCGGCATCGAGCGTGATGCGGACGCGCGGGAAGCTCACCTGCGGAAAAAGCGAGACCGGTAGCGAAAAGCTGGCGAGCGCGCCCGCAAGGGCGAATGCACCGAGCAAAAACAAAATGGAACGCGCATGGCTATGCGTCCACGCGGTGAAGCTCATTTTTTGATCTCGACGGCCATGCCGTCTTCGAGCTCGTAATTTCCGACGGTCACGACCGGGTCGCCTTCATGCAGGTCGTCCGCGGTCACTTGGATTTCATTTGGATTTTCCGCACCGATTTTGACGGTGTGCTTGGTCGCGCGATTATTGGCCACTGTGAAAACCTCAAACTCGCGTGACTCGTTAGGCAAAACGGCCGGTCGTGGCACGACCAGCGCGTTTTTTTCGGTGCGCTGAATCTCACCGCGCACATAGCCATCTAATAAGAGTTTTGTTCCCTCCGGCAAGGCGACGTAAACATCGACAAGTCGAGTCGTTGGATCAATCCGGCGCGTAACCAAGCGGACGGTTCCATCTACTTTTGCCGCGGTTGGGTCGTTCATCGCCACGACTGTGATCGGCGCGCCTTCTTGCGCGGCCGAGAGATCTTCCGCTTCCACGCCGAGTTTCACTTCGATTTCATTCTCGGCAACGATTTCAACCAGTGGACCGCCAGGCGGAACAATCTGACCGTCCTGGGCGTCGACTTTGGCAATCACACCAGACATGTCGGAGTGAATGCGGTTATCCCCTCCGGCGCCGGCGCGTTGCAGACCGCTGAGCTGAGCCTCGGCATCGCGCGCCGTTTTTTCCGCTGCGCTCAAATCCTGATTTGTCGCGAGCTTCAAATTGAAACGCTCTTGCGCCTGCTTGAGTTCTTTCCGCGCAGCCTCCGCCGCATTCTTGGCTTGTTGGAATTGCACTTGCGCACCAGGACTTAACTCAATCTCGATCAGAGGATCGTTCTCCCGTACGAATTGGCCGGGCGCCACCAGGATGTGTCGCACGCGCGTTTCAAACGCGATCGACACGGAATGCGTCTTGCCCGGCTGCGCGACCACGCTTCCGTAAACGATCACTTTTTCAGTGATGGTTTTTCGTTCCACTTTCGCGACCTGCACTTCGGGAATCGGGCCGGCCTTTTTTTCCTCTTTTCCAACACCGAATCGTTGCGCGATCCAGACAAGTCCGCCAACGATCAAAACGAGCGCGATCGCACCGATGATGAGTCGCGTTCTTTTCATCTGGGCTGCAATATCGTGTTCATCGGGAGATAACGCCCGGAGGCGATCTCCAGTGCGGTGTGCGCCTCGAGTAATTGTTCCTGGAGCTTGATCAGCTGGATTCGCTTTTGGAGCAAATTGCTCCGTGCAGTGTAGTAACTCAGCACGTCGACGTTACGCTGCTCGATCGCAGTTTGCGCGGAATCAACGAGTTTTTCCAGCAGCGGCAACGCTTCTTCCGCAGCAGCTATCTGTCGATCCAACGACCGAATGTCCGCAATCGCCGCCGCAATGTCGGAACGCGCTTCGAATGCGCGCTGACTGTATTCGTCGCGCAATCTTTGACGCGTAGCGCGCTCGGTCGCGATGACGCCCTGATTGCGGTCGAAGATCGGGACATCAACAGTGACGTTGAAGCCTGTAGTGTGCACGTTGCCGGTGTCGGTGGCTGGCACGATCGCGACCGACATTTTGGGAAATTGGGCGAGAATGGCGGCGCGCACCGTCGCATCCTGGCTCTCGAGTCCCTGGCGCAACCCAAGAAGATCGAGACGCTGCGATTCAAGATTATCAAATAACTCGTGTTCCGCAGGCGGAGCTAAACGCGTCGGCAGAATCATGCCGGGGCGCAAGACCACTTTCGCTTCCGGTTCCGCTCCCAAAATTTTGTTCAAACCGAGGCGCTGTTTGTCGAATTCCTGCTCGAGCGCGAGCGTGGTAGCGCGCGAATCCTGGCTGGCCGATTCAACGGCCGCCAGATCGAGCACCGTTTTCTCATGCGCATCGACCGCTTTTCGCATCGCATCCGTGCTCTGTTGCAAGCCGTCGGTAGCTTCGCGCGCCCGCGCAACCTGGCCATCCAAAGCGAGCACGCGATAAACAGCCGTGCGCGCATTCACCGCGATCTGCCATTCCTGCCAGGCCACGTCCAAATCCACGGAGCGAAAATTTTTGCGAGCGGCGGTTTGTTTTGGCAAAAAGGGGATGAGCGCACTGAATTCCCAGCCTGCATTCAGAGTATATCCGGTCCTCGTCCCAAGAGTATTGCCGCCCGTGACGTAGTCGCGTTCGTAGGAAACGACTGGGTTCGGCAAAATTCCGGCCTGGATCAATTGCGCAGACGCCAGCCCACGGCGATCGCGAATGGACCGCAGCGCCGGATTCGAAAACAACGCGATTGTGGCGGCTTCATCCGGGCCGATGCCGTGGGCAAGATCGACAATCAGGGGTTCGGTAACCGATCCATGAATCCGGTTGGCGGGAATTCGCAGAAGATCACTCGGCTGCGGGTCAATCGGCCGCTCCGCCATTGCCAAACTGACGAGATTAACAGAGACAAAAACGACTATACCTGTTCTTTGGCAACGCACGGGGATTGATCATAACGAGGCAATCAGCAATCGTCGCGTGGAAAACCGCAGCTGAACAAATTCGATCGTTAGTCGAGAGACAGGGGTTGTCTTTTTGAATGTTTCTCTCTAAGACTGGTCGCAGCTTTGTGAACAAGATCGTTTCGCTCGTCGCGGCGCAAGTTGCGCCGCCAAAGAAGCCGTAGTTTTCCCGATAGGACGCCGCCAGCGCGTCTCCTTCCATCGGAAGATGTCGATCTTAGTTAAATAAAGTCGCGGCGACCGCGTTTTATTACAAAACAATGGTCTCGCGTTTTCGCGGAAAGTTTGCCGAATCGTTACCTTTCCGTCATAAGGCTGTAACAATCGGCTTTTAGCTTCCAACGTGTTTGCTGGAAGCGAATCGCTGAAAAACCTCACCAACATCAGGAGAAACAAATGTTCATCAAAAAATTCACGATCCTTGCTGCGGTTGGCCTCGTCTTCGTGGCGCTGCAGCCGCTAACCGCACAGACAGCCTCCGACTCCGCGCGACTCGAGAAACTCGAGCGCGCAGTCGAGCAGCTGCAAAAGCGCAACGCTGAACTCGAAAGCGAAGTCAAAAACTTGAAAAAACAGACCGCGTCTGCGCCCGCCGCTCCTGCAGAAGGCTCGACGAAAACGAAAATCACTTCCGACGGGAAAACGTATGTCGAAAAAAATGTCGCCGTCCCCGAGAAGCCGCCGGTTTACGTCCTTCCGCGCGGGCCAGAAATTAAACTCACGCTCGGCGGATTCATCCAGGCCAACTTCGAGGACGGCGACGTCTCGGCGTTCGAAGGGCGCTTCGGTTTGACCGAGCTAAAAGATCGGTTTCGGTTGCGCCGGGCACGAATCAATCTAACCGGCGAATTTGCGGAGAACTTCGACTTCAAAATCGAAGGCGATTTTGAGAATAGCGACGGCATTTCATCCAGCCGTACCGCCTTTTCAGCCACGGACATTTTCATCAATTGGCATCAATTTCCTGAGGCGCAGATCAAAATTGGTCAGTGGAAAGCGCCGTTTGGTTTGGAACAAACAACGCCTGACACGAGTCTGTTCACGATCGAGCGCAGTCTGCCGACCGGCGCGATCACGCCCGAACGGCAGATTGGTGTGCAAATTTGGGGCAAACCATTCACCAGTATCTGGCCCGAACAGAAAGACCTTCTTACTTACTACGCCGGCATCTTCAACGGGAACGGACGCAACACCACCATCAACGACAACAACAACTTCATGGCGGTTGGCCGCCTGGAGTTGATGCCGTTCAAAGGCAAACTGTTCGGCCAGGATTCCAGCCTGAAACTTGGCGGCGATGTCATGAATAGTCGCGACGATAAAGGAACAAACATCTCGCAAACGTTGAACCTGTTGGTGAATGCGGACGGTTCCCTGTCGCCATACGTTTTACCGGGAGCAGACGAGCGGACAGCATGGAGCGCGGACGCCTGGCTCACAGTTGGTCCGTTCGATTTGATCGGGGAATATCTCGCAGAGGATGTCGATGGTCGGACGGTGGCGGGCCATCCGCCTGGCTTTGCCGATTTCGATCCGAGCGGTTGGTACGTGCAGGGCAGCTACTTCATTATTCCGAAGAAACTGCAAGCAGTGGTGAAATGGGAATCGCTTGAGCCAGATCAAGTGGACGACGACAACATTCACTCCATTACGGCCGGATTGAATTACTACATCCACGGCGATTCGATCAAACTGATGGCAAACTACGTTCACACCTGGTCGGATTTCCGCGCGGCGCATCCGCAATTTGGCGAGGACGAATTCGATGAATTCATCGCACGCGTGCAGGTGATGTTCTGATCAAGTTTTTCCTACACCACTGCCGGATCGCGAAACAAACGATTCAATACACGACTCAACAAATCATGAAAAAATCACTTCTCACTCTATTCGCGCTCGCCGCTGGAGCGCTGCTCACACGGGCCGACACCCTCGTGATCAAGGGGTCGGACACCCTTGGCGCAAAACTCGTCCCGCAATTGGCGGAAGAGTTCAAGGCGCAACATCCCGGCACTGCTTTCAATATTGCCGCAGAAGGATCGACTACCGGCATCGCCGCTATCATCGATGGCACGGCGCAAATTGGGATGTCGAGCCGTCCCACGAAACCGGAAGAAATCTCCGCAGCAAAAGCCAAAGGCGTGAACTTTAAGGAAACGATAGTCGCTTATGACGGCATCGCCGCCATCGTGAACGCGGCCAATCCGATCAAAGGTCTGACAAAAAAACAGGTCGAACAAATTTTTACCGGCGATGTGACGGACTGGAGCGCAGTTGGCGGTTCGGGCGGTAAAATTTCCGTTTATACGCGTAACACTTCTTCCGGCACCTACTCCGAGTTCAAAGAACTGGCGATGAAGAAGCGCGACTACTCTCCCGATTCACAAAAGATGGCGGGCAACGAACAAATCGCATCGGAAGTGAGCAAGAATCCAAATGGTGTCGGCTACGTCGGGCTCGCTTACACGAAAGCGAGTGGCATCAAAGTAGTCGCAATCGACGGCGCGGTGCCGTCGAAAGAAAGCGTGCTTGGCAAAGCTTACCCCTACGCGCGACCGACCTTTTATTACACCAACGGCGAACCGACCGGCGTGGCCAAGGAATTTGTGGATTTTACGATCAGCGATGCCGGCCAGAAAATTGTCGAACAAGTTGGATTTGTCCCGATCAAATGACGAACACTGCGCCCGCCGTCATGTGTCAACATCTTTCAAGTCCTTAGATTTATCTGGTCGCACCAATCGCGGGCAGCTTGCTTGCACAGCGATCGGAGCCGATGCGTTTGCGAGGACGGATTTTGTTTTCGGCCCGATTCGGAGCGAGGTTTGCACCACATGAATACAAGAGAGTTCATCGAGAAGCTTCGCGTCGCGCAGAGTAAGCGCTTGATTTTTACCAATTCGGATGGCGACACCATCCACACTGGTTATCACCTTACCGAAATCAAGGCTGCACGCTTCGACACGGTCGACTGCGGCGGCCAGGTGAATCGTTGGCCGGAAACAATTTTCCAATTGTGGGTGCCTGAGAGCGCTGACGATGAGTACATGAACGCGGATAAGTTTCTCCGAATTTACGAAAAGGTCAGTGCTTCGATTCCGGTCGATGAAAATGCGGAGGTCCGGATCGAATACGGAGACGAGAATTTCTTTCCGAGCCTCTACGGCATTAATTCTATCTCGGCAGACAAGGATGCACTGCGAGTTTTGCTGCAACCGCCGGCAACGACTTGTAAGGCACGAGACCGCGCCCGGAGCGGGGATGCGCAACGTTGCTGCGCGTAAAACAATCTCCTATGAAGAAGAAAGTGCTGTTCATTTGCGTGCACAATAGCGCGCGCAGCCAGATGGCGGAGGCGTTTCTTAATCTCGCTTGTCCTGATAATTTCGAAGCGCACAGCGCCGGGCTCGAGCCTGGCACGCTGAGCCCCCTCGCGATCGAAGCGATGAAAGAAATCGGAACCGATATTTCTGGAAAGAAAACGCAAAGCGTCTTCGATGTTTTTAAGACCGGACAATTTTTCCCGTACGTGATCACCGTCTGCGATGAGAGCAGCGCCGACCGCTGTCCGATATTCCCTGGCGTGACCAAGCGGTTGCATTGGAGCTTCGCCGATCCAGCTGCGCTCACTGGCTCACGCGAAGAACGGCTCCAAGGCACGCGCAAGATTCGCGATCAGATTCGCGCCCGCATTGAAACGTGGTGCGAGGAGATGTGTGCGGTAGACGTATAACGCTTCTGGTTCGGAGACATCTCACCACGCAGCTCGGTTCACTCAATCGTCACGTCGTTTTGACAATTCGTAACCTGACCGCGCACGCGCCGCGATTACGCTCACTCATGCGCATAATCACGATTAAACGAACCGTTTTCACAAGGGAGCGAGCCAAAACATCGACCAGTCGCCGATCCATCCGCCAATTCGCTCAAGATTTCTTCGCGACTGAAAATCACCTGGAGTTTGTCGTCGAAGCGCTGCTCTTCGCTGTTCTCCTGATCATTTCCGCCTGGCCGATCGTGGCGGCGGCGAGCGCGATTAGCGATCTTCTACAAACTGGGACGAGCTGAAAAAAGTGTTTGCGAACTCCAAAACGTTCTGCTATATAGTTAACCAGATGGTTAAATATTCGCCGAAAATGTTGAATCGAACCTTTGCCGCCCTGGCCGACCCGACCCGGCGCCGGATCCTCGCCCACCTTGCTCGCGGCGATCGGTGTGTCACTGATCTGGCCCGGCCGCACGCGATGTCGCTGCCGGCCGTTTCAAAACATCTCCGCGTTCTGGAGAAAGCCGGACTGCTCCGCCGCCGCCGCTATGGCCGCGTCCACGAAATGCAATTGGAAGCGAAGCCCTTAAAACAGGCCGCGCTATGGGTCGAGAAATATCGGAAGTTCTGGGAGGGATCGCTCGATCGTCTGGCCGAGTATTTGGAAAAAACAAACAAAGCCAAGAAAGGAAATAAATAACCATGTGTCCCGTTTGCTTCGCCAATCTCGTTTTGATCGCAATTGGCGCGACTTCGAGCGGGGGGTTGACGACGCTCGCGCTCGCGAAATTTCCTAAACGAAAGAAACAAAGAGGAGATCAGAGGAACTAAAAATGAAACTAATGGAAATAAAGGAACGAGAAACAATGAAAACACCGCCGATCGTGTCACCCCAGAAGTGGGAGGCTGCGCGTCAGCAACTGCTCGTAAAGGAAAAGGCCTTGACCCGCGCCCGTGACGCGTTGGCGGCCGAGCGCCGGCGAATGCCATGGCTCGCTGTGGAGAAGAACTATGAGTTCTACGGACCCAAGGGCAAAGCTAGCCTGCTCGACCTGTTCGAGGGCCGCCGTCAGTTGATCCTCTACCGCGCCTTCTTCGAGCCCGGCGTGAAAGGCTGGCCCGAGCATGCCTGCGTCGGCTGCTCCATGGTGGCCGACCAAGTTGCCCACGTGGCCCATTTGAATGCCCGCGGCACCACTCTCGCGTTCGCCTCGCGCGCGCCGCAGACGGACATCAAGCGCGTGAAGGCGCGGATGGGCTGGGAGATGCCCTGGTACACCATAATGGACGACTTCGATAAAGACTTCGGCGTGGACGAATGGCACGGGACGAACGCGTTCATCCGCGACGGCGACAATGTGTTCCGCACTTATTTCATCAACAACCGCGGCGACGAGGCGATGGGGAGCACCTGGAGCTATCTCGACATCACTGCGCTGGGACGCCAGGAGGAATGGGAGGACTCGCCGGAGGGCTACCCCCAGACTCCGACGTACGAGTGGTGGATCTGGCACGACGAACCAAACACGACGGATGAAGATCGACCCGGACTGGTGCAACTTCGCGCCGCCCGGGCCTCCTCTAAAGGCGGCGACACCAAGTGAGTATTGAACGAAAGAACACGAAAGAACCGACATGAATCGCGTGACTCACTTTGAGATTTACACCGACGACCCCGAAGCGGCGCAACCGTTTTACCGGGATGTCTTCGGCTGGAAGTTCCAGAAGTTCGCGGGTGGTCCAGTTGAGTATTGGCTGGTCACGACCGGCGACGACAAGGAACCGGGGATCAATGGCGGCCTCACCCGTCCGCGGGAAGGGCAAACTCCCGGCACGTTAAACACGATCGCTGTTTCTTCGCTGGATCAAACGATGAAAAAGGTTGAGCAGCGCGGCGGAAAGATTTGCATGCCCAAGATGGCGATTCCGAAAGTGGGCTGGCTCGCTTACGCGGAAGATCCAGCCGGCAATGTGTTCGGAATTATCGAGCCAGACACAAATGCCAGTTGATTGAACAAACACCATGACCACGAAACATGATTTGGCGGAAGCAGTAGTGATCGAACGCACTTTCAACGCGCCGGTCGGGCGGGTTTGGAAAGCGCTGACCGATGTTGAGGAAATGCGGCAGTGGTATTTCAATCTCAAGCAATTCAAAGCCGAGGTCGGTTTTGAATTTGAATTCGTGGTCGAGCATGAAGGCACGACCTATCACCATCTTTGCAAGGTTACCGAAGTGATTCCGCAGAAAAAGATTGCCTACACCTGGCGGTATAAGGGACACGAAGGCGATTCGTTGGTCACGTTTGAATTGTTCGCCGATGGCGACGAAACGCGGCTGAAACTGACCCACCAAGGGTTAGAGACTTTCCCGAAGACGGCGGCATTCGCGCGCAAGAATTTCGAGGCTGGATGGACCGCCATTATTGGCTCGGAACTGAAGCAATTTCTTGAAGGAAAGCAGAAAGGAAAATCATGACCACGAAAGCATCAGACAAAGTCTCGCTCGAAATCAAACGGCTCATCAAGGCGCCGCGCGATCGCGTTTACGCGGCGTGGACTGATCCCGCGCAGTTGAAGCAATGGTTCGGACCTGAAAATGTCGAAACTCGCGATCTAATCGCTGACGCCCGCGTGGGCGGAAAGTTTCGCTGGGACCTCACCAATCCGGAAGGCGAGAAGATGACGTGCCGCGGCGGGTACCGTGAGCTGCAACCCGGCAAGAAAATCGTTTTTACCTGGCAATGGGAAGACGATGAGACTTGGGAAAACCACACCAGCGTCGTGACGGTGGAACTCGCAGACGCCGACGGCGGGACCGAACTCCGTTTAAGGCACGAGCAACTGCCAAGCGAAGAATCACGTGACGGTCACACCCGAGGCTGGAATAGCGCCCTCAACAAATTGGAGAAGTTATTGAGCAAGTAATTGTCGATCTAAACAAGGGAGGAAAAATGAATACCGAAGAAGTAGCGAAAAAAGTAATAGAGTTGGTCCGCAAACAAGCGTGGCATGAAGCGGTGGATACGCTGTATGACAAGGACATCGTGAGCGTGGAAGCGCGCACCATGGACGGCAGTTCGCCCGAGACAAAAGGAAAGGATGGCGTCCGCGGCAAGGTCGATTGGTGGCTCGAGAACATGCAGGTCCACAGCTTCAAAGCGAATGGGCCATTCGTCGCGCACGACCGCTTCGTGGTGCAATACGACGCCGACGTGACAGACAGAAACTCCAAAAAGCGGTTCCAACTCTCCGAAGTTGGCGTTTACACGGTCAAGAATGGCAAGATCGTACGCGAGGAATTTTTGCCGCGCAGCGGTAATTAATACTCCGAAAACGCGTCGTCCGGATAGCAATACAACCAGCGTTCCTCTGGTTGCGCGGAAGCGATCACCGGATGCCCGGCGG
>Ga0209804_1000805_pt1 | contig 22449 bp, 12 predicted proteins | sample GraSoiAngelo_139_FD_185896 | JGI IMG/M metagenome (GOLD analysis project Ga0209804, IMG submission 185896) | Grasslands soil microbial communities from the Angelo Coastal Reserve, California, USA - 14_0929_12_20cm (SPAdes) (version 2) | ecosystem: Environmental > Terrestrial > Soil > Grasslands ... | reverse complement strand
CTCCGCCGTGATCTTCCCGATTCTATGGGTCTGGGATACGAGCCTCTCGGCCCTCCTGATGGGTCTGCTCCTTTGGGCCACCCTGTCGCTGCGGCATAGCACTAATGTTCAGTCGTGGGTCGGCTACGGGCTGCTCTGGGCGCTAGCGGTTCTCACAAACCCATCTTTCCTCTCGTTGTTGCCGTTCTTGCTGAGTTGGCTTGCGTTCCAGGCCAGCAAGCAAGTGGCGAACTGGCAGCGACTGGTTGGGGCGGCGACGATGGTATTTGTCCTCGGCGTCAGCCCTTGGATTGTGCGGAACTATCTGACCTTCGAGAAGTTGGTCTTGTTCCGATCAAACTTTGGCCTGGAACTCTATTTGGGGAACAATGAACAGGTGCCGGACTCTTGGTCGTGGTGGCTACATCCCAATGACAACGATGAGGAAAGAGAGAAATTCCGTCGCATGGGGGAGATAGCCTACATGGCGGAGAAACAGCGTGAGGCTCTCCACTTTATCGCCAATCACCCACGCGACGTGTTGCGGTTCCTATTTCATCGGTTTGTGAACAATTGGACGGGCGCCTGGGATCCGATCGCGGATGTCTGGTCAACCGCGCCTTGGTATCTAAGAGGGAACTATCTCCTCAGCTGGCTTTTTTCTGTCCTGGCTTTCCTAGGGCTTTTCTTTGCGAGCCGCGCTCGCAAGAGAGAAACCGTCCCCTTTGCCGTCGTCCTGCTAGTCTTTCCGCTAGTGTATTACATTACCCACACTTCTCTTCGCTATCGTCACCCGATCGACCCAGTGATGGCCGTGTTGGCCGTCTATGCGGTCGCCTACCCAATCTCCAAACGGGTGCAACTGTTTGCGGATGGTCCGGCGAGTGTTTCGGGCCCGCCAGCGACTGAAGAATTGAGCGCAGCCAAGTAGCCCGAATACTCGCAGTCAATAGTCAAACCTGCCTTCCAAGTTCAAAAAGATCTGCCGGGCTGAAAGCGTTTAATAGCGCGGCATCTGGCTATTGGATTTTGTGCTTCTTGGCGTAGTGGCGGAAGGAGTGGTAGCTCATCTTCAGAAGTTCTGCAGCGCGCCTTTGTACGCCGCCGGCCCGTTCCAGGGCCGCCAGCAAATAGCGCCGCTCGGTTTCGTCCAGGATCTTTTCGAACTCAATTCCCTCCTCCGGAATTGCCGGCGTCCCATCCGACGCCGATTTCGCGGCGGCAAGCGCCGAAGCGAAGCTGCGAATCTTCTCCGGTAGCACGGTGAGGGTGATCTGGCGACCGGTTTCTAGAGCAACGGAGCGCTCGATGGTATTCTCCAATTCGCGGACATTTCCGGGCCAATCGTATTCCTCTAGCCGCAACATGGCCTCCGGCTCAATGGCTTCCACGGGTTTCTCCATGGCCTTACGAAAGCGTTCCAAGAAGGCGCGGGCCAGCAAGGGGATATCTTCGCGGCGCTCGCGCAGCGGCGGCAGATGGACGGGGATGACGCTCAGGCGATAGTATAGGTCATCGCGGAATCGCCGCTCGGCAATCTCCTTTTCCAGGTCCTTGTTGGTGGCGGTGATGACGCGCACGTCTACATCAGTTTCCTCCGTGCTGCCCAGCGGCCGCACCTTTCCTTCTTGCAGCACGCGGTAGAGTTTGACCTGCATGGTCAGGCTCATGTTTCCGATTTCGTCCATGAAGAGCGTGCCGCCGTGCGCGGCCTGGAACAGCCCCTGGCGATTCTCGCTCGCTCCGGTGAAGGCGCCTTTCATATAGCCGAAGAGCTCGGATTCGAGCAGGGTCTCAGGGAAGGCGCCGCAATTGATGGTGATGAAGGGGGTCAAGGCGCGAGGGCTATTCTCGTGAATCGCGCGAGCCACCAGCTCCTTCCCCGTGCCGCTCTCCCCGGTGATGAGCACGCGGCTGGACTGCGGCGCGATGGTCTGGATCAGATCGAAGATGGCGCGCATCTTTGGGCTGCGCCCGATAATATTGTCGAGTCCGGTCAAGCGGCGCAGCTCGCGGCGCAGGTAGCCGGCTTCTTTCCGCCACTTCAGGTTCTCGGACACCTGCTGGACCGCCCGGCGCAACTGGTCCACCAATTCATGGTCCTTGATGACGTAGCGGTCAGCGCCCGAGTTAATCGCCGCGATCGCGGTATCGATGGTGGGCACGCCGGTGATCAGCAGGAATACGGAGGACGGAGCAATCTCCTTCGTGAACTTCAGCAGTTCGACGCCGCTGGTGTCCGGCATGCGGATGTCGGAGATGACGATGTCAAAGATTTGGGATTCCAGCCGTCGCCGCGCCGATTCGCCGTTGTTGGCCACCTCGACACGGTGGCCTTCCTTCCGGAAGGTGATCTCCAGCAACTCGCAAATCGATTTTTCGTCGTCGACAACCAGAATGTGAGCCATGCTGCTCTTACCTTCCAAGCTCTGCGCTGTTTCTCCCGCGCCTACAGTCTAGCCTCGATCTCAGCTCCCGGCGCTCCCGGGCAGGCCTCACCACTTACGCTACGCGGGGCAGCTCGACGGTGAACTCCGCGCCGCGATCCTTCTCCGAAGCCACGCTGATGCGACCGCTGTGTGCCTGCACAATCTGGTAGACGATCGCCAGGCCCAGGCCGGTCCCTCCGGGAAAGCTCGACTGTAAAGGCTCAAAAATCTTGAGGCGCTGCTTGGAGTCCAGTCCCACGCCGGTGTCCCGAAAACGGATCCGGACCCAGAACGGCGCCAGCTCGAGCCCCACCGTGAGCGTCCCGCCAGCGGGCATGGCGCGCAGCGCGTTGTCGCACAAATTCCAGAAGACCTGCTTGATGCGGTTGGCATCTACCCTCACGCGTACCGGCCGCGCGGCGAACACCCGTTCGATGCGGCACTTGCCATTGAGTCCGGGATGGCGCTCAAGCAGCGTCAGGGTCTCGTCCAGTAGACCGGCGATGTCCTCTTCGGAAAACTCGTAGGTCTTCTCGTGCGAATAATTCAGGAAGTCGCTGATGATCTGGTTTAGGCGTTCCGACTCTCGGCTCACGATGCCCACCAGATGCTTCTCGTCCTCTTGCAGGGGAACCAGGCGGGCTAGCTCCTTCACCGCTCCTGCCATGGCCGTCAGCGGCTGGCGGATCTCGTGGGCGATGGCGGCCGAGAGCCGCCCCAGAGCGGCCATGCGCTCCTTGGTGGCGACTTCCTGCTCAAGCCGCCGCAATTCGGTGAGGTCCTGGAAGTTAAACACGTAGCCGGTGATGCGCCGCTCGCCCGTCCGCAGGGGAGAGACTGAGATTCCCAGATAGCGGTGGTCCCCCGAGGCGGTGTGGAAATCCACCTCCTTCCGCGGCACCAGCCCGCTGCTCCCGCCCGGCTGGCCGGGCAGCCAGAGGTCTGGGAACAGCTCCGGCAGCGACCGGCCGCGCACGTTCTCGAAGCGGTAGCCGGTAATCTCCTCGCCGGTACGGTTGAGCAGCAGGATCCGTCCGGCCAAATCGGTGGTGATCAGACCGCCGCGCATCGAATGGATGATGTCTTCGTTGAAGGCCTGGAGGTCTTGCAGTTCCTCGCTCTTCTCTTCCAGCTCGACGCCCTTGCGGCGCAGGCTCTGGGCCAGCAGGCTAGATAAATAGGCCACGGTAAGAAAGCCGAACAGGTTGCTGAACACCCAGATTTGCAGCATCTTGACGCTCGGCATCGCTACCGCGGTCCGTGGGATCTTCTCGTAGTAGGTCAGCTCGACGAGGGTTCCCAGGAGGACAAAGCTGAAGCCGGCCACCAGGAACGTGCCCTTCGGCGAAAACAAGATACTGGCCACGATAATGGCCAGCAAATAGAGCGAGATGAAGTAGCTTTCGTGGGAACCGGTGATGTACACCAGCCCGGTGACCATCAGCACGTCGCACACCATCTCCAGCGGGGCATGCCAGCGCGCCCCGGGGATCCAGCGCAACAGGATGACGTAGAAAATCGCCAAGGTGTACCAGAGCACGATCAGCGGCAGAAAATACTTGGTGGGAACAAACAACTGCGTAAAGTCCCGCAGAACCAGGACAATGCCCAGCAGGAAAGTAATCAGCAGGAAGCGGACCCGGGTCAACCACTGCAGCCAACCGACGACGTTCTGGGAGAATTCCATCAGGGATAAGCTTTAATTCTGCGAAGCCCCAAAAAGAACAGACTCAAGCCGGCAAGATGTACCCATTGACTGCGGGCGGCAGCCGGAAGCCTCCCGCTCCGCCAATTTCGCTGCACGAAAGAGCAGTTTTCTAGTGGCTGCTCAGCTTGCCGATCAGCGAGAACAGCGGCAGGTACATGGAGATGACGATGCCGCCGACTACCACGCCGAGAAACACGATCATCATCGGCTCCATTGCCGCGAGTAGATCCTTGACCGCCGCATCCACCTCATCCTCGTAGAAGTCGGCAATCTTCTGCAACATGGCATCCATGGCACCGGTTTGCTCGCCCACCCCGATCATCTGGGTGACCATGCCCGGGAAGACCGCGGTTTCCTTGAGCGGATCAGCCAGCGTGCGGCCGGCTTCGAGCGCTTTGCGGACCTGCAGCAAGGCCTTTTCGATCACCGCATTTCCGGCGGTTCGCGCGGTGATGTCCAACCCCTCCAGGATGGGCACGCCGCTGCTGATCAATGTGCCTAACGTACGGGTAAAGCGCGCCACCGCAATCTTGCGCAAGAGAATTCCGATCAACGGAAGCTTTAGCAACGTGGCATCAATGGCCATCCGACCCTTGGGGGTGCCATACCATACCTTCAGCATCACTGCGATTCCTGCGAAGACCGCCAGGGTCAAGAAGCCGAAGATGCTGCCGACGAAGTGGCTCAAGATCATGACAATACGCGTGGGCAAGGGCAGGTCTACTCCCAGGCCGGTGAACAGTGTGGCGAAGATTGGCACCACCTTCCAGAGCAACAGGATGATGACGCCCGTGGCCACCAGCAGGACCGCGACGGGGTAAACCAACGCGGACTTCACCGCGCGCTTTAACTTGACGTTTTTCTCGATGTAGGCCGACAGGCGTTGGAGAATAGTGTCCAGAATACCGCCGGTCTCGCCGGCTTCGACCATGTTGACGTAGAGCTGGTCGAACACCTTCTCGTGCTGGCGCATGGCGGCCGAGAGAGTCGATCCGCCTTCTACGGCGCCGCGCGTTCCGGTCAAGACCTTTTGGAAGGTCTTGTTCTCCTGCTGCCCCGCGAGGATTTCCAGGCACTGCACCAACGGCAGGCCCGCATCGATCATCACGGAGAACTGGCGCGTGAAGATGGCCAGTTCCTTGGAGTTGACGCCACTTCCGAAGGTGGGGAGGTTGAACTCCTTGCCCTTCTCGGACATTTTGGTGACGTTGATCTGCTGGCGGCGGAGTTGGTTGGCCAACTCGGCCTTGCTCGAGGCCACTTGTTCCCCGTTGACGGTGACCCCGGCGCGGTTCGTCCCGCGATAGGTGAATACCGGCATCGTCGTTCCCTCCTAACCCTTCAACTTCTGTGGGCAAACTCCCGGACGGTTGTCCCAGCCGCGCATCTAGCGGCGAACCGGCGCATTGGCATGCGCCAGCGGTGACGTGACGCCCCGGTTGATCATGTCTTGCAACTCGTCCGCATTGGACGAGCGCGAAAGCGCCATCTCCAAAGTGATGAACTTGTTGAAATACGCGTTGGCCAGCGACTGATTAAACGTCTGCATCCCGGACTGGCCGGTGCCGGTCTGCATCGCGGAATAAATCTGGTGGATCTTGTCCTCGCGAATCAGGTTGCGGATGGCCGGGGTGGGAATCAAGATCTCCATCACCATGATGCGACCGCGCCCGTCGGCGCGGGGCAGCAGCGCCTGGCAAAGGATGCCTTCGAGCACCATGGAAAGCTGCGCGCGGATCTGCGGCTGCTGGTGCGCGGGGAAGACGTCCACGACGCGGTTGATCGTGGAGAGGGCCGAATTGGTGTGCAACGTAGCAAAGGTCAGGTGGCCGGTCTCCGCAATGCGCAAGGCCGATTCGATCGTCTCCAGGTCGCGCATCTCGCCAATGAGCACCACGTCGGGGTCCTCGCGCAACGCGGCGCGCAGAGAACTCGCAAACGAGTGTGTGTCCGAGTGCACCTCGCGCTGGTTCACGAGGCACTTCTTGTGGTTGTGGAGAAACTCGATCGGGTCTTCGATCGTGATCATGTGCTCTTCGCGCTCGTTGTTGATCTTGTCGAGCATGGCGGCCAGCGTGGTGGATTTTCCGGAACCGGTTGGTCCGGTCACCAGCACCAGACCGCGCGGCTTATCGCACAGCGTCTTCACCACCGGCGCAAGACCCAGCCCATCGAAACTCTTGATCTCCCAGGGAATGGTCCGGAAGACCGCGCCGACGGCGCCGCGCTGCTGGAAGACGTTGCCGCGGAAGCGCGCCAGGTTTTTCAGGCCAAAGGAGAAGTCGAGCTCGAGATTCTCCTCGAAACGGTGCTTCTGGGCGTCGGTGAGCACGCTATAAGCCAGCGACTTGGTATCAGCCGCGCTCAGTGGCGCCATGTCGATCGGGCGCAGCTTGCCGTGGACCCGGACCCGCGGCGAGCTGTTGGTGGTGAGGTGCAGGTCGCTGCCGCCCATCTCGATCATTTTTTTTAGCAGTTCGCTCAGCGTAATGCCGGCCATAACTCGCCTCTCGTCACAACACGGATTCCCGCAGAACTTCCTCGAGCGTGGTCAGCCCGGCGGCAGCCTTGATCAGGCCGCTGCGGCGCAGCGTGATCATTCCCTGGTCGAGCGCCTTCTTTTTCAATTCCACCGCGGAAGCCCCAACCAGGATCAGCTCGCGGAGTTCGTCGTTGATCTCCATGACCTCGTACAGCCCGACGCGCCCTTTGTAGCCGCTTTTGTTGCAGGGCCCGCAACCCCTGCCATGGTAGATCGTGGTCGCCTTGGCTTCCTCCGGGGTGAAGCCGCCGTCGAGCAGCGCCTGCTGCGGGATGCCCAGCGGCTCCTTGCAGTTGGTGCAGATGCGGCGCACCAGGCGCTGCGCGCAAATCAAGTTCACCGAAGTGGCCACCAGGAACGGCTCAATGCCCATGTTCATCAACCGGCTGATGGTGGAGGGGGCGTCGTTGGTGTGCAGCGTGGAGAGCACCAGGTGCCCGGTTAACGCCGCTTTCACGGCGATCTCGGCAGTCTCGAAGTCGCGGATCTCGCCGACCAGGATGATGTTGGGGTCCTGCCGCAGGAACGCGCGGAGAGCCGCAGCAAAGTTCAGCCCGATCTGCTCCTTCATCTGCACCTGATTGATGCCCGGCAGTTGGAACTCGACCGGGTCCTCGGCCGTCATGATGTTGGTTTCCGGCGTATTGAGTCGCGCCACCGAGGAGTAGAGCGTATTGGTTTTGCCGGAGCCGGTCGGCCCGGTGACCAGCACCATGCCGTAGGGCCGCAGAATCGCGCGCTCCAGCTTGCTGAGCGATTCGGGCTCGAACCCCAGCTTGGTCATGTCCAGCCGCAGGTTCTCCTTGTCGAGCAGCCGCAGCACGAGCTTTTCGCCGAACAGCGTGGGCACCGTGGAAACGCGGAAGTCGAGGTCCTTCTTCTTCCCTTCCTTGCGGTACTTGATCATGATCCGACCGTCTTGCGGCAGCCGCTTTTCGCTGATGTCCAGCTTAGACATGATCTTGAGGCGGCTGATCATGGCATCTTTCAGCTTCAGCGGCGGGTTCATCACCGACTGCAAAATGCCGTCGATGCGGAACCGCACGCGCAGCTCCTTCTCGTACGGCTCGATGTGAATGTCGCTGGCGCCGCGCTTGACCGCGTCGGTCAGGATCAAGTTCACCAGCTTGATGATCGGCGCTTCCTCGGCCGCCTTCTCCAGCGTGGCCAGATCCATCTCCTCCACTTCGGCGGCCAGCTCCAGATCCTCCGCCTCCGCGCCGGTCAGGTCCTTCATCACCTTGCTGAGCTCTTCGACGCTCTCGGCCTCCCCATAAAACTTGGCGATGGCCTCGGAGATGGCTGATTCCGACGCCACCACAGGCTCCACGTTGAAGCCTGTCATGAACTTGATGTCGTCCATCGCGAAGACATTAGTGGGGTCGGTCATCGCGATAGTCAGCGTCGAGCCCACTCGCGAGAGCGGCACAATCTGGTAACGTACGGCGGTATCTTGCGGAATTAGCTTGATCACCGCAGCATCGACCTCGTAATACTTCAAATTGATCGAGGGGACCCCGTACTGGCGCGAGAGCACCGCTGTAATCTCATCGTCGGTGATAAACCCCATCTTCATCAGGCAACTACCGAGCCGACCACCATGCTGTTTTTGGTATTCCAGCGCCTGCTTGAGCTGCTCGGACGTGATGAGGCTTTCTTTGATGAGGATTTCGCCCAAACGAGCCGACATCCAGGAGTCTCCTGGGACACGACTGCCTGAAAGGAAAAGGTAGCAGAACCCCATGAAGCCCCTTGCACTCAATTCGGAATGGCGTGGTGAAAGGGGCAACACCCTGTACGATGGGACAGTGTGGGCATTCCACCACACCCTGCCTTGACTTGCTCGAACGGCCCGGCTATCGTCAACCGAGGGAAATATTTCCAGGATTGCCTTGCATGACTACAACTGTGCCATCAGCGCCGCGCGTCGCTGGCCTGGGCGTTCCCGCACAAGTGCCGCCCGGGGCTGTAAGTCCCCATGAGCTGTTGCCGCAATTCTTTGACACGCTGACGGCGGCGCTGGGACCAATGCACTGGTGGCCGGCGAAGACCCCGTTCGAGGTAATTGTTGGCGCGATCCTGACCCAGAACACCGCCTGGATAAACGTTGAGCGCGCCATCGCCAACCTTCGCCGGGAGCGTATGCTTACTCCCCGCGCCATAGAAACGGCGCTGGCCGGAAAGCTGGCGCGACTGGTGCGGTCCTCGGGATACTTTCGCCAGAAGGCGAAGAAGCTGAAGGCCTTTGTGCGTTTCCTCCGCCAGGATTTCGGCGGGTCGCTGAAGCGGATGTTTCGCACCCCGACCGCGGAGCTGCGCGAGCGGCTGCTCGCCGTACATGGCATCGGGCCGGAAACGGCCGACTCGATTCTACTTTACGCCGCTAGTCACCCCGTGTTCGTTGTGGACGCCTACACCAAGCGCATTTTGCTGCGGCATGGGCTGGTCGGCGAGAAAGCCGGCTATGAAGAGATCCGCCAGCTTTTCGAGGGGAATCTGCGACCGGACGCCAAGCTCTACAACGAATACCACGCGCTGCTGGTGAATGTGGGTAAGAACTGGTGCCGTTCGCAGAAACCGCTCTGCGACCAGTGCCCCCTCGGGCCCTACCTCATTCCCAATCCCACCCCAAACCCTGCCCCGCGCGACGATTCGCCGAGCGGAGATCTGCCGGAGGCGCAACGGTGACGTCGCGCAGCAGAAAAAGCCAGCTCTGGCTGGGCTTCGGCGGCCTGCTGGTGGCGCTGCTTCTCGCCGGCGTGTTCACGCTGGGCTCGCTGGACCTGCCTTTTGAACCGGGGCAGCCGAACGAGGTTGTCATCCTCTATGCCCTTTCTACTTTCATCGTCGCTGCCCTTCTGGTCTTCGGCCTCATCCTGACGCGCAGCCTCCTGCGGCTGTGGGCCGAGCGGCGCGCCAAGCAGCTGGGCGCCCGCTTCAAAACGAAAATGGTCTTCGGCGCGATGGCCATTTCCCTTTTGCCGGTGATCTTTCTTTTTATTGTCAGCTATGCCTTGCTGAACCGCACGCTGCTTCGCTGGTTTCCACGGCCGCTGGAAATCGCCACCGAAGAAAGCCACAAGCTGCTCGATGACTTGGTAAGAAACGAGCGTGAGCGGCTCCTGGCAACGGCGTCTGAGGTGCGGCTTTACTGGAATGTTCAGGCCATCAGGCTCGTTGAGAAGGCACTAGAAATAGGCGCCGACGCGGCCTGGACCTTGGGGAAGAATGACCGGGTTCTGGACGGAGTAGCCGTCTGCAAAGATCAACCTGACCTGCGGCCCAGCGGCCAGTTTTGTTTCGACAAGGTGGAAGGCAGACGAATTCGGTCGCTGGCGGGCAACGTCGAGCTCTGGGAAGCGAATGGCACTTGCTTCCTGGTTGCTCGAGCTCCGGTTGTGGACCACGGGCAGGTAGAGGGCGCCGTTTTAGTAGGCCGGCGTATGCCGAATGAATTTCTAAGGCGATATGCCGAAATCGAAACGCAGACGCTCGCCTATGTACAGCAGAAGCAGCAGCTCCGCGCCTACAAGACACAGATGCTGCTGGCGCTGCTGCTCTTTACCGTCCTGCTGCTGTTCGCCGCCACCTGGTTCGCGCTCTTTCTCTCCAAGCAGGTGACCGTGCCCATCCAAGCGCTGGCGGAAGGCACCCGCGAAGTCTCGGCAGGCAATTTCAATTATCAAGTCGAGGTGCAAGCGCAGGACGAACTGGGCATTCTGGTTCGCTCGTTCAATCAAATGACCACTCAGTTGGGCGACAGCCGCCGCCAGATTGAGGAGTTCACCCACAGCCTCCAGAAGGCGGTCGAGGAGCTGAATCAGCGCCGCCTGCTGATGGAGGCTATTCTCGAAAATATCCCCACCGGCGTGTTCTCGCTGGACAACACAGGCGCGGTAGAACGCATCAACTCCGCCGCGCTGAAAATCCTGGGCGAAGCTGCGCGCGACGCCCACACGCTCGGGGCCCTGGTGGGAGAAGACGCCGCACGGGGCGTGCAGCAGTTGATGCGGCGCTCGCTGCGCATGGGCGTGGCGTCCAAGGAACTGGAAATCGCGCTCCCCGGCCGTGTGCTGCACGCGGCCGTGACGGTCAGCTCGCTCGGACCCCGCCGCTCGAATCCCGGTTTTGTGGTCGTGGTGGACGACCTGACTGAACTGCTCCGGGCGGAGAAAGCCGCCGCATGGCAGGAAGTGGCCCAGCGGATCGCGCATGAGATCAAAAACCCGCTAACCCCGATCCAACTCTCCGCGCAGCGGCTTAGCCGCTTCCTGGAGCGCCAGCGCGCCGCGTCTGCCCAGGACGCCTCGATCGCACCCGGCGCGGCCCAGCCAGAAGGCGAGCTAACGCGTCTGGTTGGCGAGTGCGCCAGCCTCATCGAGCGCGAAGTGGCCGCGCTCAAATCCCTGGTGGATGAGTTCTCGCAGTTCGCGCGCTTCCCCACGGCGCGGCTGATGGCGGCCGATCCCAGCGCCATTGTCGCCAGCGCCCTGGAAGTCTTCGGCGGCAGGCTGGAAGGCATCACCCTGCGCACCGCATTAGCCACTGACCTGCCGCCGATTAAAGCCGATCCGGAGCTGCTGCGGCGCGTGCTGGTGAACTTGATTGACAACGCCGCCGAGGCGCTTGAAGACGCCGCAGTCAAGGAGATCGTGCTCGCGACCCGCTCAGGCTTGGACGGTGAAACCGTGGAAGTCAGCGTCGCCGACAGCGGCCATGGCATCTCGCCCGAAGACAAAGACAGGCTGTTTTTGCCGCATTTCTCGACTAAAGACCGCGGCACCGGGCTGGGCCTGGCTATCGCCGGGCGCATCATCGCCGAACACCACGGCACGATCCGCGTCGAAGACAATCAGCCGGTAGGCGCGCGCTTTGTAATCGAGCTGCCCGTGAGCGAAGTGCCGGCCACAGTGTGGCCGCCAGAAATCTAGCTCCTGAGTCGGAACCCTATGGCGCGCTCCATCCTGGTCGTGGACGACGAAAGCGGCATTCGCCAGTCGCTTACCTCCATCCTGGAAGAGGAAGGCTACCGCGTCGAAGCTGTCGGCTCCGGCGAAGAATGTCTCGCCACCGTTGCAGCAAGACCGTTCGATCTGATCCTGCTCGACGTCTGGCTGCCTGGCATGGATGGCCTAGTGACACTGGAGCGGCTGCAGCAGAGCGTTCCTGCGCCAATGGTAGTGATGATCTCCGGCCACGGCAACATTGAAACTGCGGTGCGCGCCACCAAGCTCGGCGCCTTTGATTTCGTCGAAAAACCGCTTTCCCTCGAAAAAACCATCCTGGTGGTGAAAAACGCGCTCGAGTACCTGCGCCTGGAGGAAGAAAACCGCGGGCTGCGCGCGGAGCTCGAGCAACGCTGCCAGGTGATCGGCGAAAGCGTGCCGATGAAGGCCCTGCGGCAGCAGATCGCGCTGGCCGCCCCGACCAATGGTCGCGTCCTGATCTATGGCGAAAGCGGCACGGGCAAGGAGCTGGTCGCCCGGGCGTTGCACTCCGCCAGCCTGCGCCGCGACCGGCCGCTTGTGGAAGTCAATTGCGCCGCCATTCCCGAGGAGCTGATTGAATCGGAGCTGTTCGGCCATCTAAAGGGCAGCTTCACCGGGGCGAGCGAAGACAAGGTCGGAAAATTCCAGAAGGCCGATATGGGCACGCTCTTCCTCGACGAAGTCGGCGACATGAGCCTGAAGACGCAGTCCAAGGTGCTGCGCGTGCTCGAAGAGCAGCGCTTCGAGCCTGTTGGCTCGAATCAGGCTGTAGACGTGGACGTGCGCGTGATCGCCGCGACCAACAAAACACTCGAGGGCGAAATCGCTAGGGGAGCGTTTCGGGAAGACCTGTTCTATCGCCTCAATGTGATTCCCTTCTACGTGTCTCCACTGCGCGAGCGCATCGAAGACCTCCCCATCCTGGCGCGGTATTTTCTTGCCGAGTTCAGCGGCGCTTACGGGCGCAAAGTAAAAGAACTCAGCGAGGGGGCGCTCGATGTGCTGATGCGCCATCCCTGGCCCGGCAACGTCCGCGAGCTCAAGAACCTGATCGAGCGGTTGGTGATCATCTGCCCGCAGCAGCGCATTGAGGCCCACCACCTGCCGCCCGAGCTCTTCCGTGGCGCGGCGCGCAGCCCGCAGCAGCCTTACGCCACCCTGCATGAGGCGCGCGCCGCCTACGAGCGCGAGTTCATCCTCCGCAAGCTGGAAGAGCACCAGTGGAATATGACCCACACCGCCTCGGCCTTGGGCCTGGAGCGCAGCCACCTCTACCGCAAAATGAAGTCCCTGGGAATCTCCTCAGCCGAGCAGTAGTTACGAGGACCCGGGACCAGGCATCAGGTGAGAGGGGTCATTTTTCGCGGTCAGCCGCCAGCCCTCCCATGTGATCTCATTCCGAGCCTTGCCCGGGCGGCGAGGGATCTCTCCTCAAAATTGTCGGCGCTGAACCCCTCGGCTTCGCGGGCGGCCAACTTTCGCCAAGCAACTCCTAACCTCGATTGCGAAGCTCGACCGGCCGGAGAAGGCCGACGGTGAGTCCGCGCCCGTGCCGCAGTCCTTCCCCCCGGGAGGCGTACGCGGGAAAAGAAAAAAGACTGGCCTCCCAAAATAAGGAGCTAAACTACATTAGCCTCTAGGGCGAGCGGATGGCTGCCCAACGCTATTCCCAAATTCGAGATATGTCTGGAGGTTCTACCTACCAGCTCTTAATCGATTCCTATGCTTTTCGAGGACAGATTTGAGCACGCCCTCAATTCGAGCACCTCGGCGCCGGAATCCAAGCTCCGGCAGCAATTCGTCGATGATTTCCTCGTCGGCCCGCAAACAGCCATCTGATTCGATCCAGTCGATCATCGTCATAAGTTCCCATTCCGAATACTCCGTGATTGTGTCGCGCCGAGTAACGTGAGGACGTACCGCGCGCCCCTGTAGTTTGATGGGAGACGCATCCTGATTGGTCGAGGGCGGTGTCGCGGAGACTTCGGTAACCAGCTTGGAATCACCGACGCACGCGACAGCATTTTCATAAGCTGCCAACGCGCGGTCCACTTCTTCCTCCTTACGCATAAACCAGTCCGTGGACCATATACGATGAAATTTCCAGCCAAGATTCTCAAGTTGCTGCTGTCGCAGGCGATCTCGATCGCGCGCTGTCGGGCTCGAATGATAGGAGGCACCATCACACTCGATCGCCAAAACGTATCTGCCTCGCTGCTTTGGGTGTTGAGCCACAAGATCGATTCGGTAGCTAGAAGCACCAAGCTGAGGGACGAGTGGGATTCGACTCCCAAGTACGTCGAAAACCTCCGCCTCGAAAGAGTTCATTGGGAAGTCCGTCGAAGCCAAGTCTCCCAGTCTCCTTCCTCCGCTCGCCGCATATTCCAGGTAGTAACGAAGTAGCTCTACTCCCGTCCCTGGCTTGACCTTGGCCGGGTCCATATCCAGATGGCTGAAAGATGAGACCAGCGTCATGCGCTGTCGCGCGCGCGTGACCGCGACATTGAGTCGCCTTTGCCCCCCAAAAGACAAGAGGGGGCCAAATCTGAAGGGAAGGTTCCCGGATCCGTCTTTTCCATAGCCAACCGTTAGAACGATCGCATCGCGCTCGTCTCCCTGAACGCGCTCTAGGTTCTTAACGAAGAAGCGCTCTTCCGCATTCGCGTCAAAGAATTGACCCAGCTCAGGCCGGTGTAAGAGCGCCTGATCGATAGCCCGTTGAACTCGGTCGGCATGCCGGATTCCCATTGCAATGACGCCCAACGATTCTCGCGGTCTCTTTTCCGCATGCTCCAGAACGTGATCAACAACTTTGTTGACTTCTGCCGAAGAACTTTCTTCCTGTCCCTCAAAGCCTGGTTGTTGAACCAGGACGTGCTGGATTACCGGTGATCCTCCCGGCCCCGGAAATGTCACTAGCCGGTCTTTATAAATGTAGTGATTCGAAAAGCTGATTAGTGTTTCGTCTCGACTTCGATAGTGCCAGTCGAGATACCACGAAGGCATGAAAGCATTTGTGGTGTCGAGGAGGCTCTCATATCCCTCTGTTGCAGCATTTGATTCGTCTTCGGCCAATTCGTCATCATCTGCAGCGGCAAAGAAAGTCGTTGGCGGTAGCTGCCATCTGTCACCGGCAACAACAAGATGCGACCCGCGCATGACTGCGGGAATTGCGTCTTCTGGCAGAACCTGGCTCGCCTCGTCGAAAATAACAAAGTCGAAGCATCGTGTCGTATCCAGTAGTTGACTCACCGAAAGCGGGCTAACCATCCAACAAGGACACACGGCAGTTAGCACGTGCCGCGCCTCAGCAAAAAGTGCACGAAGCGGCCGGTGCCGACGCTTCTTCTCCGCTTCAGACCGAATGATGTATTCCTCGGTCCTGTGTTCATTCATCGCTGCTATAGCTCGCTCCGCGTAAGTTCTTCGCACCCTCGCAGCAGCCATACGAATTCGTTCCTTGTCGAGATCTTTGAATTCTTGGACAAACCCATCATGCGTTCTTCCGTTGAAGCCTGCGATTTCGGGGTCTTCACCTTGCGCGGCCTCCAAACAGGAGGAATACCAGGACTGGTCGAAGGCAGAGACCCACTTCCCTGGCACTATCTTCTTCCTGCGGAGTTCCTCAACTAATTTCCCCGCACCACATCTATCCAGACCTTGTTCGACTTCACCCAATTTCGGCAATCTCATCGGTGTGAGCCGGTCCTTCGCAAGGGCATCGATGTACGTCGCAACCTCATTCAGCGGCAGCGAATCAAATTCCTTCTTCGGAAGAATAGAAGTCAGCGCCCCGAGATCCGCAACAGCTAACTGCAATTTTCCGTAACTATCTGGATAGCTCGGCAATGGCTGAGGCGAAGATGATCGACTACTTAGGTCTGCCCATTTCGATCGCTGGTCTTCAGCCGCGCTCAATTCTGCGAACAACTCTGGGCCGCGCGCTTTCCCAGCAGCCCGATAACTCAGAGCCTGATTTCGCGCCCGGCGATATTCGCCACTCGCGCACCAGGTCCAGAAAGCTCTTAGTCCTCCGGTTTTACCTGGTGCTAGCGCACGAATCATTCCTTGAATGTTCTGGGTGAAAATCTCAGGAGAGTAGAGGTCGAGCGTCTTGCGTACAGCGGCTAGCAACGAATACGTCTGCTGTGCGTCTGTCAATATCTTCGGCGTTCGGAAGCCGACCACTTTCACCAACTCCACAAGAGACGACATGAACTGGGGCCAAATCTGCGAGGATAGACGTGTGACAAGGTCGACCGCCTGTTGCGCAGCAGCACCGTCCGCCAGCCTCGCGCAATTCCATGGAGAAGGATCAGACCGGAGAAAAAAGGACGCGAGTCCTCCCGCCTCTCTCAATAGGTCACGGACCTTCGCCGGATCTGCTTTTTCGATCTTTGTTAGTTCCGCGCCTCGCCACCGGCTATCCGATCGGACTTCTGATTGCAATCGAAGCAATGTTCCTTGCAGTTCGTAGACAGACATCCCGCTTGGTTTCCGCTTTCTATGCAAACTTTCGACGTGGCGGTTTAACCGATTACGACGCTCGACGTATTGTTGATGCATCCGCTCACAATCTGCGGGAACAGCGTGTCGCACGGTACTCAGAGCCGCAGCCACCTGTTCCATGACGCGCTTGGGAGACACATCAGCCCCGTGCAAATCGATGGCAATCTTATCTAGGCCAACTTGTTGGAGTCGCTTGAGCACTACCTGCAGCGCAGCTTGCTTTTCCGCAACGAATAGCACGCGCTTTCCAGCTGCCACGAGACTTACGACCAAGTTGGCAATGGTTTGGCTCTTTCCCGTTCCGGGTGGTCCGTGAATGACCGCGCTTTGGCCTGCGAGAACGGCGGATATGGCGGACTGCTGGCTCGAATCAGCGTCTAGAATTAAGAACTCTGATTTAGGTGGGATCGAGTCGAATTCTTTGGGATCTGGATTCTGCGTCTTGGCCCCAATCGATTGCTTCGCTTCTGTATCACCCGCCAATGCCGCAATCAGGTCGCTGGATACAAGATGTTCCGAACTTTCCTGGAGGTCTCGCACCATTGCCATCTTCTGAAATGCAAAGTTACCTAGGACGGCGACCTCGCGAATCTGAAATTCCGGAATTGATGTGCAGGCTTCATTGAAAAGCCCATAGACGGGAGATGGATCAAACACCTCCCCTTCTTCGTGTCCTTGCAATCGCGAGAGCACTTTTTCCGATGAGATCGAAACTCCGAATTCCTTCTCCAATACATGGAGAAGGACAAGATTCGCTTGTACAGGGCCACCGCGATGAATTGAAAGCGAGTTTCCTGCGTGCCCTTTCATTTCGAGCCCAACTGGCAGGAGAAGAACTGGCGCTTGCGAATCGCGGCCACCATCGGAGGCCTTCCAACTGGCCATGCCAAGGGCCACAAACATTGTCGCCAGCCCCTTTTCCTCCTGGTTTGCTTGAGCTCGGCGCCAGATATCCAATGCCTTTGATCTCAACTCCTCATCCGACAGGCTCTTGACGAGGTTCTTTACTGATACCGGTTCGCCACGAAGAAGAGCGGCCCAGCGTTCGCCGCCATCGAGCGACAAGCTCAATGTCCCCGATTTCAGCGAGCGGTAGTAGAGAAGGTTATTGCGACGCGAAAGATCAATCAGCCTCTTGATCCAGACTTGACGAGCTTTCTCCACAGATTCTCGTCTTTGCTTGCTGATTTCCAAACTCACACCTCGTGATATAGAGCTTCAGGTGACCTCTCGCGAGCGACTGAGAGCTCTATACATTCTTCCTTTTCCGCCGTGATTTAGCTTGGGCGCTGCTTCGGGAGAATTCCCACGCCCGTCAGCTTCAGTCGGTTCATGTAGAAGCGGTCTGTCATACGTGGGTTGACCCGGTTTGTCGGTGCTTCTGTTCGAAGCCTCTTGTCCTCTAGAACTTGGTGTCGAACCCTGGCAATAAGTTCTCGAATCGTCACAAGATTGGGAGTCGCTTAAATAAAAATTTTATACCGATTCATTAAAGTGCAAGCCTCGAATCGCTAGGGCTAAAGCGACATCATCATTCCGACCCATATTAGTGGTTGATAAGTACAGAGCGCCATTGGCCTCATGCGCAGAATTGGGGCAGGTACGAGCAACTGCTCTAACGGTCAGGCAGAACCCGTGCCCACCGCAACACGCTTCAACGTTTCTCTCGCATTGGAGCCTCCCGCCGCAGTCCTCTTTCGAGAAACGGATCTTCGAGTTATCGAGTGGTGATTCCGGCGCTGTCGATCAAGATTCCGGGCTGATCGCAATCGCACTTCCAGTGCGCACTTCGACTTGGGTCAGGCGTCTCTGCGCTCTATTTGCCTCTTAGCCAAGGACGTTGATTTCTTCCAGCCGAAACGCATCTATTCAGCCAAGTCTAATTGCTGCGGTGTGTGCGTGTGCGCTCTTTGCGCTTAAAAAGCGCTGCCCGCCAGTTTCAAAAATGTGCTCCTCAGAGGGGCTGGCCCGAGACCTTCCTTTCTCGCCAAGGCAACCATAGGGCCCTTCTCCACCTCGCTCCGAGGTCAGGCGGGCCAACTTCTGAAAGAATTCATGTACTGTCTAATAGATGGAAACGATATGGGGTTTGCAGTTGCGACACCTGCCACCCCTCTGTCCGAAAACTGGCCCTCTGACCAGCAGTTATGTGGGGGCTATGGTCGTATTCTTTACGTGTGCCGTTGCAGGAAGCTGTGGCTGGAATCGGAAACTCCAGCTCTGCTGGGTGCGGCACTCTGAGGCGGGATTGTGTGGGAAAACAATCGGCTATCTCCAATCCAACGGGAACCGAATCGCCTGAAACCTGTTCCGACTACGAAACTTGCTAATGACTGGAGGATGTGATTCTACCAACGGAAGATTGCCTTAATGGCCCGGTCTTAACTGTCAGCGAACCCCCTACGGTGCTGTACCTTCCACTTCAGGTCACAGACACGGACTCCATTGCTGAGCTCCTGCTCCATACTGAAGGCCGGGGCCGCGATGAATATGCATTGAGTGCACTGCGTATCGGTCTACTCTCGTTGAAACATGCGAGAGGACAGGTTGACGCGGATGCCGTCCGACGCGAAGGGGAGAAACTCCTTGCCGAGCTCAACCATTCTCTTGAAGGCTATCGCAAGCAGCTGCACGAACAACTAGCAGGTGCTCTCCGCGAATACTTCGATCCGAATAGTGGCCGCCTGCCCGAACGGATAGAAAGGTTGATCAAGAAAGACGGCGAACTTGACCAGGTCCTCCGCGGGCAGATTGGGTCCGAGGGTTCTGAGCTTGTCAGGACATTGGCGTCATTCATCGGACCAAATAGCGTTTTGATGAAGACACTGGACCCTGCAGACTCTCAAGGGTTGGTCAGCACGCTACAGAGATCCGTTGAGGGGGTGCTCGAAACCCAACGAAATCTGGTACTGGAGGAATTCTCTTTAGATAGCAAGGATAGTGCGCTCAGCCGCATGATCCGCGAAATCACCGAGCAGAGCGGGAAGCTTCGTGGTGACCTTGCAAGCGAGGTTCAGGCTGTTGTAGGTGAGTTCTCTTTGGACAAGCCCGACTCAGCCCTTAGTCGATTGCTTAACAAGGTCGAGGAAGCGCAGCGGAGAATCACGGAAGAGTTTTCCCTCGACAACGAAAAGTCAGCTTTGTCGCGCATGTCAGGCCATCTGGAACAGACGCGAAATGCGATTAACGAAAGTTTGACGCTCGACAAGCCGGAGTCCGCGTTGGCGCGCCTACGTCGTGAAATCACCGACACTCTCGAACGGCATGAGCACCAAGCGAAGAAATTCCAAAACGAGGTCACAGCGACACTCGAAGCCATCAAGACTAAGCGTGAAGAAGCGCGCAGGTCAACGGTGCATGGCCGCGAGTTTGAGGACATGGTTTTCGAGTTCATTCAGCGAGGAGCTCAGAGACTTGGCGACATGCCTTTAGCAACTGGCGATACAACCGGGGCTATCAAGTACTGCAAAGTGGGAGATGCGATTATCGAAATGGGCAGCGAATCGGCGGCGCCAGGTCAAAGGATTGTGATCGAAGCAAAGGAGGATGCCAGTTATAACCTTGGGAAAGCACGCATTGAGATTGAGACCGCGCGGAAGAATCGCGGAGCCTCGGTCGGCGTATTTGTTTTCTCGAAGAAGTCGGCGCCTATCGGTCAAGAACCGCTTCTCCGGCACGGAGATGACCTCTTCGTCACCTGGGACGCAGACGACTTGAACTCAGATGTCATCTTCCAGGCGGGCATATCTCTCGCCAGGGCACTTTGCGTTCGGCAGCAAAGAAGCCACCAAGCTGAATCTGCAAATCTTCACGACCTTGATGCCGCTATCCTCGCAATAGAGGCGGAAGCCAAGCGTTTGGCTCAGATGAAGTCATGGACAGAGACGATTCATTCGAATAGTGAAAGACTGATGAGGGAAGTGAGCAAAATGCAAAAGAGCCTTGAAGAACAAGTTGAGGTCTTGCGAAATGGTGTCAGTGGACTCAGGGAGACGACTCCGACTAATTCGTGAAAGGCCGTCCGGCTAGCTGCCCTATCATGCTCACTCAGCAGGTGGGCGCCCCGTGCGGCACAGTCTCTCCGTTACTTGTAGTCGCTTTCTTCCTCGCCAGTCGCCTCTCGGAACCCTTGACGACTGAATGCGCGATTGTCTGTGCGAAACAGTTTGACAAGCCGTTCTTGAATCGCGCTGACTTCTGCCAGTCTCTGTTTCGCCGCGTCGCTATAGTCGGGTTGAGTTGCCTGTTACCGCAGGCCGTGTCGTTCGTCTCGCGGTATCTCCGCGATTGCTTCGTGGTGTTTTTAGTAGTTGAGATTCTTCACCTTGTTCGCTCAGCAGCGTTGGGGCCCCCGCCTAACCGTGCAGGGCTCCGCCCAGGATGACATCACAGCTCTGACGCGTGTTGCTGGAGGAAACTACTCTTTGCTCAGTTGTTCGAGCTGGCGGCGCCAGTCGAGCTGGCGGACCAGCGCGGGGCGGTCGCGCCAATCGCGCTGCACCTTGACGTAGAGCTCCAGAAAAATCTTTACCCCCAACAGTTGCTCGAGCTCCTTGCGCGCGGCGCTGCCGATTTTCTTCAGCACCTCTCCGCCGCGACCGATCAGTATGCCCTTCTGCCCGTCGCGTTCGACGTAGAGCGTAGCGCGGATGCGGATCAGGTTGGCGCTTTCCTCGAAGCTCTCCACCAGGACGGCGATCGCGTGCGGCACCTCCTGATAGGTTGCCGCGATCGCCTTCTCGCGGATGATCTCAGCTCCCAGGAACCGCTCGGGCTGGTCGGTGAACTGGTCCGGCGGAAAATACGGTTCGCCCAGGGGAAGGTGCTCGATGAGCTTGTCCAGAAGCAGCGGTAGCCCATTTCCCGTCAGCGCGGAGATGGGAATGATTTCGGTGAAGTCGCCTTCGCGGCGGCAGCGATCGATCAGGGGCAGCAGGCGCTCCTTGGGAATCAGGTCAATCTTGTTCAGCAGCAAGAGTGTCGCGCTGCCGAAGTCCCGCGCGCGCGCGAGCACGAAGCGGTCGCCTCGGCCAAACTCTTCGCTCGCGTCCAACAGCAAGGCGAGCACGTCAACACCCTCGAGCGCTTGTTCAGCTTCGTCCATCATCTGGCGGCCGAGCGCTGTAGCGGGCTTGTGCAGCCCCGGCGTATCAATCAACACGATTTGGGCGTTCGCGCGATGGACAATGCCTTGGATGCGGTTGCGCGTGGTCTGCGGCCGCGGCGAGACAATCGCCACCTTGCGGCCCACCAGTTGGTTCACCAGCGTCGATTTGCCCACATTCGGCCGCCCCAGGATCGCGACGAAACCCGAACGAAATTCCATGGCAGGGATCATCTTACTCCGCCAAGAGCAAGAGCGCATTGGCAACGAGGCAGAGGCGGCGCATTGCACGTTGGGCCGGCGTGCTACACTGCCGGAGCTTCGGCGATGCCGAGGCCGTCTTTTCCGTTTTAATTCATCGCCTGCGAGGAGAAATGCATGCCCATTACCCCCCACGTTGAGAAGCACTTCATGGGGAGTGCAGCAGTCCGCGACATCGTGATCGGCATGGCCGACGGCTTGACGGTCCCCTTCGCCCTGGCTGCCGGGATCTCCGGAGTGGTCGCGGCCAGCCCCAACGCCACTGCTCTGGTCGTCACGGCAGGGCTCGCCGAAATTGCTGCCGGGTCGATTGCAATGGGGCTTGGCGGATATCTTGCCGCCAAGACTGACCTCGAGCATTTTGCTTCCGAGCGCAAGCGCGAAGTGCGCGAAACGCTCGAGCTTCCCGGACACGAAATGGAGGAGGTGGCCAAGATCTTCCGGGAGTACGGCCTGAAAGATGTAGAAATGGCTCCCGTGGTGAACGCGATCTGCGCGGATCAAACGCGCTGGGTGGACTTCATGATGCGCTTTGAGCTGGGCCTGGAAGCACCAGATCCCCGCCGCGCGCGCCGCAGTGCCCTCACCATCGGTGGGTCATACGTCTTCGGCGGGCTGATTCCACTCGCGCCCTACATGGCGCTGCACAGCGTCCTAATGGGTTTGTGGATCTCGGTCGGAATCACGCTGTTGGCCCTGCTCGCCTTTGGCTACATCAAAGGCCACTTCATAGGCATCAACCCGCTGCGCGCCGGGCTGCAGACGGTTCTTACCGGCGGGCTGGCAGCGGGAGCGGCATTTCTGATTGCAAAGCTCGTGAGCTAGCGAGCCAGGGTCCAGCCGGACCAGGGGGCCTGTTCTTGGAACAGGCCGCGATTCTCGCCTGTTCATCTCAGCAAACCGTAACTTCTTCACGGACAAAACGGAAA
>Ga0209804_1000804_pt1 | contig 22468 bp, 15 predicted proteins | sample GraSoiAngelo_139_FD_185896 | JGI IMG/M metagenome (GOLD analysis project Ga0209804, IMG submission 185896) | Grasslands soil microbial communities from the Angelo Coastal Reserve, California, USA - 14_0929_12_20cm (SPAdes) (version 2) | ecosystem: Environmental > Terrestrial > Soil > Grasslands ... | reverse complement strand
CAAGGCCGTTGTGCGAGAAGTCGCTGGAGTAAGTGCTCGCGGCACGCTTGCCATTGAACACGCGCACGCCGATCGCCTTCGAGCCGGATTCTTTCAGAGTTTCAACCTGACCGAGGCGAACCAATGTCGAGAACTCATCGCCCTCGCGGATAACGCACTCCGCCGCGGTTGCGCCGCCGTTCATCGCACGGCGGACGATGTCCTGAGCTAAATCTCTTAGATCAGTTTCCAGTTTCTGGTTTCTAGTTTCGAGTTGAGGGGAAGGCATTTTAATTAGCGATTAAAACAGCAGATTCCTCGCACCCTTTCGCCGCGCAGGCGCGGCTCCAAGCGGCTCGGATGACAAGTAATAAGATCGGTGCTGATTCCTGTGAATCCGTGGCTCAGAAGTCTGTCTTTACTGCATGAAGACGCCGCCGCCCTTCTTCGCCGTGCCGCCGACCGTCAGGCGATCAACTTTTATTGTTGGAATACCAACGCCGACCGGAACGGCCTGGCCGTCTTTCCCGCAAGTGCCGACGCCTTCATCGAGTTTGAGATCGTTGCCGACCATGGAGACCCGCGTGAGCACATCTGGGCCGTTGCCGATCAACGTAGCGCCCTTAATCGGCGCGGTGATCTGGCCATCTTCGATCAGATAAGCTTCCGAAGCAGAAAATACGAATTTCCCATTGGTGATATCTACCTGCCCGCCACCGAAATTGACCGCATAAACGCCACGCTTCACCGAACGCACGATGTCGTGCGGATCGTCTTCGCCAGCCAGCATGTAGGTGTTCGTCATGCGCGGCATGGGGATATGCTCGTAACTCTCGCGGCGTCCGTTGCCGGTATCGGAAATGCCCATAAGCTTGGCTGAAAGCTTGTCGCTGAGATATCCCTTAAGGATTCCTTTTTCAATTAGAACCGTGCTCTGCGTTGGCTGGCCTTCGTCATCTACATTCAGCGAACCGCGCCGCCATGGCATGGTGCCGTTGTCCACGACCGTGCATTTTTCGCTAGCGACGCGTTTGCCGACGAGCCCAGCAAAAGCGGATGTCTGTTTACGATTAAAATCGGCTTCCAGTCCATGGCCGACCGCTTCGTGCAGGAGCACGCCGGGCCAGCCGGGACCAAGCACAACTTCCATTTCACCGGCCGGGGCTTCGCGAGCGTCCAGTTGCAGAATTGCCTGTCGCGCAGATTCCTTGGCGAAATATTCGGGAGTCTTATCACCGAAGAAAAAATCCAGCGCTACCCGACCGCCGCCGCCTGCGCTGCCGCGAGCGGAATTGCCGTCTGTCTTGGCGATGCAGCCCACGTTCAAGCGCGCGAGCGGCTGGGAATCTTCAGCAAAGGTTCCATCGGAACCCACCACTAAAATGTTACGCAGTTCATCGGCGTAGCTGGCCCGAACTTCTTTAATCCGGGGATCATAGGCTCGCGCAGCCTGATCGGCGCGCATCACGAGTTCAACTTTGGCGGTGATTTCCGCATCAACCGAAGGCAGGGTAACCGGATACAGACTGCGCGCGGGCTTTTCTTGAAAGCCCATCGTCGGCGTCTTCGCCGGGCCACTGGCAATCAACGCTGCGGTGCGGGCGGCGTGTAGAATGCGTTCGGGTGAAAGATCGTCGGTATAGGCGTATCCAGTACGCTCCCCGGCAATCACGCGAATACCACAGCCTGCTGAAATCCCTTGGGAAGCGGATTTCACCATGGATTCATCGACCATCAGAGAAGTAGAGGAAAGATATTCGAAGTAGAGGTCCGCGTATTCTCCGCCCGCAGAAAGAGCGGCGGCGAGATAGCGCTCCAGATCGCGTTCAGTGAGGCCGTAGTGCTCGAAGAAAAATCTGTGCTTGTCCACGTTGATTAGATGCCGGGAGGTCAGGAAAGACTCCGCAGAGCTTCATTATCCCACAGCCGCAGCGTCGAATGATTTAACTTGGTTTGCCCACAATAGAAATGTCCCCTGGTTAGCAGGCGGCGAGAGCAGGCAGGAGTACGCATGTTCCCGTAGCCTTTTCTCCAAGGATGATGCGGAGACGCAGCAACGCTGCGGCCCAGTTTTGGGAATGGGGGGCGGGGGAAGGGGCAACGCCCCCTTGCCGCGCTCCTCGCTGGAGAAGCCCGCGAGACTTCGCGAAACGCCAAGCACTGTTCGCGATAGCGGATTCGGCTTCGTTCTCTCGCATCCCTTCGCGCCTTCCGTGCGGCAGCGCGCCCAGATCCGCTTGGCTTACCAATAGCTCACCTCCAGCAACTACCCGGCCTTGCGTCGGGCTACCCGGATCATATCGTTGAACACGGACCAGTCAGCACGACACCAAGCACTGCTGCTTCTTACGCCCAGAACGTCCGGTCCAGCGTCCGGTACTGGATCGCCTCCGCAATGTGCTTAGGCTCGATCGCGGCCGCGCCTTCCAGGTCGGCAATCGTCCGCGCTACTTTCAGTATCCGGTCATGGGCGCGTGCCGTCATGCCGTGCTGGGTCATAGCACGCTCCAGGAGGCGTTCGCAGTCGGAGGAGAGTTCGCAAAACGAACGGATGTGGCGCGGGTGCATCTGCGCATTGCAGTACAACCTCACGCGCGACGAGGAAGCAAAGCGCTTAAGCTGAACGTCTCGCGCGCGCATAACCCGCCCGCGAATGGAGCCTGAATTCTCCGGCTCGGAACCGGCGCGCATTTCTTTGTAGTTCACAGCCGGAACATCAATATGAATATCAATGCGGTCCAGCAGCGGCCCGGAAATTTTTGCCATGTAGCGCTGGATCATCGGTTGAGTGCAATGGCAATCGCGCGAGCGGTCGTTGAAATATCCGCAGGGACACGGGTTCATCGCCGCTGCCAGCATGAATCGCGCAGGAAAAGTCAGAGACATTGATGCACGCGCGATGCACACCGTGCCATCCTCCAGCGGCTGGCGCATCACTTCGAGCACATTTCGCGGAAATTCGGGGAGCTCATCGAGGAACAGCACGCCATTGTGCGCGAGCGAAACTTCGCCGGGACGCGGCACGGCACCCCCGCCGATGAGACCGGCGTCAGAAATTGTGTGGTGCGGCGACCGGAAGGGCCGGACTCCCACGAGACCTGCGCCCGGATCAAGCACTCCCGCCACGCTGTGAATCTTTGTCGTCTCCAGCGCCTCTTCAAAAGAAAATGGAGGCAGGATGGTCGGCATGCGTTTCGCCAGCATCGTCTTGCCCGAGCCCGGAGGCCCGATCATCAGAATGTTGTGACCGCCGGCGCAAGCAACTTCCAAAGCTCGCTTGGCAGTTTGCTGCCCGCGGACATCTTTAAAATCCACGACATAATGCTGGGATTCGTTCAGCAGACCGTCGCCATCAACTTTGAGTGGCTGAACTCCGTTTCCGGTATTTACAAACCGAATGACATCAAGTAGGGAGCGGACGGGGTAAACCTCTACCCCGCCCACCATGGCAGCCTCGCGCGCGTTCAGTTCGGGCACGATGAGGCGCGAAATCTTTCTGCCGCGCGCCTCGATGGCAATGGGGAGGGCACCGCGAACGCCACGCACGCCGCCATCCAGCGACAACTCACCGACGAACAGACAATCAGGAACTTCTTTCTTATTAAGGCCCCCGTACGCGCCCAGGATTCCGAGCGCCATCGGCAAATCGAAGCCGGAGCCTTCTTTGCGAATGTCGGCGGGCGCCAAATTGATGGTTATGTGGGTCAGGGGGATGTCATACCCACAATTTTTCAAAGCGGCTCGCACACGGTCGCGGCTTTCCCGAACCGCCGCGTCTGGCAGACCTACGGTGTGGAAATGATCTTCATTGGTCTTGACCCCGGAAACGTCGACTTCGACTTCGATGATGTTGGCATCGATGCCGTAGACTGCGGCGCTTAAGGTCTTGTAGAGCATTAGTGGGATACACCCGGCCGTATGCGAGAGGGGAGGGCGTTATCCACATTACTGCCAGGATCACAAATTCGCTGTGACGGATGTCACAACCGTAAGTGATGAGCGACCATTTCAGCTCGGCCAGCGAACCAACTTGCTAACACGCGTTGCGTTGTACGGCCCCTCCCAGTGAACTACGATTCGAGAACACGGGTGAAATCCACTGCTCTTCCCTGTCCGCAGCGGACTGGCCTGAATTTATGCCACACGAAGACAAGCCGGCCGGGCATCAAGCTCAAACGGGCCACCTGGAAAAGGAAGAGATCCGACTGTGGCGGCTGGCATTGTGGTTTCTCGTCCTGCTCGCCATCGGCTTTGCGGCGCTTGCCTGGGAGCGGCTGCAGAACCTTCCCTACCATCTTGTAGCCTTTGGATTGGTAGCAGTTGCGGTGCTCTTTGCCGTCTATGTCTATGGCCGGCACCGGCAAGTTTCAGCGCTGCGAAACCTGCTGGATGGGTTGGAAAAACGGGGCGGGATGGCCCCATCCGAAGAGCAACTGGACCAACTCAGCCAGGTTCTGGCCCGTTCACAGCGCAGCTTTAAGGAGCTGATTGATTCTTTCGATGATGTCGCTTTCGCAGCTTCTCTGGACGGCACTCTTCGCACCGTGAACCGGCGTGTCACGCAATTGCTGAGGCTTTCATATTCCGAGATTGTGGGCCACAAGGCCGACGAATTTATCCTCGAGCCAAAGCTGAACGATGCTGAGAATGGTTTGGCAAGATTTCTGGAGAGAAGACGCTGGTCCGGGGTCGTGCAGGTCCGGCTGAAGAACAGCTCTCGATCGCTCTATTTCGAGTGCGTGCTCAATGCGATCATACATGACAATCAAATTGTCGGCGCCAGCGCCCTCGCCCGCGACGTCACCGAAGAACGTGAAAAGGAGAAGCGATTTACAGAACTGTTTGAAACACTCCAGGAAGGCGTGTACTTCAGCACGCCGGAAGGCAACCTGCTCGAAGCCAACGCTGCGCTCGTTCAAATGCTGGGCTACAGCGGCAGGGACGAACTGCTGGCTCTAACTGCGACCGCTTTGAATTCTGATCCGAATGAAGCCCCAGTTCTGGGCAGAAGCGCCGGAGATCGCGGAGGTGAACGTGCTAGAGAAATCAGTCTCCGCCGCAAAGATGGAACCGTTGGCATTTTTCAGGACACCTCCCGCGCCGTCCGCGATACCACGGGCGAGATCATCCGCTATCAAGGTACGTTGGTTGACATCACCGAACGCCGGAAAATGGAAAGAACGCTCCGCCGACAGGAAGAGTTCCAGCGATATTTGCTCGAAAGCTTTCCCGATCTGATTCTGGTCATCGACCTGAATGAAACTTACAGCTTTGTCAGCTCGCGCATTCGTGACCTGCTCGGCTACCACCCTGAAGATTTTCTGGGAAAGAAGCTCGAAGATCTGCAGGACCACTCTCCCGAGCTAGTCGCGCTCTATCGGGACGTAAGTACAGGCCGCAAGAAGTTCGGCTTCAGCGAGTATGGAGCGCGGCATCGTGATGGAAGCTGGCGCACCATGCGGGCAACGGCAAGCCCGCTGTTCGATGCCGACAATAAAGTGAATGGCGTGATCGTCTCTGTGCGAGACATTACCCTGGAAAAGAAATTGGAGCAGCAGATCATCCAAAGCGAACGCCTAGCGGCTATGGGACAGATGATCGGCGGCTTTGCCCACGAGCTGAATAATCCTCTGACCAGCATTATGGGAGTCGCCGAACTGCTGCAAGAGAACGAGTCTTCCGAGCCGGTTCGCAAACAACTGGCCATGCTTCAGCAGCAGGCACGCCGGGCTGCCGACGTGGTGCAAAATCTCATGTACTTCTCCCGCCCACCGTCGCCCGGCAAAGGCACGATCAATCTCGGCGAATTAGTCCAGCGGACCCTGCACTTGCATGCCTATTCGCTGCGCAAGAACAACATTACGGTTGACTTTCTGTCGGATGCATCTCTGCCACCTGTCGAAGGCGATCCCCATCAGCTCATGCAGGTTTTTCTGAACCTGATTCTGAACGCGGAACAGGCCATGCGCGACGTGCGGGACCGTGGCACGCTACGAGTTCGTTTGGAGAACGGAACCAACTCGGTCTCCGCAATTTTTCAGGATGATGGTCCCGGCATTCCGGTGAAGATCCTACCCAACATCTTCGACCCTTTCTACACGACTAAGCGGCCGGGGCGTGGAACCGGCCTTGGCTTGAGTATTTGCAAAGCGATTCTGCGCGAGCACTTGGGCAATATCGAAGCCTCTTCAGGCCCCGGCGGAGGCGCCCTGTTCACGGTCACGCTGCCGGTTCCATCCAGCAAATAATCTGCACATATAATGACAGGCCATGCGCCTGCTGGAAGGACAAACTGCGCTGGTCACCGGCAGCTCGCGCGGCATCGGTCGTGCCATCGCGCTGAAGCTTGCGGACGCGGGAGCGGAGATCTTGCTCCACTACCATCAAAACGAAGCCGCCGCGCAATCGGTCGGCCGTGAGATCTCTGGACAGTCACGTTTGCTGAAAGCTGATTTGGGGTTGCCGAAAAATATCGACGCGATGTTTGAAAGCCTCGGAGGGACGCGCTTGCATATCCTGGTGAACAACGCAGGCGTTTGGGGGCCGACTCCGCTCGGATCAACCTCAGTCCAGCAACTGGACGCGATGCTCGATACGAACCTGAAAGGACTGTTCTGGATTACTCAGGCTGCCTTGCCCTATCTCCAAGATGGCGCAAACATCGTTAACATTTCGTCTGTGGCCGGCAGAATTGGAATCGCTGCTGGGCGCAGCTTGTACGGCGCGACGAAAGCTGCGGTTGATTCGTTCACAAGAAGCTGGGCGTTGGAGCTCGCTCCTCGAAAGATTAGGGTAAATGCTGTGGCACCCGGATACGTCGAGAGCGACATGACTTCCAAGTATTTTTCTGATCCAGAGGTCTTGCGTCGGGCTATCGAACGTAGCCCATTCGGGCGTCTAGGGAACGCCGATGAGGTCGCAGACGTGGTTCTCTTTTTGTGCTCACCAGCAGCGCACTGGATTACCGGGCAGTCGCTCAACGTCAGCGGCGGCTTCGTGATTTGATACGTTACCGCTCGACAGCCATTGCAACCGCATTTCCGCCACCAAGACACAACGCGGCGATACCGCGATGCACATCACGGCGGATCATCTCGTAGATCAGCGTGACCAGGACCCGCGCCCCACTGGCTCCGATCGGATGGCCGATGGCAACGGCTCCGCCGTTAACGTTCACTTTGTTGGGATCGAGGCCGAGCTCGCGCATCACACCGAGCGCCTGGACTGAGAAGGCTTCATTAAGCTCATAGAGATCCACATCTTCATTTTTCCAGCCGGTCTTCTCCCAGATTTTTCTTACTGCGCTCACTGGGGCCATCATCACCCATTTGGGATCAATGCCGCTCGTTGCCTGAGCAACGATGCGGACCATCGGCTGGGCTCCCAATTCCTGCGCGCGCTTAGCGCTCGTGACCACGACTGCTGCTGCCCCGTCGTTCACTCCGGGCGCATTACCGGCGGTGACGGTGCCATCTTTCTTGAAGGCTGGCTTTAGCGAACGCAAAATCTCAATCGTTGTGTCTTCGCGCGGCGACTCGTCTTTATCAAAAATGATTGGAGCTGCGCCTTTCTTGCGCGCTGGAAGCTCTACGGGAACAATCTGTGCTTTCAAGCGGCATTCTTTCGTTGCCGCGACGGCTTTGCGATGAGAGTTGAGCGCAAACTCATCCTGTTCTTCGCGCGTGATGCCGTATTTCTCCGCCACATTCTCGCCGGTGATTCCCATGTGGTAGTTGTTGTAAATGTCCCACAGGCCGTCATGGACCATTGAGTCGATGATCTGCGCATTGCCGAGGCGATAACCTTTGCGCGCCTGCGGCAAAAGATACGGCGCATTCGTCATCGATTCCATCCCGCCGGCAACCACAATCAAGCTATCTCCTGTTTTCAATGCCTGCGCCGCCAGCCCGACTGCTTTCAGTCCCGATCCGCAAACCTTGTTGACGGTCATGGCACCTACTTCTGGAGGCAAGCCGCCGAAAATTGCTGCCTGACGCGCCGGATTCTGACCCAAGCCTGCGGACACGACGTTCCCCATAATGCATTCGTCCACTTGCTTGGGATCAAGTTTGGCCCGCAGCACCGCTTCGCGGACAACGATGGCGCCGAGCTGGGGCGCGCTCAAATCAGAGAGACTCCCCTGAAATTTTCCGACTGGGGTGCGGCACGCGGAAATGATGACGACATCGTCCGAAGCAGCCATTTATGTGCTCCTGCTGTGAAGTTCGTTGTCTTCGATTATAGATGCGCGTGATTGGAAAAAGTTCGACACCCCGACCGGAGGTCGATTTGACGGATAGCATCTACGCGTCTTGATACTGCGACGAATTGCCACGAGCACAGAGGCTGTAGCGCGTTCTTTCGCTCCTCCAAACAACAAAAGTTTGCTCGAGCGAGAGAAAAATTAGAGAAAAATTTCTATCGCAACGCTCTCTGGTGACTTTGGTGCAGGGTGACAGCGCTCGCGCGCGTCATTTTTTTCTTGACATCACTTTTTATTGTCTCTATACATTCAATCAGTTGCAACAGAAGACCGTTGCTATCCATGAGAAATGGAAAGGGAGAATAGATTCATGGCAACCAAGAAGAAAGCCAAGAAGAAAAAGAAACACTAAAGCAAGAGCAAGAAGCAAACGAGGGGACGCGCAAAGCGTCCCCTAAGTTTTTGCAGCGGACAGTCTGCAAACCACCACTGTCATTCCGAGCAAAGCGAGGAATCTGCAGTTCCGCTTTTAATTGTGAGTAGCTTTCTTGCGCTGAGTTGGCGCGTACACCCGCTTCTCCGTCGCGGGGCATAGATTCCGGTAGGAACAGAAGCTGCAATAGAAGCCAGGCTTGGGCTCAAAGTTTCCCGCGGCGACGTTCTCGGCTACATTTTCTACTTTCAATTTCGCTTCCCGCAGCTGCAGTTCACTTCGGGTCGTGATCACCGCTGCGTTTTCCTCAAGGTTATAGAAAACGAGACGCTCGGCGCGGTATTCCCACTTCTCGCGCGCTGCCAAAGCGTAAATAGAAAGCTGCAAGCTCTCATCGGCGTCTTCTTGCGATTGAGGTTTGCCGGTTTTGTAATCCGTGATGGTGACTCCGCCATCGCCTATGCGATCAATGCGGTCAATGCGCCCGACGACCGCTGTCTTGCCAAATCGAACCTCGAAAAATTCCTCCGTGTGCGCCACGTTAGGGAATGGAGCCTGGCGAGAGGCTGTAACGAATTCCCGCAACTGCGCCATCCCTTGTTTTTCATAAAGCTCATGTTGGTAGCGATCCTGGATACGCGCGTCGGCTAGATCAGATCGAAAAAGGTTGATCAAAGCCTCGTCGGTATACGTCCGTTCGAATCGTACCGAATCATAATAGGCTCGCAGCACACGATGCATCACTGCGCCGTATTGCATGGCTGCGGGCACTTCACGCGGAAGGCCCCACTCGCGTTCCAGCTTGAATCGCAGTGGACACATTTCGTAATTCTGCACTGCGGTCGCGCTGAGCCTGTTGCTCAAGTCTGAAGCTGGAGGAATCTTCAGCCACTGCGTAGTTGGCGATTCTGCCACCGCGGAAGCTTCCGCGAACATATCTGTTTGAAATGGGCGGGCGTGGCGCTTACGTAACCAGCGCGTCAAGATACGATCTTTGAGCAGATCGCGCAAAAATCCAGCCGGAGTCGAATCCTTTCCTTTCCCTTGGCGGGCGTAAATGGTGAGCGAATCGCACGCTCGCGTCATGGCGACATAAAATAAACGTCGCTCCTCCTGGTTGGACAACTCCTTCCCATCGTCCTCCGCAACGGAATCTTCGTTGCGAAGGTCCTGCGGAAGCTCGAACAACGGTTCTTTGTATGAGGCGGGAAAGGAATTCGAGTTCGCCCGAAGGATGAAGACATGCTTGAACTCAAGGCCCTTAGCCGAATGCGCAGTCATCAGCCGGACCGCGTTCTCCTCGCGCGAGGGCATGGCGATGGTCCCACCAGCCTCTCGAAAATAGTCCAGATATTCGAGCAACTCCCCCAGCTCTCCTGTTTTCGTAATCGCCTTCTTCTCCCACTCACTAATCCAATGGAGGACTGCGCGTACGATCCCGGAAGAGCCGTCCAGTGCAAGGCGCTGCATCGCGATCTCCACAGCAGCGCGGCCCTTCGCGCAAGCCTCGGCGATTTCCCCGCGTGCTTGCTGCAAAGCGTCGAGCACTGCGCTTCCGCCCTCGATCTTGGCGAGGACATCGGCCAAACTTGACTTCTGCTCTTCCTTGGGAAGCGACTTAATTGCCGCTCGCAGTTTTTCGGGATTGATGCGGAACTGCGGGAATGAAGCTATCCGGAACAGGCTCGCGCCATCTTGCGTAGAAACGATTGCGCCTATGCACGCGAATAGGTCACGAGCTTCGGGTGTGTCCATGACATCCATATTTTCGATGGAGAAGGGAATGCCGTGCTCGGCCAGTTCGCTGGCAATATATTCGCGATGGGAGTGCAGACGATAAAGCACCGCGAAATCGCTCCAAGGCGGGCGCGCTTGTCGCTGCTGCTGCTGCACTTGATTGATCAAATCGGAGCTTTCGACTTCTTTAGCGGTAAGGAGCACGGCATCGACAGGATTGCTTTGAAGCGGTCTGCCCTCGCGCGCCGCGTCCTCCTCGCGAGCGGAAACCAGCGGCGAGCGTTGATACGCGAACTGTCCTCTTGCCTCGGAGGTAATGGCCGGATTTTTCGAGATCAACGCGAATGCGCAATTCAAGATGGGCGAGGTCGAACGCCGGTTCTTTTCCAGAGCTACCAGTTTTGCACCCGGAAATTGATTCTGAAACAATGCGAATGCCGCGCTAGAAGCCCCACGAAAGCGGTAGATTGCCTGGTCAGGGTCGCCGACAGCGAATACGTTGCGCTCTTGCGCGGCGAGCTTCTGCAGAATCTTCACTTGCGCGAAATTGGCGTCCTGGAACTCGTCGACCAGAATGAACCGCGTCTTTTGCTGTTCTTGAGCGAGCAACTTCGGATCTGCCTGGAGCAACGCATAAGCTCGCGTGATCATGTGGCTGAAGGTGCCGAGATTTTCTTCATCAAGCATGTGCTCGACGGTGGCGAATACGCTGCTGATTTCGCGGCATCGTCCAAGCGTCTCTTCATCGGAGAGCGATCCGGCGTTCTTGGATTTACAAACGCGTGGCGCGAGCAATTCGCCCGCTTCGACGCGTCGCAAATATTCTGCATACTTCTCGGGACTCACGAGTTCGTCATGACACCGGCGCATGAAGTCGAGCAGATCGTTCAAAAACTGGCTGAGGTTGGCGGCACGGACGAAATAATGCAGCCTTAGCTCGCGGATGCGGCGGCGCAGGTAAATCCACAAATCCTTATCGTCCAAAACGCCGAAATTTTTCCCGCTGCGGATGAGAAGGTTGTTGCAGTACGCATGAAACGTGGCTACCTGCATTTGCGAGATGTCGGTTCCCCGCAGGTCGCTCCGCACTCGCTCGCGCATCTCGTGCGCAGCATTATCTGTGTAGGTGAGCGCCAGAATCTCGCCGGGCTGGGCCACATTTTCGCGCACCAGGCGTGCAATACGCCGTGTCAGGACTGTTGTCTTGCCGGTGCCTGCGCCGGCGATCACCAGCATTGGCCCGTTGCCATGCTCGATCGCTTCGCGCTGGCGTTCATCGGGCGCAAATTGCGGGGGGACCAGGGTGGGTTTGGGTACTGCCATTGCCCCGCAGCATAGCAGAGATGCTTGAGGATTTTCTTACTAGGCTGCTCAAACGGAGCAGATGAGCAATTGCGGCCGGGAGCGCGGTTTCAACCCTTGACGCGTCCATAACAAACCTTTTCCCGATGAACGCATCCTAAGCTACGGGGGAGCAGGCGTGTCAAACACCGATCTCACTTCGATTCTGTTCGTACTCTTACTTCTTGTTGGCTTGGCACAGTTACTCGGCTACGTCCTCGTGAAATGTCGACAGCCGAAGGTGGTCGGCGAAATTTTGGCGGGCATCGTACTGGGGCCGGCTTTAATCGGCAGACTGCCATTCGCGTCAGTGCTGACGGAGGCCACGAAGCACCAAGCAAATATTTTGAACTTTGTTTACTGGCTCGGATTGCTGTTGCTGATGTTCCTTTCTGGAGCGGAGACCCGCCACTTATTCAGTCGCGAAGAGCGCCGGGAAGTGGCTTGGTTAGGCGTTGTGGGCACGGGCATCCCCTTCGTCCTTGGACTTGCACTGAGCCCGTGGCTTATTCACCCCGCGCTGGCCGGCCCTAACGGCAATCGCATCTCTTTGAGCATCATTCTCGCTGTGGGGGTCGCGGTAACGTCCGTTCCGGTCCTTTCTAAGATTTTTGCCGATTTGAAGGTTCTTCATACACGCTTCGCACGACTGGTTCTCGGCGTGGCCGTGCTGGAAGACATCGTTCTGTGGCTGGCGCTGGCGGTAGCCACGGCAATAGCCGGGAACACCGTACTGAACCCGCGGCAGATGTCGATTCACCTGGTCCGCACGATCGGATTCTTCGCACTGGGGCTGACGATCGTTCCGCGCCTAGTGAAGCGGATCAATAAGTCTCGGTTCAACATCGTCGCGAAACACTCGCCAGTGGCCTATGCGCTTACAGTTCTTCTTGGATATTGTGTGGTCGCTGGGGCGCTCGATGTCAGCCTGGTATTTGCCGCGTTTCTTGCCGGCTTCGCTGTCGTACACAAGAAGCGCAGGCTGTTCTCGGAAGCGCTGGACGCGATAGGAAAGGTCTCGTTCGCCTTCTTTATTCCTGCGTACTTCGCGATTGTGGGATTGAAACTCGATCTGATTCGCGGCCTGTCTCTGTGGGTGATGGTCGCCTTTATCGCCGGAAGCTGTGTGGTGAAGATTTTTTCTGTATCACTAGCGGGTCGTTTCGCAGGGTTTCGCGGGCTGGATCTAATCAATCTAGCGATCACGACGAACGCGCGGGGCGGACCAGGTATCGTACTAGGCAGCGTGGCATTCGACGCAGGAATCATCAGCGCGAAATTCTACACGACACTTGTGTTAGCGGCCGTCCTTACCTCGCAGATGGCCGGCGCCTGGCTTGACTATGTGCTCCGCCGAGGCTGGCCTTTGCTGACGCCAGCTACCACCGCTAAACCGGCCATCGTCTCGGCGGAGGAAACTGCGTCCGCTGCTTGACGGTCTGCCTCTCGGTTGCGGTGCTCTCTAAACCTGCCTCGCTGTTACTTTGGCCGCGTAAGAGCGTTTTCCGCAGACTCTCAGGTCAGTTCTGAAATTACGACCGCCACGGCAGCGATAGCCGCAGTCTCGGCGCGAAGAATGGACGTGCCCAAAGATGCCGAAATCCAGCCCTGGTCACGAAATAACTCGAGTTCTTCTTCGGCCCATCCGCCTTCGGGGCCGAGGGCCAAAATCAGATCATCGCTGGCATCATCTGACTGGAGCACGTCTTTCAACATCACCTGCTGTTCCGATTCTGCCAGAACAATGCGTTTCGACGCTGGCAGTGAAACCGCATTCTTCAATCTCATCGGCTCGAAAATTTGCGGCGGTGAACTTCGCCGCGACTGTTCTGCGGCTTGCCGCGCGATTCGCTGCCAGCGTTCTGTACGGTTGATCGCTGCGACGATCAGGTGAGCTTCCGTACGGGCAGCGATAACAGGAATAATCTGCTCTACTCCCAATTCCGTGCATTTTTCGATCGCCCATTCCATGCGGTCAAATTTGAAAATAGAAAGTGCGAGGGTAATGTTGGGGACAGCAACTGCCGGGATGTGCTCGCCTAATTCAAACTCAACTCGATCGTTGTCGATGCTGGTAATCCGACCTCGCCGAATATTACTTCCCGTGGCAATATCGAATTCCTGCCCGATCCGGGCACGAAGCACCCGTGCCAGATGCTCGGCGTGCGAGCCGGTAAGAGCTGCGCGATTGCCGGAAACTTCGTCGGCGATCCAGCGGCGTCGCGTCATGCGTTAAAAAAGAATAACCACCAAGGAGACGAAGATACACGAAGGAAAGCGCTCCAGAAATTTCTTCGTGTTCCTTTGTGCTTTGTGCCCTTAGTGATTAAATGGCTTCGAAGAGGTTAGCTGAAAATATCCTTGACCTTACCAAGTAAAGTGCGGTGCTCCGGCTTGTTCTCGACTTTTGTGTATCCGTCGAGCTCCTGTAACAACTCCCGCTGCCGCTTGGTGAGCTTGCTGGGTGTCTGAACTCGCACTTCAACGAACAAGTCGCCCTTGCCACGGCCATTCAGTACAGGCACGCCCTTGCCTCGAATGCGAAGCGTAGTGCCTGACTGCGTGCCTTCCGGCACTTTCAACGTCTGCTCGCCTTCCAGTGTAGGTATAGGAATTTCTGCTCCGAGCGCCGCCTGACCATAGGAGACCGGAATCACGCAGTGCAGATCGTTGCCTTCACGCTCGAAGAATGCATGCTCCTTGACGTGCAGAACAACATAAAGATCTCCAGGCGGACCGCCATGTACGCCTCCTTCGCCCAGCCCGGAAAAGCGGATTCGGGTTCCATCCTCAACGCCCGCCGGAATTTTTGCGTCCACGGTTCTCTGTCGTAGAACGCGCGCTTCGCCCTTGCATTTGGGGCAAGGATCGGTAATCACACTGCCGGCGCCCTGGCAGGTTGGACAGGTCCGGGCAATGCTGAAAAATCCCTGTTGATAACGAACCTGCCCGCGGCCCGCACAGGAGCGGCAGGTGACTGGCGCTTTACCAGCCGCCGCACCCGAGCCGCCGCAGTCTTCGCAAGTTTCGTGCCGCCGCACCGTGACTTGCTTTTCGGTGCCAAAGACGGCTTCTTCAAATTCGAGGGTGATATCTTCACGCAGATCGGCGCCGCGCTGGGTACGGCTGCGCCGGCGTGAACCTCCGCTGCCAAAGAGATCTCCGAACCCGAAAAAGTCACCAAATATATCGCTGAAATCCTGAAAGACTGTAGCGTCGAATCCTACCCCACCCCCTGCCGCGCCCGCGACCCCGGCATGGCCGAAGCGATCATATGTGGCGCGTTTCTCCGAGTCAGCTAAGACCGCATACGCCTCGCTGCACTCCTTGAATTTTTCCTCCGCGTCGGGATTGTTTGGGTTGCGGTCAGGATGAAATTGTAGCGCGAGTTTGCGATACGCGCTTTTGATCTCCTGCTCGCTGGCGCCGCGGGCGACACCAAGCACCTCGTAATAATCGCGTTTTCCGTTGCTGGTCAGAATAGGCCTCTCCCCCAGTCTTTCCAAGTTTCCAATTTAGTGTTTTGAGTTTCTCGCCACCCTCACCATTGAAGGACGCAGCAGTCGGTCTTTCAGCTTGTACCCGCGTTGTAATTCATCAAGTACGTGGTGATCTTCAACTTCATCTGTATCCACCATCTCAACCGCCTGGTGGAGGTGTGGATCAAACGGCTCACCCTTCGCGGGAATCGGACGCAATCCCAACTTCGCCAGCGCATCCTGCAATTGTTTATAGATGAGTTCAACCCCGCCGCGGAACTCCGATTTTTCCGCTTCACCGGCTTTCAACGCGCGCTCAAAGCTATCCAGAGTAGGAAGCAGCGCCTTTACTGCGTCCGCCAACGCGTATTCGCGAAAATCCTGCTGCTCCCGCGCCGCACGCTTGCGCGCGTTCTCGAACTCCGCCTGCAATCGCGCCAACCGGTCGATTGCCGAGTCGCGCTCCGCTTTTAACTTTTCCAGCTCCGAGTCCCGCTCGGTCTGCGCGCGTTCGCCAAGCTGAGGCGGATCGCCGGTTGCTTCATCAGCACCATCCGCTGGCGGCAATTCGTGCTGCGTATCCAGTTCCTGCGGTTCTATTTCTGATTTTCCGTTCGTCCTTGCCATAACTCTACTCATTCCGATTCGTTCAAAATTTTGTCAAATAAACGTGCAATGTAAGAAACTGCATTCATCGTGTGCTGATAATCGATGCGGGTCGGGCCAATTACCGCCAGCGACCCCATGACTTCGCCGCCCACACGCGCCGGCGCTCCGATAAGCACGAAGTTGCGCATCGATGGCAGAGCTTCATCCAATCCAATCACTACGCGCACGGCTTCCTGCTTCGCATCCAGATACGCGCTCAGCAAATCGACAATCTTTTGCTTCTCTTCGAGTGTCTTCAATAATTCTTGCAGCCTCTGACGATCCTGCTCGCCGGCTACAAGATTTGCAGCGCCTTCGACGAAAACTACCTGCGCGCTGTCATCTGTCGCCAAAGCTCCCTGGCGATAAAGCTGCTCGACCGAAGTCATCAGCCGATCGTACTCGCTCCGCTCCTGCTCCAAACGCCGCGCCAGCTCGGAGCGCATGGCCTCCATCGTCCAGCCGCGGAAGTTATCGTTAATGAAACGCGCTGCCCCGTCGAGGTCACTTTGGGGCAAATCCAGGCGCAGCACGCGGTCGCGTACCAGCCCCGAACGCGTCACCACCACGGCCAAGACTTTTTGGTCGCCCAGGCGTGAGAAGTAAACGTGCTCAAGCGCATTCTTGGGACCTCGGATGGCCGCTGCCACACCGACGTTCCGCGAAATTAACGACAGCACATGAGAGGTACGCTCCATAAATTCCTGCACGTCTGAGATGCCGTGCAGCGATTCATGAACGATGCTCTCATCTTCCTGCGACAGGTGCGCCTTGCCCGTCAACTGCTCCACGTAGTAGCGGTACGCCTCAGTGCTCGGTATTCGCCCCGCAGACGTGTGCGGCTGTTCCAGAAAGCCTGCGTCGGCCAGGTCGGCCATGACATTGCGGATGGTCGCAGGACTCAGCCCCTCACGATTGCCACGCGCCAAGGTGCGCGATCCTACCGGCTCGCCCGTGGTTATGAAGGTTTCCACGATCGCCGTAAGAATCTCACGTTCGCGTTCGCCGATTGGCTGGCCGGACTGCATAGAGTTTTTACCGCGAGGAAGCCATTCGGCTAAAACACTCAAAAATAATAGCTTAGGACGGCAGCAGCCGAAACTCCCCCTCTTAATTCTAGGAAGAGGAGTTGGCCATGTCAAGCATTAGCACTCTCAGTACCAGAATGCTAATCGTTGACGGCTGCACGTTCTGGGCATACTTTCGTTCACTAGAACGAGCAGCATGATAGATGCATTTTTCCGTGCGATCGAGAGATCTGGCTTCGGCCATCGCCGGAGTCGCCGCTGGCTGCTGAAGTGGGGCGCGACTCTTGGCGGCCTGACTGCAATAAGCAATCGCGTTGGTTTGCCGAGCCGTGCACCTGCGGCTATTCTCAATGATCACGATCGGGCTCAGATCAAGATGAAGACACAGACTCACATTGCTGTGATTGGAGCGGGCGCCTTCGGAGGATGGACAGCGTTGTACTTACTTCGGCGTGGCGCCCGCGTCACCTTGATCGATTCGTGGGGGCCGGGAAACTCTCGTGCTTCTTCCGGCGGCGAGACGCGAGTTATTCGTGGCACCTACGGTCCCAGTCAGCCATACACGGAAATGGCAGCGCGCGCCATCCAGCTATGGCGCGAACACGAACAGCGCTGGGGCCGCCAACTGATGTTTCCCATTGGCGTGCTGTGGATGGCAGCTGATGCGGATGACACTTTCGAGCGTGGATCGCTGCCGCTGCTGCGGAAAGCCGGAATCCCCTACGAAGAACTCTCCCAACGCGATCTAGCGCGCCGCTGGCCGCAGATCAACCTTGAAGGCGTGCGCTGGGGAGTTTACGAGCCTGAGAGCGGGTTCCTTACGGCGCGGATTGCTTGCCAGGCAGTGCTCGAAGCATTCCGGTCTGAAGGCGGCGAGTATAGGCAGGCCGCTGTACAGCCGGAGCACCTGGAAGAGGCGAAATGGGATGGGCTCTCGCTATCAGACGCTTCGAAGCTCACGGCGGATCAATACGTCTTCGCCTGCGGTCCGTGGCTGGGCAAACTTTTTCCGGAGACTATCGGAAGGCGCATCCGCGCCACCAGGCAGGAAGTATTTTTCTTTGGCACACCCGCGGGAGATGATCGTTACTCTGAACGCAAGCTTCCGGTTTGGGCTGATCATCGTGAGCGTTTCGTCTACGGCATTCCAGGAAATCAGGGGCGCGGCTTCAAAGTTGCCGATGATACGCGTGGAGCCGAATTCGATCCGACTTCGGGTGACCGCACTGTAAGCGCCGACGGACTCAAGGCAATGCGCGACTACGTGGGGCTCCGTTTCCCCGGGTTGAAGAATGCTCCTCTGCTCGAAAGCAGAGTTTGCCAATACGAGAACAGCCCAGACGATCACTTCATCATTGACCGTCACCCGCTGCATGAAAATGTTTGGATAGTCGGCGGTGGTTCTGGGCATGGTTTTAAGCACGGACCTGCGGTTGGGGAGATGGTAGCTCGCCTGGTCATCGAGCGCGGTGATGCGGATCCGTTATTCAGGCTGGCGCGCTTTAAGAACCAGGTGGCCCCGTAAAGATAACCTCGTAGGCCCAGACGCCCTCGTCCAGGCAACTGCTAGCAGGGTGCGGAAAAACTTTGATTTTGGGTGGCGCAGCGCTTCAGCGCTGCGTTAAGCGGCCTTTTTTCATGACGGTTTTAGCCCCCTGAAGTGGCTGCATTGCATTTTTCCGCAACCTGCTAGGGAACCCAGCAATTTTTTCCATTCCGAAAGTCTTTCGCAGAACGCCACTTTCCCACTACAATGAATCCCGGCACGGGCGCGGGTTTTCGGCTGGCGCCGCATCCGGGGCTGTGGAGGCGTGTTTGCACATTCTCGTCACTACTGACACGATAAGCGGCATCTGGACTTACACCCGCGAATTAGTTTCGGGTCTGGTGAGTCGCGGAACGCGTGTCACGCTCGTCAGCTTCGGCGAGATTCCACTGCCCGAACAGATCACCTGGATGAACAACCTGCACGGATTGGAGTATCGCCCGACCGCATTTCGTCTCGACTGGATGCAGGAAGGCGAGCAGGATCTCGACGACTCTTCCGATTATCTCGTCAACCTGGTTGAGGAACTGAAACCCGATCTGCTGCACCTGAACCAGATGTGCTATGGCAGCTTGCCCGTGGATTTGCCACGCGTCGTTGTGGCCCACGGAGACCTCATCAGTTGGTGGAAAGTGGTGCATGGGCGCGAGCCTAAAGAAAGCCGCTGGCTGAAGTGGTACCGGCGGGTAATTTCGGAGGGACTAGCCGAGGCCGACGTAGTCGTCGCTCCCAGCGAATGGATGCTCGACCTCATCCATTCCTGTTATACGCAAGCCAATCACGAGCAGGTCATCTACAACGGCCGGAATCCGATTTTTTTCAATCCAAATGGAAGCAAAGATGATTCTGTGCTTGCCGTCGGCCGCTTGCTCGATCCCGGCAAGCAGGTTTCGCTACTCACGCAGCAGACGCATCCGCTTCCGGTGTGCATCGTAGGTGCGGACGGGCCGATACAACCGCCCAAGCTTCCCATCCGGGCAGATGTAAAAGTTGCGACCAACAATCTCTGCGTTGCACTAAAAGGCCCACAGACCGAGGCGCAACTTCGCTCTCTGTACAGCCATGCAACTATCTATGCGGCTACTTCGCGCTACGAGCCATTCAGCATGACGGCCCTCGAAGCGGCTCTCTCCCGCTGCGCGATTATCGCCAACGACATTCCCCCATTTCGCGAAATCTGGGGCGACTCGGCTCTTTACTTCCGCGCGAATGACGCAACCAGCCTGGCGAAAGTGATCCGCCGGTTGAATGACCAGCCAGATCTGTGCCGCGCTTATGCGAATCGCGCCTACCATTTGGCACGAAATTATTTCAACGCCAAACGAATGATTGACGAGTACCTCGCACTATATCAAAAGGTGCTGGGTACGCGCGCAGCGGCGGCTTGAGACCTGGCGTTGGTTTTTTATCCAGTGCTGACAACATAAGCTGCAAGGAACACCCCTAAGCTGGCAAGCTCCCGCCGGAAGCTGGTATCTTTTTATGCTTACTTATCTGCGTTTTGAACGGAGGCTTCATGGCTGCAGTGAAAATCACCGTCAGGAAGAACGGGCCGTACCGCGTGGAAGCTCCCGAGGGTTCAATCGAATTGGTCGATGCCGATGGCCAGAAGTACGACCTCACGGGCAAACCGGCATTCTCTTTGTGCCGCTGTGGTGGATCAGTGACCAAACCGTTTTGTGATGGAACCCACAGTCGCATCGGATTCCAGGGAGCGGAGTCGGCGGTGAAGAAGGCCGATAATCCCTAAACACCGGAAATCTGGCTGGCGCAGCACTTGTCAAGCGCATTCTTTAGATAACAGCAGGGCACAGGGCCGAACGGGTTCTGGCGAGGGCTCTATTGGACGATGCAAATGATCGTGAACTGGGCATGCGTCGTGAAATCACGCGGCGCGATTTCCTGAATGGCGTCGCTTTGACGGTCGGTGCCACTATTGTTCCTTCTCAGTTATTTGCTGCTTTCGATCTCCAGGCTGATCCCGAAAAATCGCCGGACGACTACCCTCCCGCGTTAACGGGGTTGCGCGGCAGCCATCCCGGTTCCTTTGAAGCCGCGCACAGCTTGCGCGACGGCACGCTATGGAATGAAGTCGGAAAGCCGCTGGATACCGGTGAAGCCTATGACTTGGTTGTTGTCGGAGGCGGAATCAGCGGCCTCTCTGCCGCGCACTATTTCCGCAAGTTTGCCGGGTCGAAATCGCGCATTCTAGTGCTCGATAATCACGATGACTTTGGTGGACACGCCAAGCGCAACGAATTTCCTTCCGGCGACCGCACGCTGCTGGGTTATGGGGGCACGTTTTCGATCGAAAGCCCGGCGCCTTATAGCGCTGTCGCCAAGGCGATGGTCGAAGAGCTGGGAATTGATGTCTCTTCTTACCCCAAATATGTGTCGAAAGATTTGTATCGCTCGCAAGGCCTGGCGCCCGCAATTTTCTTCGATAAGGAAACCTTTGGCACGGACAAATTGGTGGTGAATCCCGTCCCTCACGGCGGAGGCGAGGGCGCCGATCTCTCACAAGGAGATTCTGCCGAATGGAAGAAATTCATGACTGAGGCGCCTCTCTCCGAAAAAGCAAAACGAGATTACGACCGACTGCACCACGACAAGAAAGACTACTTGCCCGGCCTGAGTTCCAATGAGAAAAAGGCTAGGCTGGCGCGCATGAGCTACGAGAATTTCTTGCGCGAACTCGTCCAGGTGGATGAACAGATCATTAAACTCTTGTCCGCCACTCCGCAGCCGCTGTTCGGAGTCGGTTTCGATGCTGTGTCTGCGCAGGATGCGTGGGGACTCGATGCTCCCGGGTTTCAGGGGATGAATCTCGACCCGGCGCCGGGGAAAGGCATGAACCGGGACGCCATTCCCAACGAGGAAGCGGAGAGATACTTTTTCCATTTTCCCGATGGCAATGCCTCCATCGCGCGGCTGCTGGTGCGCAAACTGATTCCGAAGGCGATTCCTGGAAGTTCTGCGACCGACATTGTTACCGCACGCGCAAACTACGCCAAGCTGGATCAAGAAGACTCGCCGGTGCGTATCCGTCTGAACAGCACAGTGGTGCGAGTAAGACATCAGGGTGACGCAGCCAGCGCCAAAGGTGTCGAGATTGCGTATGTACGCGACGGTAAGCTGCGAACGGTTCAGGCTGCGAACTGTATCCTCGCATGTTGGCACGTCGTGATCCCCTATATCTGCGATGAGTTGCCGGATAAGCAGAAAGAGGCGCTCGCCTCGGCGGCAAAGGTTCCGCTGCTTTACACGAATGTTGCAATTCGCAACTGGGAGCCGTTCCAGAAACTTGGAGCTAGCAGCGTTTATTCTCCCGCCGGATATCACACATTTTTCAATCTTGATCTGCCGGTCAGCATTGGCGATTACCACTGCTCGCGTAAACCGGATGAACCGATCGTGATTCACATGATGAGAACGCCCTGCAAGTCGGGCCGGCCGGCTCGCGAGCAACATCGCATCGGCCGCGGCGAACTTTTTGCAACGAAGTTTGAGACCATGGAGCTTAACGTTCGCGAGCAGCTCTCGCGCGCACTGGGGCCGGGCGGCTTCGATCCCGCTCGCGATATAGCCGCGATCACCGTTAATCGATGGCCGCACGGGTACGCGTATGAATACAACTCATTGTGGGATAAATTCTGGCTGGAGGGCGGCGAAACTCCATGTGAGATTGCGCGCAAGCCATTCGGCCGCCTGGCAATCGCCAATGCCGACGCCGGCGCTTACGCATATACCGACTGCGCTATCGATCAGGCTTATCGCGCGGTGCAGGAGATAACGAAAAAAGATTAAGCGAGGGCGGAACGGCCGGCTCGTTGATGAAAGATTTCCGCCTCGTCAGCTGTTGTTTGGGTTCCCAGAATTGCGCTGCTCGAAATGAGATTCACTGATTTCTGCTGTCAGCTAGCCCGATCCTGATCCACGACATACATTCTGCCGGGCCCCGGAGTCTGCACATTCTGCATGTGGAAACATTCTTTAATTCGCCGGCGCAACTCGCGGCTTACCGCATATTGTTTATTCGGGCGCGTCTTGACTAGCATCAGATACTCCGCCTCA
>Ga0209804_1000801_pt1 | contig 22519 bp, 20 predicted proteins | sample GraSoiAngelo_139_FD_185896 | JGI IMG/M metagenome (GOLD analysis project Ga0209804, IMG submission 185896) | Grasslands soil microbial communities from the Angelo Coastal Reserve, California, USA - 14_0929_12_20cm (SPAdes) (version 2) | ecosystem: Environmental > Terrestrial > Soil > Grasslands ... | reverse complement strand
GGTCGCGCACCTGGGATCTGAGCTGCGTGATTTTGAACCAGCGGCGGCACCAGCCCCCAAGCCGAAACCAGCTCCAGCCCGCGCCTTCGAACCAGCAGTGGCCGCCAAGAAAAAAGATGTTCTGGGTGAATTTGTTGCCGACTTGGAATCGGCGCTGGGCGATGACTTCCTGGTGACGCCATCCACCCCTCAGCCTCCGGTCGCCAGGCCTCAGCCGAAACCTGAGCCGATTCGGGTTGCTCCGATGGTTGCGGTTCGTGCTGCGGCCGCCCCGGTCTCTGTCCCCCCGGCTCCGATTCTGCCGCCCGCAGCGGCTGCCGTTGCGGTCGCGGCCCCGCCGCGCACGGTCGCGCATAATCGTCCTGAAATGGCAAGCTTGCTGGCCACCGGTGTCGCGACCTCGGCCGCCGGAGCGGGCACCGATCTGATCGAGATGTTCGACGAGCTCAAGGGCGAGCTGGAAGAAGATGGCGCCCCGACTACTGCCGAACAGGATCCAGAAACGCATTACAACCTGGGCGTCGCCTTCCGCGAAATGGGCTTGCTCGATGAAGCGATTGGCGAACTACAGAAGGTCTGTCAATTGGTGGATCGCGGTCATCCCTTCTCGCAGCTCATGCAGACCTACACCTGGCTGGCTCAATGTTTCCTGGATAAGAATGTTCCGGAAGCCGCGATTCGATGGTATGAGCGGGCATTGAAGATTGGTACGATTGACGAAGACACGCGCACCGCCCTGCACTACGAGTTGGCATCCGCCTACGAAAACGCCCACAACCGCGACGCCGCCTTGAGCCACTTCATGGAAGTCTACGGCAGCAATATTGATTATCGCGACGTTGCCGAGCGTATAAAGGCCCTGAAGTCGTAAAATTGCCAGATGGACCTTACCCTAAGGCTTGGGGGCCGTGCGCCAGGACAGTTGCGCTTCGGACCGCCCGGTTTGCGGAGGGCGGCGTGACCGCAGACCCTAGGATGCCATTGAAGAGCCACCCCCGGCCCTTCGTAGACTCCAAGCTTCCCAATGGAGCGCCCCGTCTGGCCACTCTGGGGAGCGAGCTCCAGCCAGCAGCATCGCCTGGCAGGCTCTGGAGGCACCGGCTGTTGATGCTGGCCTTCGTCTTCTTCTGCGCTGCGCTCGGAGTCGTCCTGGTGGTCTTCCCCTGGCGAGATGAGTGGGCGCATAACCGCCTGATGGTCGGTTATCCCACGCTGCAGAAATTGATGGCCAGCGGCTTCGTACGTGGGGTCTCCAGCGGCCTGGGACTGGTAGACATCTGGATCGGCTTCTGGGAAGCAGTGCATTACCGCGAATGAGAGTTCCTCTCGCGAGCCAAAGAAAATCATGAGTGAACACAAATCCAAGGCAGCGCCTCTCGCGTATCAGAATGAGCCCTTCCTCAGCAGTCCCGACGGGCGGATTTTGCGGATCATGTCCGAATACGTGGAGCCTCTGGCGCGCTTTCGCCGCGAGCAGATCCAGGACACGGTCGTCTTTTTCGGTTCTGCCCGGTTCATTAATCGACGGGACGCCCAGAAAACGCTGACCGGCATCGAAGGAGACGCGAAGGACCAAGGCTCCGGGCAGGGTAACGAACTGAAGCGTGCCCTCGCTGCCGTCGATATGGCTCGTTACTACGAAGATGCCCGGCGCCTTGCGTATTTGCTGACCGACTGGTCGATCAAGATTCCTGCGCGCCGGCGGCGTTTTGTGGTTACTACGGGAGGCGGTCCGGGAATCATGGAAGCTGCCAACCTGGGCGCCCATGAGGCCGGGGGGAAAACAATTGGATTGAACATCAACCTGCCCTTCGAGCAGTATCCCAACCCCTACATCACCCCGTCGCTTAATTTCGAGTTCCACTACTTCTTCATGCGTAAGTTCTGGTTCGCCTATCTCGCCAAAGCGCTGGTGATCTTCCCCGGCGGCTTCGGCACTTTGGATGAATTATTCGAGATCCTGACCTTGGCGCAAACACAGAAACTGGCCAAGAAAATTCTCGTGGTTATTTATGGCAAGGAGTACTGGGACAAGGTTCTCAACATGCAAGCTATGGCCGAGGCAGGAACCATCTCACCGGAAGACTTGGAGTTATTCAAGCTCGTAAACTCGCCAGACGAAGGCTTCGAATACCTGCGCGATGCGCTGACAAAGTTCCATCTCGGCGGCCTGCCCAAAGAAGGTCTGCCGGAAATCGCCAAGACGCGCCCGTAACTCGGCTGTCGGATAAGCGCTCCCGTAGTACGCTGAAGCGGCATGCGCTGCCTCCTTTACTACATCACCGATCGCAAGCAGTTTCCGGGCGGCGAAGACTCACGACGCCAGCGTCTTCTGGAAAACATTGCCGAGGCGGCACGTTGTGGTGTGGACTTCATTCAGTTGCGCGAAAAAGACCTTCCCTCTCGAGAACTGGAGCTTCTCGCTCGCCAAGCCTTAGGTGTTATCCGTTCCCACCGGGAAACTGGAAACCAGAACCTAGAAACCCGCCTTTTAATCAATTCCCGCAGCGATGTCGCGCTGGCCATGGGCGCAGACGGAGTCCATCTGCCAGCTGGCGACCTCCCGCCCCAAGAAGTCCACACCGTCTGGACCCAGTGTGGCGCGGGCGGGCTCGCCGGCGGGATAGTCAGCCTGTCCTGTCACTCGGAGGAGGACGTGCGCCGGGCAGCATCCGATCAAGCCGACTTGGCCCTCTTCGCCCCCGTATTCGAAAAGAAAGGCGCCCCGCATGCGGAGCCGACCGGCCTCGAGGCCCTTCGCCGAGCCTGTCAGCACAAGATTCCCGTGCTTGCCCTCGGCGGTGTTAGTCTGGAAAATGCGCACTTCTGCCTGGGCGCAGGCGCGGCCGGAATCGCCGGCATCCGCTTGTTTCAAGAAAACGACATTCAAAGCGTAGTCGGAGCTCTGCGGTATCCTTGAGAAGCAGTGGCCACCCAGCCTCACACAACCCGAGTTGGGCCTCTGGCTCCGAATCTGGTCCGCATTCCCGAGGGTTGGTTTGGGATGGGCTCCGAGACTGGACAGGACAACGAGCGTCCCGTACATCGGGTTTGGGTTGACGCCTTCTGCCTGGCAGCCTGTCAGGTGACAAACTCTCAATACGCACGGTTCCTTGACTCCACGGGAAGCAATCCGCCGCCGTTCTGGCAGGATTCCAATTTCAACCATCCGCAGCAACCGGTTGTTGCGGTTTCCTGGTTTGAAGCCGTGCGTTACTGCGAATGGATGAGTGCAATTACCGGGCGCAAATATCGGCTCCCCACCGAGGCGGAGTGGGAGCGCGCCGCGCGTGCGGGCGTGGACGGCAAGCTGTTTCCCTGGGGAGACGATCCACCGCAATCGCGGCCCGCTTATGAAAAACGTTGGAAGAATGGACCTGAACCGGCGGGCCGTTATGAAGCCAATGCTTTTGGACTATATGACATCTGCGACAACGTTCACGAATGGTGCAGCGACTGGTATCAGCCGGACTATTACTCGGTCTCCCCTGAACGCAATCCGGGTGGCCCGGAAACCGGCTCCCGGCGGGCTTCTCGTGGCGGCTCTTGGCGGCACCACATCAAAGTAGCGCGCTGCTCAGCGCGCTCCAGCATCCCTCCGCAATTTCAATACGCCGATTATGGTTTTCGGATGGCCTGCGATCTGTAGCTCTGAGTTATAGCGGCGGCGTCCCCTCGGCTGCAGCGAGGGCATCCGGCCCTCGCATCCCGTCATTAGGAACTTGAAGCGTTGTCATTCGGGGCGGGCTTCAGCCCGCGAGGACGCCACCCATGTACAATCACTCGCTATCACATGTTTCGCACTGATTTGCTGAAGAGCAAGCGCATCTTGATCACCGGCGGGGGTACCGGCCTGGGCAAAGGTATGGCCCAGCGATTCCTGCAACTAGGCGCCATGGTGTACATCTGCGGTCGACGGCAGGAGGTGTTGAAGGACACAGAGGCCGAACTTGCTCGCCTCACCGGCGGAATCATTCATTCCATGCCCTGCGACGTCCGCAAGGTCGAAACCGTGGAAGCTATGATCGAATCCATCTGGAGGGACGGCCCGCTCGATATAGTCGTAAACAATGCTGCCGGTAATTTTCTGGCGCGCAGCGAAGAATTGTCGCCACGCGCATTCGCAGCGGTAGTCGGCATTGTGCTGATGGGCACAATCTATGTCACAACGGCCTGCGGGCGAAGGTGGCTCATGACCGGCCATGCCGGCACCGTGCTCAACATCACCACAACCTACGCATCCACCGGCTCTGCTTATGTGGTGCCTTCCGCGGTTGCCAAGGCTGGAGTGGAGGCGCTGACGCGCAGCCTGGCGGTGGAGTGGGGCAATCGCGGCATTCGCAGCAACGCCATCGCACCCGGGCCAATTCCGACTGAGGGCGCCTTCTCTCGTCTGCTCCCTGGTCGGGACATGGAGAAAATGGCCATGCAGCGCAATCCTCTGGGACGGTTCGGCACCCTCGAAGAACTCGCCAATCTGGCCGCTTTCCTGGTGAGCGATGGCTCAGCCTACATTAACGGCGAAGTGATCGTAATGGATGGGGGCGAGTGGCTGCAGGGAGCCGGCGAGTTCAGCCATCTCGGCCGCCTTCTCACCGAGAAGCAATGGGCAGCTCTGAAGCCTCGCAAGGTTCCGGGATTGTGATCCGGCGTCGTATTTGGCGGGAAGCGGCCTCACCCATCTACCTGCTCGGCGAAGGTGCCGAGGTCGACTGCTCGTCGGATCAGTCCCGGACGCCTCGGGGTGGCCTGACCAACCAGCGCAGCAGCATGTTCACGAGGCTAAGGACAATCGCTCCCCAGAACGCCGCCCAGAAGCTGCGTACCTCAAAGCCTGGAACAATGGCGGAAGCCAGCTCCAGCATGGCGGCATTAATCACGAACCAGAACAGGCCAAAAGTGATCACGGTCAAAGGGAAGGTAATGATTTTCAGGAAGAGCCCAAGGGTGGCGCTGATGAAGCCGATAACCAGGGCGGCAATCAGAGCCGCAGTCGCTCCACGGAGGTAAAAACCAGGCACTACGTGCGCGACAATCCACACGGCTAGCGCACTCAGTACCCAATTGATCAGGAGTCTCATGCTGGCCCCCAGAAATAGCGAACGCTGACTATACGGCTAGCCGCCCAAGATGGCAACCGAGCGAGCGAAGCGTTACCTGCCAGCGGCAAGGCGTGTGGCCAGTCGTGGCGGCAGATTGGCGGCGAGGATCATGTCCTGCGCCTTCTTGAGGTCGTAAGGAACCCGGTGGAAGCTGATCGTACGAGCCGCCGAGTCAAATACGGCGAAAGCGGCCCGCCAGTCCCCATCGCGAGGCTGGCCCACCGAACCGGGATTGATCAGGTACTGAATTCCTCTTTTCAGGGGCCACGAGCTAGCTTCGGCCTGGCCAACCGTTTTGTAGACAGGGCGCAGGGCTCCGGCATCAATCGGGTTGGAGCTGAACGCCCCTTGCACGTGGGAGTGGCCAAAGAATGTCAGCGGGACGGACGACAGCAGCAGCGGCTCGAGCGCATCGCGCGGTGTCACTACATACTCGTCTTCATCCATAGGCGAACCGTGGACGAACTGAACGTCGGGCAGTTCGGGCAACTGAACCGGGCCGGACGGCAGCGAGCGCAGCCACTCAAGGTTTTCTGAGGTCAGGTGCTTTTGCGTCCATTGCGCCGCCATCCCCGCAATGGGGTTGAAATCATCCAGGTCCATCAGTCCGGCAGCAGCTTTGTCGTGATTGCCACGCACAAAATGATTTCCCAGAGCCCGGGAGCGCTCGATCACCTCGTTAGGATTAGCGCCATAACCCACAATGTCGCCCAGGTTGAAGACCATGTCATGGGCGGGAGCGGCCGCCAGGCAAGCTTCCAGGGCCTCAAGATTGCTGTGAATGTCGCTGAGGAGGAGTACCTGCACATGTCACCGGCAAACTGGCGATTATAGACCTACTCAGAGAAGACTTGTGTGGGCCTGGGCTTGACCCGGGCATAGCGGGTCCGGGGTCCGAGATCCGCCTCGGCACAATCATTGCTGGTTCAGCACCGGACATCGCGCCCAATGGCCGGGGGCAACTTCGACCAGCGGCGGCAGCGCGCGGGCACACTCGTCGACGCGCCAAGCGCACCGCGGTTCGAAAGGACATCCCGCGGGCACGGCGTGCAGCGCGGGAACTGTGCCCTCGATGGTTTCGAGCGCCTGTTGGCGGTCGGTCTGCAAAGTCGGCACGGCATGGAGCAGCCCGCGCGTGTAGGGGTGAGCCGCCGAATGGAAAATGTCTTGCTTGGAGCCGAGTTCAACCAGGTTTCCCGCGTACAGGACCGCCACCCGATCTGCGACCTGCGAAACCACCGCCAGGTCATGCGAGATGAACAGCATGGCCAGCCCGAACCTGTGGCGCAGCTCGGCCAGCAGCTCCAGGATTTGCGCCTGAATAGTGACGTCGAGCGCGGTTGTGGGCTCGTCGGCAATCAGCAGCTGAGGACGGTTCACGATGGCCATCGCGATCATGACCCGCTGGCGCATGCCCCCGGAAAGCTGGTGCGGATAGTCGCGGGAGCGACGCTCGGGATCAGGGATGGCGACGTCCTTCATGGCTTCGACCGCACGATCCCAGGCGCCAGCCTTGTTGACGCGCCGGAGCTGACCGTTGCTGTGCGCCAGAATGGCTTCCGCGATCTGATGACCGACGCGCATCACCGGGTTCAGCGCGGTCATGGGCTCCTGGAAGATCATGGCAAGACCCCAACCGCGCAGCTGCCGAACCTCCTCCTCGGGAACCTGCAGCAGGTCGCGCTCGCCGCCGCCGCTTTCGGTCCACAAGATCTTTCCCGAAGTCTGGGCCTGAGGCGGAAGCAGACGCATGATGGCCAGCGAAGTGACCGATTTGCCGGATCCCGATTCTCCGACTAGGCCGAGCACTTCACCGGGGGTGATGGTGAAGCTGAGGTCGCGGACGGCAACCAGCTTTTGGACGGACGAGTCATTGGTTGCTCCACCAGTCCTTCCGGCGGGGAACTCGATCCTAAGTTGGCGGACATCGAGCAGGGGCGCCACCAAAACATCCTAGCAGCCAACCGTCAAACAAAACCTAAGTCTGTAATTCCGAAGCGGAGCCGATGATGAGCGGGCGAATCATCGGGCGCAGTCGAGGGACCTCTCCCTCCCCCGCGATGGCAAGCGTGAGCCCGTCACTGTCCTAGAATCAGGGGCAGGCCGTTCTTGTTGTTGCCGATGACCACCACCTTGGAGTTACCGCTCTTGGCCAGGTTCTCCGTAGCCTCGATTCCCTTCCACTCCAAGAGTGCCGGGCTGATACCCTGGGCCACGATTTGCTGGAAGTCGCGAATGCCCGCCGCCTCGATGCGCTTCCTCTCCGCTTCCTGCTTTTCCTTCTGCAGGCGGAAATTCATGGCCAGCGCCTCCTGCTCGGCTTGTTGCTTGGTCTCGATTGAAGCTTTCAAAGTCTGCGGCAGTTGGATGTCGCGTAAAAGCACGTTTTCCACGACCAGGCCACGCTGTTTGAGCTCCGAGGTGAGCTGATCGAAGACCTGCCGCGCCACCATCTCGCGCTCGCCCGTATAAAGCGCATTGGCAGTATGAGAAGCAGTCGCCTCCCGGATTGCGGCGCGCAGGTTCGGTTCGACGACCACCGCCTCATAATTCGCGCTAATCTTTTGGTAAACTTCAGCAGCTTTCTCAGGATTGAGATGGTAGATAAGCGAGGTATCCAGGTTCATGACCAGCCCTTCGCTGGAGGGCACGCTTGCCGACTCCTTGATAGTCTGGGTCTGGATGGACATCTCGTTGTTGGTCTTCAAAGGATTAATGAGATGGATGCCTTCCGGCAGGACCTCGCCGGTGACCCGCCCGAAAAGCGTCAGCACGCCTACGTGTCCAGTGCTGACCCGGTTCACGGAGTTGAAGAGTAGAATCAGAACGATTAGCCCAACCACGGCTATGCCGATCAGCTTAAAAACCGGACTGCCGCCGCCAACGTCGATCACCTTGCCCCGAGCTTCGCCGTAAATCGTCATAAGAATCCTCCCGCCTGTGATTGTAGGCTGCCGCGATGGCGTGCCGTAAGTGTCTTCAGGGAACCCCGAGGGGGCCTGCTCCCAAGCCGCGCGAGCTCGCAATTAATTTATTCGGCGTTGCGACATTCCGCGCCAGTCGCCAATTCTCCCGGCTTTTGCACATTGGCTTCGCGCTTGAAGAACAGATATTTACCGGAGCGGCGATCGGCAAACCGCGCCCAGCGCGGCTTTCCCCGCGACCGATTGGGCGGCACTGCACTGAATTTCGGTCACCTCCCTGTGAATGAGCTGCACTCGACTGATTTTAAAGAAGATAAACTGTCCCGATTTTGATTGACTCTGAAAACAGGAGGAGTAAAAGAACCCTCGTTCTTTGACAACTTCTGAAGTTTTTCCGGTTGGTGCGGCGTCCGGGGCTCAAGCGAGATCACCTTTTCGAACCGCGAGGTTTGAAGGGAGGGTCAGCAAGGGTCTATAGCAAAGTGCTGGTCGAGAAGAACAGGAAGCATGTCGGAGGCAATATAGAGTCCCGAGGCGTTGCGCAAGTTTGTCCGGTTGGCGGTAAGCCCGGAGCCCGAGCGGCAGATCGCGCTAATGCGACCGCAAGGAAGCGTTGGCTGAGAGGTCGGCAAGGGTCTAAAAGCGAGCTACTGGCTGAGAGGAACCGGCGCAACATCACTTCGGGACTCTTAAGTTTTTGGGGTTAGTTGTTGCCTTTCCCTGCTGATACCTCATTTTCCCCTGTGATCTTAACATCAACTTGTTAACATCAACTTGTCATCCTCTCATCCACTTGCCCATCTGAAGCGAAGGGTCTCTGCATTTTCCTCGGCAGATGGTTCCTGATCCCTGTCAACCCGTGATATTCGTTCGTTTCGTGGCGCCGTTCTGGTCGTAGAAAGATTCTCTCTGCGGCCTGGACACGGGTGTCTTTGGTCCGTCCTGGCGAGCCAAAGCCCCTTCTCCACACCACGGCTACAGCGGTATGTTCCCGTGCTTCTTGGGTGGGTTCTTGTCGCGTTTGGTTTCTAGCATCTCCAACGCCTGGACAAGCTTCTTGCGGGTTTCCCGCGGTTGAATCACCGCGTCCACGAACCCGCGGTCAGCCGCCACATAGGGGTTAGCGAAGCGCTCGCGAAATTCCTCAATCTTTTCCTGGCGCATCTTGGCCTTGTTCTGGGCCTTTTCCAGTTCGCGCTTGTAAACGATGTCCACGGCGCCTTCCGCCCCCATGACCGCGATCTCCGCCGTGGGCCACGCATAGTTCACGTCGGTGCGGATGTGTTTTGAGGCCATAACGCAGTACGCCCCACCGTAAGCCTTGCGGGTAATCACCGTGACTTTGGGCACGGTGGCCTCCGCAAAGGCAAATAGCAGTTTGGCGCCGTGCTTGATGATGCCGCCATATTCCTGGTTTGTGCCGGGCAGGAACCCAGGCACGTCTTCGCAGGTCACCAGCGGGATATTGAAGCAGTCGCAGAAGCGGACGAACCGCGCTGCCTTGATAGAGGCATTGATATCCAGCGTTCCCGCCAGAAATGCCGGCTGATTGGCCACAATGCCCACCGAGCGCCCGTTTAGCCGCGCGAATCCCACCACGATGTTCTTGGCGTAGTGTTCCTGCACTTCGAAGAAATAGCCGTCATCAATAACGCGGTGAATCACGTCCTTGATGTCGTACGGCTGGTTCGATTCCGCGGGAACAATCTTGTCCAGCGCGGCGTCGGCCCGGTCGACGGGATCAGTGCAGGCCTTGCGCGGCGGATCGTCCAAATTGTTGGAAGGCACGAAGCTGAGTAACTCCCGGATCATAGACAAGCATTCGGCATCATCGTGAGCCATGAAATGCGCGACACCCGACGTTTCGTTGTGGGTCGCCGCCCCCCCGAGCTGGTCTTTAGTGACCTCTTCGAGAGTAACGGTCTTAATCACGTCCGGCCCGGTGATGAACATGTAGGAAGTCTTGTTCACCATGAGGATGAAATCGGTAATGGCAGGCGAATAAACCGCGCCCCCGGCGCAGGGGCCCATGATGGCCGAGATCTGCGGCACCACGCCGCTGTAGAGCGTGTTGCGAAGAAAGATGTCGGCGTAGCCGGCCAGCGACATCACACCTTCCTGGATGCGGGCCCCGCCCGAGTCATTCAGGCCGATAACGGGCGCGCCCATCTTCGCCGCCAGGTCCATGATCTTGACGATTTTGGCTGCATTAGCTTCTGAGAGAGAGCCCCCGAAAACCGTGAAATCCTGCGCGAACACGAAAACCAGGCGGCCCTCGACTCGGCCATAGCCGGTGATGAAACCGTCGCCATAAAACTTTTGCTTCTCCATACCGAAGTCGACGCAGCGATGGGTAACCAGCTTGTCGGTTTCTTCGAAGGTGCCTTCATCGAGCAGGAACTCAATGCGCTCGCGGGCCGACATCTTGCCTTCTTTGTGCTGCCGTTCCCGGCGTTGCGCGCCCCCGCCTTCTTCCGCCAGATGGTCGCGCTTTTTCAGTTCTTCCAGCTTCTGTTCGAGGTTCATGGCGGGAGATTATAGCCGGATTGTGACGGGCGCCGATGGGATGTGAATCGGCACATAGAATGGAGGCACGGGCGTCCCCGCCCGTGCGATGGCTTTGAGGTGTCTCAGGCATCAGAGCTGAAGCTGTGGAGGAAGTTTAAGAAGTCCCCGTCGCACTCTCCTGCGCCCTGCACCCTGCACCCTACCACCCAGCCGTCGGCGGCTGGTCGCTCTCTAGCTTATTAATATTAATAGTTCTAGTTCAGGTTTGAGCCCATGGGCTGGTACTTGTATTTCTTGCCGTCGAAGACAATCACAGAGGTACTTTCAGCCGCCCCGGTTTCCTCAGAGTAGATGGCCGTGACCAGCTTCTTCTTGATCTGCACGTGCTTCACTGCCACCTGCTTGAAGGGAAGATTGATGATGACAAACTTGGCCTTCGGTGTTTCTGCACGCCACGCGTCGGCACCCGCTCCGTGGATGATGAGCAGCACCAGGCCTTTATGTTCAGGATCAATAGCCCCAAACTGGCTGGTGATTTTCGGATCCCCTACACCGAAGAATTCGTCATAGGGGTCGAGCACCCGAAAATGATGTTCGTCCGCGTCGATCAGCGGGTTCTTGCCGCGGGCCACGACGGCGAGGTCCTCGACTCCGTCGTTATCGAAATCCCCGGTTAGAGTGGGGTAACCTGTCACCCGTGTGAACTCGCTGCCGAATTGTTTCTGAATGCAGTCGCTGTCGAGAGGTGTGAATTCTCCCTTTGTCGAACCCTGCTGCGCGGGACAGCTCAGCGCCCAAAAAAGTAGAGAAATCGCAACGATAAGAACGGCCCGGTGAGACCACATGTCACTACTGTAGTCCCGCTGCCGGTTGAGGACCAGAGGCAAGGCAGGTAACTAAAGTTTCTCCCTTGCCTTGCCAAGTCTTTACTTCGTAATTGCTAACGATACGACCGCGCCGGTCATGTCATTCTGCATCACGAAGAACGAGTTTGGCACCCGGGTCAGGTGACCGGTGTTCGTGTCGACCTGGTATGCCACCGGTCCCTGGTTGCAGTGCCAGCAATTTTGATCCGAGATGATGGCCCAGAGAAACCTCCCAGCGGGGTCAAGGACCGGCCAGTCCCCCGGCACGGAGTTCGACGCCAGTGTCAAAGCCCCGGTCGTGGGATTCACCGACATGGAGCCGCAGTTCTCGAACAGGAATTTTCCCTGCGGTGCCATGGTCATGTTATCAACCCCTCCGCACTGGCCACCTGCGTTGAAAGGTTCACCCGGGACCTGCGTCAATACCCCGGTGTTCTGGTCCACCTTGTAACCATAGATGTTGGTCGTGCCGAGGGTGCTTTCATACAAGAATTGATTCGACGGAATCACCAGGACGGCATAGGGCTGTGGCGCCGTGCCGAACGGAGAGCCCGGGATCAGCGTGAGAGCCCCAGTGGTTTCGACGACGTTGTAGCCAAAGATTCCAATGCTCGTGGATACATACAGGAACTTATCCTTCTGGTCGACCGCGATCCGGTTAGCGAAACCATTGGAAGCTGTCGGAAGCGCAGCGGGAAAGGGCGAGCCCGCCACAGGAGTCAGCTGGCCAGTTCCAGTCTGTATGCTGTACGCGAACACCTGGCCATCTCCGTAGGCATACACGAACTTGCCCGCCTGACTCACTGCAACCGTGTCAAAGCTCTGTGCAGACGAGAATGGCGAGTCCGCTATCTGCGTGAGCGCTCCGGTCTCGCGGTTGATGGTGTACGCAAAAAGTCCGGGCCGGGCTGCCTGATACAGAAAGTTTCCCGAGGGATCAATGGCGCTGTTGGCCCCAAAGTTCGGCAGCGGATTCGGTTCCGTCATTGTGACCGCAGACAGAACGCCGGTTTGCTGGTTGACCTTGGCAGGGATTGGCGTGCCATTCGGGATTTGAGTGCCGTACAGGAACTGAGGGGCGCTGTTCTGCCCGGAGGCACCTATGCCGGTCCCGAAAGCAGGACTCGGAGTCGAACCACCGCCGCCGGAATCGCCACCACTGCCACCACCCGAACCGCCGCTACCGCCGCCCGATCCGCCACTGCCTCCACCCGAACTCGGCCCACCGGGGGCCGGAGGTCCGCCGGGAGCGCTCGATGCGGGGTTCGACGAATGCATGCTGCTGGCTTCACAACCCGAAAAGTAACCAGCCACCGTACATAGCGCGAGCACGCCAACCAACCGATACCTCATGCCCCCCCTTGAGTCCACTCCCACGCTTGTTGATCTTTGGGAGTGCAGATTGGATGTGAGGGAGTGCCGGAACAGTTGGTCCAAGCCCGTTATTCAAAGCGCCGTTCGAGGAGCGTAGGTCAGCAACTAGTGTGGATTGCGAAGCTTAGGGGAGGCACAACGCCGACCAACGAACCGAGTCATCAACCGTGCTGGACCTTGTTGCGGGCTAGTTCCTGAAGTGTTCCCAGCCCCGCGAGCTGAGTTCAGCCAAGCTACCGTCCGCGCTCCTGATGAAAATTTTCTTACCGCGAGTGATGCCGCCGATTTCAGTAATTGGGATTCCGCCAATGCGCGCAGGAATGCATTTATGTGCAGGGGCCGTAAACAGAAGTTCGTAGTCCTCTCCGCCATGGAGCGCAAAGGGAAAGCCAACGCGTCGCCCCGGGCTGCCGTTCCGGGCGACAGGAATGGCTTCCTTGTTGACTTCCGCCCCCACGCCCGATTCTTTGCAAATGTGCATCAGGTCCGTAGAGAGCCCGTCGCTGATATCGATCATCGAGGATGCCAGTCGATCTCTGGACAGAACTCGCCCCACTTCCAGGCGAGGCATCGGGAAGAAGTGCGGGGGATAGTCTTTGGGTGCAAGCCGTTTTTTCGCCTTGAAAAGCAAGTTCAGTGTTGCCGAGGAGCCTCCCAACTCGCCTGTCACATAAATCCGGTCGCCCGGGTGCGCCCCAGATCGCAGAATGGCTTTTCCCCGTGGCGCCCAACCGAGCACCACAATGTCGGCCAAGACGCCCGCGGGCGACTCGGCTGTGTCCCCGCCTGCCAGAACCACGCCAGCTCTCGCGGCCAGCTTGAGCAGGCCCTGCATGAATTGATCTACCCATGACTGCGGCAGTCGGGCTGGCACCGCTAAAGACAAAAACGCGGCAACGGGGTCGCCTCCCATAGCGGCGATGTCGCTCAAACCGCGGGCCAGGCAGCGATGTCCAACTGACTCGGGTGGATGCCACTCTCGCCGAAAATGAATTCCCTCCAGACTGAAATCGGTGGTCACCAGTGCGTTGTGCCCGGGTGGAACGCCCAGCACCGCACAATCGTCTCCTACGCCGGAGATCACCGCGCGCGAGCGCTTTCCCAGTCGCTGGCGGATGTGTTTTAGTAACGCTCTCTCAGGAAGCGGCAAGGCGCGATCAACTATATAAGAATCCGGGTGGAGGCGGGTCTCTGGCCCCCTTGGACGGGTCAGAGAAAGGTCCCCCCAGGCATAGGCCGACGCCGCTGCGGCGAAACGCCGCGTCCCAGGTGGCCAAGTAGCCCCTCCCAGAAGTACATTTGGGCTACCTGCCTTGGTAACCAGTAACATCCTCATGACTCGTTGACAGGGGGAATCAGGTTTGTTACCGTTGCAGGCGTATTCCAAGTACCTTTGGCCGACCTAATTCCCTGTAATTAGCTACAATTACGGGAGTTAGCAATTTGGTCTTGCACCTGGTTTGGTAGGTGAAAGGGCACGCATAGGCCTTCAACCCCACACTGCTATGGGGGCGTAGCCCGGAATCGGGATTGTGAAGACGGGGTTCTACGGTAGTCCGTGACCCGCCCCGGCCAGTACGTCAACCCGATTCCAACAGGACACATATTGCGTAAGCGTTTCTACATCCTCTTCGTGGCGCGCGACGACGACGGGCAGCTCCGCAAGATCCCCATCCCTGTCCACTATCTGTACGTGTTGGTAGTGGGCGCGGCGATTGGAATCCTGAGCCTGACTGGCATCGCCAGCTCGTATTCGCGCATGCTGCTGAAGGTCTCCGAATACAACCAGCTGAAGACAGAGAAAGAAGAGCTGACCAACCGCTACTCGCAGCTGGAGCAGGTGGCCCGGGAAAAAGATATCCAAGTGGCCTCGCTGGGTTCGCTGGCCAGCGAGGTGTCTGCGTTATATGGCTTGAAAGCGGAGCCCATCCTGCTGTCCATTGACGAAAAGAACTATCAGGACGCCCAAGTCAGTTCCTCCCTCGATCAGTTTTACGCTTTGAAGAACTCCGCGCTGACCGGAGCGGCCACGGTTGGCATCACGCTGGGACTGAACCGCAACGTGACCATGGCGGATTGGATTCGGGCTAATGCAGCCCCCAACCTGTGGCCGGTGGAAGGCGCCGTGACCGGCTCTTTCGGCGAGCGTATCGACCCCTTTAACGGTGAAGGCGCGTTCCATAGCGGTGTAGACATTTCCTCTTCGTTCGGCACGCCGGTAATTGCTCCAGCAGATGGTGTAGTCACCTTCGCTGACTTCCTGGGGGGGTACGGCCGCGCTATTGTGGTTGACCACGGCCACGGAATCAGCACCCGCTACGGGCACCTCGCCAACTTTGCCGTGATCGCCGGACAACAGGTCCACCGCGGTGACACAATCGGCTACGTCGGCCTGAGCGGTCGTTCTACCGGTCCGCACCTCCACTACGAAGTCAGGATCAATGACACTCCGGTTAATCCACACAAATACCTGCGCCTGACCGTGGCCCACGGCGGCGGCTTCGCAGCCGGAAGCTAGAGAACGTTCCCGGTTGACCGTTCCCAGTCCTCCGCGTTTCAACGCTCAGCTCCAGTCCTCGCCCTTCGTTCCTGTCGTTCCGAGGCGGCTTCGGCGCCCCTAGAAATGCGCTTTTATCTTGTCATTCCGCGGAGCGAGGGAACTGCTTCGGGAGGAGTTTTGCCGTGTCCTGCCCGGGCAGGGCTCAGGAGACTAGACTGGGGGGTGCGCCGATTTCTCGAGGACGGAGAGGCTGATGGCTAACAGCTGACCAGCTATCCCCGAATCCCGCTCCAGGTTTCCGACACAACCATCGAATTTCCCGGATTTTGCGGATCGTAGCGCACCGACGCGGGGACGCCCAGTCGACAGGAGTGCAGGTTGACTCGTTGCCGGAGATAGGTGACGTCTTGTGAGGCTTCGTAGGACACGCCGGCCACATCATAGTGGTAGATGAGCATGGTGGCGGGTTTTTCGGTGCCGCTGTTGATCTCATGAACGTCAACGACGGCGCCATCGGTGATGCGGCCGATCTCGTTGAGCATTTCGCGGCGCTCGCGTTCCAGATCTTCAGCAGTCTTGCGCTTGCCGCGCAGCAGGAAGTACAGGGCAAGGGCTACGACGACGCCAACCGCAAGCAGAGAATAGACACGCAACGGAATCATGAAGAAAAACCCTGGGGGCCCTGTTTGCAGAACAGGATAAGCCTAATGGCTGAATCCTGGAAGAGCCCTGCTAGGTTACGGAAGTCCAATCAAGGGTAGGGCAAGTGCCGTGCGGGGGCTCGGGGCCTTGACCGGGAGGGTGGATCGAAGACCCGACGGCCCGTGAAACTCTGCCGAGATGGTTTTGGGGCGGGACGCTATTCGTCAACGATTGGATTCCGCAGTGTACCCACCCCTTCCACGCTGACTTCCACGACGTCTCCCGCCACCACCGGCCCTACTCCCTCGGGCGTGCCGGTCGCAACCAGATCTCCCGGGACCAGCGTCATGGCACGGGAAATATGCCGGATGATGATATCGAGAGAAAAGATGAAATCCCTGGTATTCCCGTGCTGCCGAACTTGGCCATTGACCCGGGTTTCAACCGTGACCCCGGCCGAGGGATCGATCTCATCGGTCACCAGCGGCCCCACCGGACAAAACGTGTCGAAGCCCTTGGCTCGCCACCACTGGCCATCTTTCGTCTGCAGGTCGCGTGCCGTAAAGTCGTTCACACAGGTATAGCCCAGGATGTAGGGGCGCACATCTTCCTCGGCTGGAATCTGGTGACACGCCTTGGCAATCACGAGCCCGAGCTCGCCCTCATAGTCAGTGCGCGCAGCAATCTTGGGGCGTCGTATGTTCCCGGCCGGCGACAGGAGAGAAGAAGGAGGCTTGAAAAAGATCAGCGGCTCGGCCGGCACTTCATTCCCGAGCTCAGCGGCATGCTCGCGATAGTTGCGCCCCACGCAAACAATCTTGGAAGGGCGCACCGGAAACAGTAGAGTGGCCTCGGCGAGCGGGAGATGCGCCATACGCTTCGTCGGCAGATCCTCCATATCTCCCGCCATCTCCTCGGGCGGCTTAAGTAGAAGCCGGGTTATTTCTTCTCTCCCCGCTACGAACTCAACCAATCCGTAGCGTGCGGCACCAGCGTTTTCAAAGCGGCAGAATTTCAAATGGAATCCCTTTTTCTAGCTTGTAGGGCGCGCGCAACCAAAGATATCAGAAGCAGAACCCAGGTCCCCGGACAACCGTTTCAGGGCAAAGCAAGTGGAATTTCTGTGGCGAAAATAACCAACAAATCGCAGCTTCTGCCGGCCGCTGAACAAACTCGACGTGAGCTGCCGCGCATCATAAATCCGGGTTTCAAAACTCGGTGTACCACAGGCAACAGCCCTGAACACCTCAGGGATGGATTACGTGGGCGGAGAGGCCACTCCTCACATCACGAACACCCTAAATCGGGCCGCAAGCTGGCGGGAGCGCTACATTCCGCCGCTGCCCAGCCGCATGCGCTCGGCCCTGGGACTACTTGGGCCCGGGATCATCACCGGCGCCGCCGACGACGATCCCTGCGCCATTGGAACCTACGCCAAAGCTGGGGCGTCGCTAGGTTTCGCGACGCTTTGGCTTGTACCCGTCATGTTTCCGATGATGTCGGCGGCCGTCTACCTGTGCTCGAAAATCGGCATGGTGAGCGGGATGGGCATTGCCGGAGTCATCCGCCACTACTATTCCCGATGGCTGCTTTATCCCGTGATCGGCGCTCTTCTGTTTGCCAATATTATAGGCGCCGGCGCAGACCTTGGCGCCATAGCAGCCGCTTTACGGCTTCTGCTGCCAATACCCGCCGGCCTGGCCATTGTCGGCGTGACGGTCTTCGTTCTCGCACTGCAGACTTGGGGCTCGTACGAATTGCTGCAAATGATATTCAAGTGGCTGGCGTTGGCTTTGTTCTGCTACTTGGGTGCTGCGGTTCTGGCCAAGCCGGACTTTACCGAAGTGCTCTGGGGTACGCTCGTCCCCAAACTCCATTTCAGTGCGGATTACCTCTCGGTCCTGGTGGCTGTCGTAGGAACGGGTTTATCGCCCTACCTGTTTTTTTGGCAGGCAAGCCAGGAAGTGGAAGAGGAGATTGCTATCGGTCGGCATCACGTCTGGCAGCGGCGGGGCACCTCCGACGAAGAACTGCGGTACGCTTCTCGCGATATCAAGATTGGCATGTTCTTTTGCGCTCTGATCATGTACTTTATCACCCTGTGCACAGGTGCGACCCTGTTCAAGACCGGTCACACCGAAATCAATTCAGCCTACGACGCCGCTCAGGCGTTACGGCCGCTCGCGGGAAACGCGGCAAGCCTGTTGTTTGCGTTTGGGATCATCGCCGTAGGGCTGCTCGCGGTGCCGGTTCTGACCACCGGCCCGGCTTACGCCCTGGCGGAATCTTTCGATTGGAAACACAGCCTCGGCCACAAACCCGAGCATGCCAAGGAATTTTATGCGGTAATTGTCTTCGCCACCTTAGTGGCCATGGGACTGAACTTCATCGGCATCAATCCGCTCACTGCCTTGTTCTGGGCGGGCATCATCGAGGGCTTGCTCGCACCTCCACTCATGCTTTTAATCATGTTGATCACCAATAACCGGCAGATCATGGGCAGGCACGTCAACGGCAGACCCTTGAACATTCTCGGCTGGATTACGACAGGGTTAATTCTTGCCGCAGCCCTCGGCCTGATCTGGACCTGGATTAAGTAAACACCGATGCGGCGCGGGCGCCCTCGCCCGCGGGCCCTGCTCACTGTCACGGCACCGATTCGCTGGCCTCTTCTGAACGCGTACTCTGGTTTCCCCGCAGATCGACAGCCGAAACCGAGTAGAAATACTGCCTGCCCGATTCCACATTGCGGTCACGAAAGGCAGGAGTCTTGATCAGGTCGGTGTTGATCTTCACGGCTTGCCCGCCTTGTTCGCGGCGATAAGCGTTGTATCCCGCCAGATCGGCATCTGTATTCGGGGCCCAGGTCAAGTCGATGAACGGCGGTTGACCGACTCCCGAAAATACCGCTTGCAAACCGGTGGGCGCCGCCGGCGGAAAGACATCGCTGGTGACAACGTGAACCGGTGGGGAATCGTTTCCCTCCACTTCAATAGCCGTTGGTTCGGGTCGCGGAATTACGCTTACGACCGTCACATGATAATCGTAGCTCTTCTGCCACTCAAAACCATGATCCACGACTGTCGCCTGGCCTGATGTGGTTAATGAGATCTGGCCCGCAATCTCGTCCCTGGTGGTGCCTTCCTGGCGTCGATAAACACGGTACGCGTGCCGCAACTCGGGTGTTTCCTGTTCATGCAGAATGCCTGTCCAGGTGAGGACCACGCCATCTGCGGTGACCTCGGCACGCAAGTCATCGGGCGGAGCCAGCGCCGGTACAAGCGGAACCTGCACCTCATTTGAAAGCCCCGCACTGCGTCCACGGTTATTGAGTGTATCGACTGCGTAGCTGGCCATCGCGGTGGGATTTTGTTCCTGAAGCGCAGGCGGCAGCGTGTCGGTATAGCTGGCCTGGGTCGGACTGGGTGGCCTCCCCTTGTTGCGAGAAGAAGAGGACACAACCAACTGCGAGATCGGAACTTCTCCCACGGTGTCACATTGGTTCATGGGAGCTTGTAGGCTGCGGCAGACACGTGTCGGGCCGAGGTGCCGGACATTCTCGAAATCGGTGGTCTTGCTCGGCACAGTCCAGGTGAGGGCCACCTTGTCGCCCTTGCGGGCGGCGCGGAGGTCGGTGACTGGCTGAGGCAACTCAAGGGATGGCGGCAGGGGGGGGCCCGGCGCACCGCACGCGGTCAGCAAAAGCAAAGTTGAGATGGACAGCGCACCAAAGATCGGGCGGCGGATCATCATGGAGCGGAATTATGAGGGTACCACGTCGGCCTGTCTGGGCACGGCTTGTGTGGAGGCGGGTCTCCGGCTCGCCGGGACCGGTTAGAGACTCGTCCCCGCTAACTTTTTTCCACTCCGCAAGGGGAGAGAAGAAACCGAGGCACTACAGGATGTATCTCGACAAATCCTGGTCCTTCACGATATCCGTCAGCATCTTGCGAACGTAATCGCCGTCGACCGTGATGTGCTCACCTTTCTTGTCGGAAGCGTTGAAGCTGATTTCGTCGAGCACGCGCTCCATGATTGTGTGCAGGCGGCGGGCGCCGATATTCTCGGTGCCTTCATTCACGCGGAAGGCAAAGCGCGCTACCTCGTCCAGAGCTTCGCGAGTAAATTCCAGCTTCACGCCTTCGGTTTCCAGTAGCGCGGTGTACTGCTTCACCAGCGAAGACTTCGGCTCGGTGAGAATGCGGATGAAATCTTCCATAGTAAGCGACTGCAACTCGACGCGAATGGGAAATCGGCCCTGCAATTCCGGGATCAGGTCGCTCGGTTTCGAAACGTGGAACGCTCCCGCAGCGATGAACAAGATGTGATCGGTCCGCACCATGCCGTAGCGAGTGTTAACGGTCGTGCCTTCCACGATCGGCAGGATGTCTCGCTGCACGCCTTCGCGCGAAACGTCCGGCCCATGCCCGCTTTCACGTCCGGCAATCTTGTCGATTTCATCGAGAAAGATGATGCCCGAGTTTTCGACGCGATCGATGGCAACTCGGGTGACCTGGTCCATATCAATCAGTCTTTGTTCCTCTTCCTGGATCAGGTACTCGAAAGCTTCGCTGACCTTCATCTTTCGTTTCTTGCTGCGCTGGCCGAAGATGCTGGGTAGCATGTCCTTGACGTTGATGTCCATCTCCTCCACGCCCTGGTTGGAGATGATTTCGAACGCCGGAAACGATTTCTCCCTCGTCTCAATTTCCACCATGCGCTCGTCGAGCTTGCCCTCCCGCAGTTGCTGGCGAAGCTTGTCGCGAGTGCGGGAGTGCGATTCGGTGACCGAATTGGACCCGTCCAGCACTACTCCGCCGCTGGTTGTGTCAGCAGGCTTAGGAGCTGGGGAAGTCGGCAGCAGAATGTCCAACAAACGCTCTTCCGCATTCAGTTCGGCCTTGTCGGAGATGTCTTCCAGCTTTTCTTCGCGCACCATGTCGATGGCAATCTCCACCAGATCGCGGATCATGGACTCGACATCCCGGCCGACGTAGCCGACTTCGGTAAACTTCGAGGCCTCGACCTTCAGAAAAGGCGAGTTCGTCAGCTTGGCCAACCGGCGTGCAATCTCGGTTTTGCCCACGCCCGTGGGTCCGATCATGATGATGTTCTTGGGAATGATTTCTTCGGCCAGATCGGGCGCTAGTTTCTGCCGGCGCATACGGTTGCGCAGGGCGATCGCCACGGCGCGCTTCGCATCCTTTTGCCCGACCACATACTTGTCGAGCTCACCCACAATTTCGCGCGGGGTCAGTTCGTCCAGCGCCAGCTGTTCTTCCGCGATGTTTCCGGGTAAGTAGATAGCCATGGTAAACCATTCTCAGTTGGCGGTTCTCAGTTCCCGGCTCTCACGCTCAGGTTCGAATCGGACAATCCTGGACCAGCTGAGAACCGAGAACGGGGAACTAAAAACCAGCTCACAACTCTTCAAAGCTTGCGTTCTCGTTAGTATAGATGCACATTTTGCCCGCAACCTTCATGGCTTCTTCCGCGATCTGGCGGGCCGAGAGCTTAGTGTGATTGGCAAGAGCCTGGGCCGCCGCCTGGGCATAAGGACCGCCACTACCAATCGCCGCAATCCCGGTGTCGGGCTCAATCACGTCGCCCTGCCCACTGAGCAAAAATGTCTGATCTTTGTCGCAGACCAGCAGTAGCGCTTCGAGATGCCTAAGGTACTTGTCGGTGCGCCAATCCTTAGCCAGCTCGACTGCCGCGCGGCCAATGTTGCCGTGATACTGCTCCAGTTTTGACTCGAAACGGCTGAAGAGCGAGAAAGCATCAGCAGTCGATCCGGCAAATCCAGCCAGAATCTTATCCTGGTAGAGACGGCGTATTTTCTTGGCCGTATGCTTGATGACCGACTCGCCCAGCGTGACCTGGCCATCCCCGGCCAGAACTACCTTGCCATCCCTACGCACGGAAAGAACTGTGGTGGAACGCACTAGACGTTTCCTGCTCATGAAGTCAACTCTCGATTATAACAGCGGGTAAATCCGCGGCGGGCAACCGAGCCCATGGGGGGCAAATCGGCAGATGCCAGCGTATACTTCGCGAAGAGCCCTGGCTGTCATCCTGAACGCCGCGTAGAATCTGTGCATTTAGTGACGACCTTGCCCCCCCATCTGTTGAACCCCGTCTAAAGATTAAAGAGAGTCGGAGTAGGGACCATGATCGCGCATGACCCCCTCCACAGAACCGGCCCAGTGGAGTTACCGGGCTCCCACCGTGGGTGAAGACGCCCAAGCGCACGAGAGGATAACGATGACCCACACGAGCCGGCGGAAACCATCGCGCTTGACGTAGCCGCTCGAGCGCGCTGGGCGTGCTTTCCCGGCCCTGAGTCCGGAGCGCGTTGCGCTCGGGCGAGTTCCCCTTGGCCCGCTCCCTTCCCTCCCTCGCCTCCGCTGCCGGTCCATCGGCCTTGTTCGGCGACTTCACAGGTTCTATGGAACGGTCCGCCTTCCCGCGTCCGTTGGTGAGTAGCGCGGAGGAGTCTCACCCCCGCGCTCTCTCAGAACCGTACTTGAACCTCTCAGCTCATACGGCTCCCGCTGCAGAGCCACGCCGCACTCCCATCTGCCAGTGAGCAAACAGTTGTGG
>Ga0209804_1000800_pt1 | contig 22535 bp, 15 predicted proteins | sample GraSoiAngelo_139_FD_185896 | JGI IMG/M metagenome (GOLD analysis project Ga0209804, IMG submission 185896) | Grasslands soil microbial communities from the Angelo Coastal Reserve, California, USA - 14_0929_12_20cm (SPAdes) (version 2) | ecosystem: Environmental > Terrestrial > Soil > Grasslands ... | reverse complement strand
CGACTCGCAATGGCAGTACCCCATGGCGACAGGTTCGCCACTCACCGTGAACTCGACGGCACCGCAAAAGCAGCGACCTTTGTATTCACCCATAGCGCCTCCATCAAAGTGGAACAATTGGATCCAACTGCCAGCCGAGCAGGGCGGATGTTCCGCGCGCGCGTGGCGCGCGTCAATCGGCTCACCAATCGCAACCGCTCACTGCGCGGGCGAGCGCGCCTGCAGGGACATGGAGAGCAGCGCCGCACCGCCCACGATCATGTTGACGCCGAGCAGCACGCCGAGAGCCCACGCCGCCGTTCCGGGCAGGCCGGCGAGCAGGATCACGGCCAGCACCAGGTCGAGGAGCCCGCTCACTAACATCCAGCCCCAGCCGGCCGAGAAGCCCTTGCGGTGCTCGGTCGCGTAGAAGATGGATACGACGCCTTCGGCGATCAGGAAAGCGATCAGCACCGCCGTAAGTGACAGGGTTCCCTGCACCGGTTGAGCGAGCAGCAGTCCGCCGGCAACGAGTCCGACGAGCGCTGACGCCAGCGACCAGCCGAAACCGGGCGCGTGACGAGCGCGAATCGTGGTTGCGAGGCCCATGGCCCCACTGAGCAGCAGCAGCCAGCCGAAGATCAGCGTCGCCGCCAACGAGGCGACGGCTGGCAGCAGGATAGCCAGCATTCCCAGCACAGTCAGCAGGATTCCCTCAACCAGGAACAGAACCCAGTGCTTACGGATCGTCGCGCTGACCGCGGTGGCGACCCTTTCGACGTCGGTCGTCTGGTTCATGGCCATGATCCCCTGTAATCGGAAGGAAGTTGATTTTTGCTCGAACCAGGCGCGCCGTCGGCAGCCCGCGCGGCGCGCGTGAAGCCTACGCTGACATCGAGCGACCGTCCATGCTCCCCGGCCGTCATCGATCCGCTGAGGGTCCGCGCAGAGGCCGGCAGCACCCCGGATGTGAAGCGACTGCGCAGTTCGTGGCCGGGCGCGAGAACTGCGTCACGCCGGAGCATTTTTTGCTGGTCGGCCCGGCGATTTAGCCTCAAATTCGCCCTGCGGCGGCTGCCTTCATCCGGTAGCCGTACGCGCAGTCAGCCGACGGAGTCGCTTAGATATCCGACGTGGATACACAAGTAATACCTGTGCAGTCGATTCGGTCCGGAGCCACACCACGCTGGGTTGATCGGCTGTTCATCGGCCTCATGACTTACAGCATCACCGGCACGGTGTGGATGCTGACGGGATTCGGCGGACCGCAAGTCACCCACTACGTCGGACTGATGTCCGACGTGCCGGCCGCTCTGGTGAGCGTCATTATCGCCGCTGCCACGGTACGCCACACGGCCCGTGGTGCGCTGCGAACGGGGTGGATCTGCCTGGCGGTCGCGCTGGCCCTGTATTTCCTCGGCACTGCCATCGGAACGGTCTCCTGGCTGCGAGGCCACGATCCCTTCCCGGGTCCCGCCGACATCATGTTCCTCGCGTTTTATCCGGGTCTGGCGGCGGCCGTTGTGTTCCTGATCAGGGCGGCTGCGGTACGCGTACCCTGGATCCAGCTGTCATTGGACGCGACGATTTTCGTGGTCGGTTTCGGCGCGTTCTTCTGGTTCCTGGTGATCCGTCCCGCCGCGCTGCATGTCGAGGTCGACTTCCTCAAGCAGGCCCTGAGTCTGGCGTATCTCGGGCTCGACTGTATCGTGTTGCTCATATTGGGGGTGCTCGTCCTCACCGGCGCCGGGAGCGCCGGCGGCTGGCGCATTCCTTTGCTGCTCCTGAGCGGATTTGCCACCATGTTCCTCGCCGACATTCTCTGGTCGCTCGCCAAGGTGCGCGGCTACTACCTGCCGGGTGGCTTTCAGGACGTGCTGTACCTGTTCTGCTACGCGCCCGTGGCCGCCGCCGGGCGCGAGCAGATGCGCAGCATCGCGGCGCCGGCGCGCGCCATGTCGAACAGCTCAGACGCTCCGGCGCGCGCTCTGCCGTATGCGGCGATGCTGGCCGCCTTTCTGGTACTGGTGTATTTCGCCCGCGGCGATATCGGCGGGCCGTCGACCGTGATGACCATGATCGTGTTCGCGCTCACGCTGCTGTTCATGGTCCGGCAGGGGGTGACATTGCGCGGGGATGCGCTGCTGCGCGAGCGCCGGGCGGCGCGCATGGTCGAGGAGCGATACGCCTCGCTGATAGCGAATGCCTCCGACGTCATCATGATCGTCGCCCCCGACGGGGCGCTGCGTTTCGTGTCACCCGCCTGCGAGCGCACGCTCGGGCTGAAGCCCGAGGAGATTACCGGCAAGAGTCTTCTTGAGCTGTGGGTCGGCGAGGACGGTGAAAAAGTGCGCCTGTTCCTGGCCGAGGTCGCCGCCACGCGCTCCGGAACGGTCGGACCGGTGGAGTTGCGTATTGAGCGAGGCGCGCGGCGCTGCGTGCTCGAGGGCGTCGGCAGCAACCTGACGCAGGATCCGGCGGTACAGGGGCTGGCGCTCAATTTCCGCGACATCAGCGAACGCAAGGCGCTCGAAGAACAGCTGCGCAAGCTGGCCTTCCACGATCCGCTGACGCTGCTGGCCAATCGAAATCTATTCCGGGATCGCGTGCAGCACGCACTCACTCTGGCCCAGTGTGGACAGAGCTCCGTTGCGGTCATGTTCCTGGACCTCGATAACTTCAAGAACATCAACGATTCACTCGGTCATGACGCCGGCGACTGTCTGCTGCAGGCGGTCGCCCAGCGGATCGTCAAGACGACGCGTTCCTCGGACACCGTGGCGCGGCTCGGCGGCGACGAGTTCGCCGTTCTGCTGGAGGGCATCGCCACCGTCACCGAAGTGGGGCATCTGGCGGATGCGCTCGTCGACACTCTGGGTCTGCCCTTTATCCTCGACGGCGTGGAGGTACGCGTCTCAGCGAGCATCGGCGTCGCCTTCTCCACGCCCGATGCCGGTGCCGAGGCGCTGCTGAGCAACGCCGACATTGCCATGTATCATGCCAAGGCGGCGGGCAAGAACCGGCACGTCACCTTTCAGCCGCAAATGCAGGACATGCTGCAGGAGCGATTGCGCCTCGAGGCGGATATCGGTCGGGCGCTCGCTCACCAGGAATTCTTTCTCGAGTATCAACCGATCATCGACCTCGGCACGAAGAGCCTCCTCGGTGTCGAGGCGCTCGTGCGCTGGCGGCATCCGGAGGCTGGCATTCTGCTGCCCGGCCGCTTCATTCAGGTGGCGGAGGAGTGCGGCCAGATCGTCAAGCTCGGCCGCTGGGTGTTGAAGCAGGCGTGCCTTGACATGTGCGCATGGCGCCGATCCATAGCCGGCGGGAACGGATTACGGCTGGCCGTGAATATCTCGGGCCGCCACTTGCAGCACGGCGAGCTGGTGGACGATGTCGCGCAGGCGTTGCGTGAATCCGGATTTGAGGCCGGTAATCTCGTCATCGAGCTGACCGAAAGCACGACCATGTACAACACCGACGCAAACCTGGAGCGATTCCAGCGCTTGAAGGCGCTCGGTGTCAAACTCGCCATCGACGATTTCGGCACCGGTTACTCGTCGTTGTCCTACCTGCACCGCTTCCCCATCGACATTCTGAAGATCGACCGCTCTTTCGTGAGCCGACTGACCAACTCCGACAACGGGCCGGAGCTGACGCGCGCGGTCATCACGCTGGGCGAGACGCTCGGACTGGACACGGTGGCGGAGGGAATCGAGCTCGAGCCGCAGGTCGCCGCACTCCTGGCGCTGGGCTGCGTTGCCGGACAGGGGTTCCTGTTCGCAAAAGCCGGGTCGCTGGAGGAGCTGTCGACGAGCTCGTTCGTCGCCCGCCGTGATGCGCTGTGGACGGCGCAGTCCGCGCGTGAAGAGCTGTCCGCGACGGGTCGGTTCAGGGCACTGCGGGCACTCACCCGGCGGGCTGCGGGGGCCCTTTAGGGGCGAGACCCAGCCGCTGGCGCGCGTCCGCGGCCGATTGCACCCGCGCGCCCAACAGTTGCACGATCGCCACGGCACGCTCCACCAGTTGGGCGTTGGTGGCAGGCACGCCCTTCTCCAGGTAGAGGTTATCCTCCAGACCCACCCGCACGTTGCCCCCCAGCAGCACGGCCTGCGCGACCATGGGCATCTGCATCCGACCGACGCCGAAGGCCGACCAATGAACCCCCGGCGGCAGGGCGTTTCGCATCGCCTGCATGGCCTCGGTCGTGGCCGGTGCGCCGTACTTGATGCCGAGACACAGCTGGAACAAGGCGGGCGCCTCGATGAGGCCTTCCGCGATGAGTTGCCGGGCGAGCTCGATGTGCCCGAGCTCGAACACTTCGAGCTCGGGGCGCACGCCGGTGCGGCGGTACTCCTGCGCCATGTAGCGCAAATAGCGGGGCGTGGTGCCGTACAGGGCTTCATCGAAGTTCAGCGAGCCGCAGTCGAGGCTGGCGATTTCGGGTAGCAGTTCCACGATGTGCGCAATGCGCTCACGCGGACCCACGAAGTCCGTCCCGCGAGCGTAATCGAGGGGCGCATCGTCGGGGCCCAGCAGCAGATCACCACCCATGCCACCGGTCAGATTGATGATCACCTGATCATTGCTGCCGCGGATGCGCTCGCACACTTCCCGATACAGCGCCGGGTCGCGGCTGGGTGCGCCCGATGCCGGATCGCGAACGTGAACATGCACGATGGCCGCCCCGGCCGAATGCGCCTCGAGCGCCGATGTGGCGATCTGCTCGGGCGTGACGGGTACGTTGGCGTTTTTTCTGACCGAATCACCCGAGCCGGTGACGGCGCAGGTGATAAACACCGCGCTGGTCAGCATCGCTGCACGCTTCGCATCGAGGCAGCATCAGCGATGCACTGTAAGAATTCAAGCTCGCCATCCTCGATAGCCCGGCGCCCGATTTGCCGTGGCCGCGGCGAGGAGACACGATAGCAGTACGGCGCTCTGATCGACGGGAGGGCGGGTGACCACGACATACGATGTGATCGTTATCGGATCAGGACACAACGGGCTCGTCTGCGGCGCCTACCTCGCCAAGTCCGGTCTGAAGACCCTGGTGCTGGAACGCCGCGAGATCGTCGGTGGCGCCGCCGTGACCGAGGAGTTCAGCCCGGGATTTCGCGCCTCCCGATTTTCCTATGTGATGAGTCTGTTGCATCCACGGGTCATAAGGGATCTGGAGCTGAGCTCCTTTGGGCTGCAGGTATTGCCGGCCAACGATCTGTTCTGTCCCCTCGGCGCCGACGAGCACATCGTCTTCAGTGACGACATCAACAAGACCCAGGCCGAATTCGCGCGCTTCTCGCGTCACGACGCGGAAGTTTATCCGCAGTTCGCGCGTTATCTCGAGGAGTCCGCGGTGATCGTGCGGCAGCTGCTGTTCGAGACACCGGTCGACCCGGTGCGCGGCTGGCGTGGGTTCAAGAAGAGCGCCGCGCTGCTGTGGCGTCATCGCACGATCGGCGATCGCGCCTACCGGATGATCGACCTGCTGACCCAGAGTGCCTACGACTATCTGTCTGCCTGGTTCGAGCACGACACGATCAAGTGCCTGCTCGCGTACTACGCCTCGATCGGCACCTTCGCGGGCCCGAAGTCCCCCGGCACGGCATACGTGCTCATGCATCACCTCATGGGCGAGCACCAGGGGGCGGGCGGTTGGGGGTTCGTGCGCGGCGGCATGGGCGGCATCACCGCGGCGATCGCGCGCTCCGCGGCCCGCTTCGGCATGCAGATCGCCACCCAGGCGCCGGTCGCCGAGGTGCTGGTGAGCGCCGGCCGTGCGCAGGGCGTGCGCACGGTCGACGGGCGCGAATTTCGGGCCCGGGTCGTGGCCTGCAATGCCGCGGCGACCACGCTGTTCCGGCGGCTCCTCGCGCCCGGCCACCTGCCCGCGGAGCTGTTGCGCGAGATCGACACGTTTCGCACGTTTTCGACGGCCTTCAAGATGAACATCGCCGCTCACGAGCCACCGCGCTACCGGGCCTTCGATGCGGCGCGCGAGCAGTTCGGGTATCCGACCTACGTGCACATCGGCCCGGATATCGAGTATCTGGAGCGTGCCTATGACGACGCCAAGTACGGTTGGTACTCCAGGCGGCCGTTTCTGACCGCGGTCGTGCCCACCATCGTGGATGATTCCCTGGCCCCCGCGGGCAAGCATGTCGTCAATGTCTTCGGCGGCCACGCGCCTTATAAGCTGCGCGACAATGCCTCATGGGCCGATGAGAAGCCGAATCTGACCAAGGCGGCGCTCGCGGTGCTCGAAGAGATGGCGCCCGGGTTTTCCGCACAGGTCATCGGTCTCGAGACGCTGGTCGCGCCGGACCTGGAGGCCATCGTCGGGCTGCCCCAGGGCCATATCTTCCACGGCGAGCTCTCGGCCGATCAGCTGTTCTGGCAGCGTCCCGCACCCCATTGGGCCGACTACCGCACGCCGATCATCGGCCTGTACCAGTGCGGCTCGTCCTCGCACCCGGGGGGCGGCGTCTCGGGCATTCCCGGACACAACGCGGCACGCGAAATCCTCAAGGACTGGAAGCGCCTTTAGGCGAATCGCAAGGCCAGGGCGCCACTTGCGTCGCGTTCGAGGTACGATGGGCATCCTCCATCGGAACGGGACCACGACGCGTGAGCACCGAGAGTTACCTCAGGCCCGGCATCGCGGGCGAGAAGGCTTACGACCCGATGCGGGAGCCGCGCTTTACCGAGATTGCAACCTTCATGCGTGCTCCTCTGGCGGCCACACTCGAAAGTGTGGACATTGGACTCATCGGCGTCCCGACCGATCTGGGGGTCACGAACAGGCCCGGCGCACGCCATGGGCCGCGCGAGATACGCAATGCGTCCAGCCTCATGCGGGCGTTCAACCTGGGGCTGGGCGTCAACCCGTACGAGCTGTGCCGCATCGCCGATCTCGGTGACGTGCACCTCTCCCACCGCTACGACCTGGAAAGGCAGAACGAGGATATCGAAGCCTTCTATCGGAAGGTCAAGGCCGCGAACGTCATACCGATCAGCGCCGGCGGCGATCATTCCATTACCTATCCCATATTCAAGGCCATTGCCGCCAAGGCGCCGATCGGCATGGTGCACATCGACGCTCACACCGACACCTGGGGCGAGTTCTTCGGCTCGAAATTCACTCACGGCGCCCCGTTTCGTCTGGCTGTTGAAGCCGGCGTGCTCGACCCCAAGCGCACCATCCAGATCGGCATTCGCGGCGGCCAGAACTTCATGGATGGCATCGAGTTCTCCCGGTCGCACGGCATGCGCGTGGTGTTCATCGAGGAGTTCGCCTCACTGGGCGTCGATCGCGTCATCGAAGAGGCGCGCGCGGTGGTCGGCGATCGCCCGACGTACATCTCATTTGACGTCGACGGGCTCGACCCGGTCTACGCACCCGGTACCGGCACCCCCGAGGTCGGCGGCATCACCACTTTGGAAGCCCAGCGCCTGCTGCGTGGTCTGCGGGGTCTGAACCTGATCGGTGGTGACGTGGTCGAGGTCGCGCCGCCTTACGACCAGACGGGTAACACCGCGTTGGTCGGAGCGACCATGATGTTCGAGATCCTGTGCCTGATCGCGGACCGACATTTTGGTGCCGGCCGTGGCGGGCGGGCAGGCGATCGCTGAAGCCCGTGAGCGCAGCCGGCAGGTTCCCGCGCCGGCATCGCCGCTGCAGTCACGACCGCTGGCGACCGTGCCCCCGGGTTTGTCGATGCAGCTGAATAAGCCGTATCTGCTCTTTCTCGGCGCCAGCCAGTCGATGACGGATTGCAAGACGGCCGCCGGTCTTCGCGATTGGTGTCGCGACGACGTCATAGGACAGATGGGCTTGCCGGGGTGTGCGGTGGATCTGCGGCTGCCCTGGTATCGGCCCGCTGAGGCCGTTGCGGCGGGTGCCCGCTCGTTCGTAATCGGTGTGGCGCCCGTAGGGGGCGCCATTCCACTGGAGTGGCAGCCCGTGCTGTTGGAGGCGGTGGCGGCCGGTCTGGACATCGTCAGCGGCATGCACACCCGACTGGCCTCGGTGCCGGGCCTGGCCGAAGCGGCGCAACGGCGCGGATGTTGTCTGCTCGATGTCAGGCACAGCGACAGGACGTTCGCGGTGGCGAGCGGTGTGCGGCGCCCCGGCCGGCGGGTGCTGACCGTCGGCACCGACTGCGCGCTCGGGAAGAAATATACCGCGCTGGCGCTCACCTCGGCGCTGCGCGCGCGGGGGATCGCTGCGACCTTCCGGGCCACCGGGCAGACCGGCATCATGATTGCGGGAGCCGGCGTGGCGATCGACGCGGTGGTCGCCGATTTCGTCGCCGGAGCGGCAGAGTCGTTGTCGCCCGCCAATGACCCCGCGCACTGGGATGTGATCGAAGGGCAGGGCGCCTTGTTCCACCCCGCCTATGCCGGCGTTACCCTTGGGCTCATACACGGCTCGCAGCCCGATGCGCTGGTGCTGTGTCACGACCCGTCGCGTCGCTGCCTTGACGGGTTCCCCGAACATCCCATCCCGGGCCTCGAATCGGCCATGAGCCAGTATCTGACCGCGGCCAAACTGACCAATCCGACCGCGAGGTTCGTGGGGATCAGCCTGAATACCTCGAGCCTGGACGGGAAGTCCAGGGGCAAGCTCATGGCATCACTCAAAGAGGACTTCGGTCTGCCGGTGGTCGATCCGATCCGCGACGGAGCGGGAGCCATCGCGGAGGTCATGGCGGCGCAGTTCGGGCTGGACAGCGCGCAATGAAGCTGCAGGTCGAGGCAGAAAGGTGGCCGTATCGGACGCCGTTTCGAATTTCGCGTGGGGTGGAAGAGGCTCTCGATGTGCTGGTCGTCACGCTGCGGGATGAACGAGGGCACCTCGGTCGCGGCGAAGCCGCCGGTGTCGACTATGCGGGTGAGACGATCGACACCATGAGCCAGCAGCTGGCGGCGGTCGCACCGGCTGTGGAAGCCGGCGTCACGCGCTCGCAGCTGCAGCGCCTGCTGCCGGCCGGCGGGGCGCGAAACGCGGTCGATTGTGCCTTGTGGGATCTGGAGGCCAAGACGACGGGGGTCTCGGTGTGGTCGCGCGCCGGCTTCGACCCCCCACGGCCGCTCGTGACCTGCCTTACCCTCGGCATCGATACCAGCCAGGCCATGGGCCGCGCCGCGCGCGCGGTCCGCGGCATGGCGGTGCTGAAAGTAAAGGTGAACGCGCGGCAGCACCTCGAGGCAGTGAGGGCCGTGCACGCAGCCTGTCCGGACGCGTCGATTCTGGTCGACCCCAATCAGGCATGGTCCATCGAGCTGCTGAACGAGCTGGCTCCCGAGCTGCATGCGCTGGGCGTGGTGCTCATCGAGCAGCCGTTGCCGGCGGGCGCGGAGGCGGACCTCGGTGACTACCGTGGACCGGTTCCCCTGGCAGCGGACGAGTCCTGCGCCGATGTGGCATCTCTGCGAGCGCTGTCGCGAGCCTACCGGTACGTCAACATCAAGCTGGACAAGACCGGTGGTCTCACCGAGGCGCTGGCGGTGGCGAGCGCCGCGCACGCCGCGGGTTACGACATCATGGTCGGCTGCATGGCCGGAACATCACTCGCCATGGCGCCGGGCATGGTGGTCGCGCAACGCGCGACCCTCGTCGACCTCGACGGGCCGTTGCTGCATGCTCGCGACCGTACACCCGGAATTGAATACCGCAACGGGGTCATGCAGGTTCCGCCCCGGGAGCTGTGGGGTTGAGCAGCCTATGACTGCAAGTCGCGCCGCGGGCTGGGGAATGGGCGTGCTGCCGCGCATCGTGCGAGGCGAGGGGAGCTATCTCTACGACGCCGACGGGCGTCGCTATCTCGACGGCTCGGGCGGCCCGGCCGCGTTCAGCATCGGTCACGGCAACCGCGAGGTGAACGCGGCGATCGCCGCGCAGCTCGACCAGGTGGCCTGCGGCTACCGCTACCTGTTCACCAGTGAGCCGCTCGAGCAGCTGACCCGCCTGATGCTGGCACGCTGCGGCCCGCAGTTCGCCCACATCATCTACTCCGGCAGTGGCTCGGAGGCGGTGGAATCGGCGCTGAAGGTCGCGCTGCAGTACTGGGACGCGCGCGGGCTGCCTGCGAGGAAGCGCTTCATCGCCCGCGAGCGCTCCTATCACGGCAACACGCTCGGCGCGCTCTCGGTGTCGGGTTTCCTCGAGCGGCGGCGGCCGTTCGAGGAGAGCCTGGTCGATGTCTCGTTCGTGTCGGCCGCGAACGCGTATCGCCCGCTGCGCGGGCTCGCCGGGGAGCAGCTGGTCGCCGCGCTGGCGGACGAGCTCGATGCGCGCCTGCGGGCGCTGGGCCCGCAGACGGTCGCGGCGTTCATTTTCGAGCCGGTGGTCGGGGCGGCGGGCGGTGCGGTGCCGGCGCCTGACGGATATGCAAGAGCGATCCGCGCGGTCTGCGACCGCCACCAGGTGCTCGTGATCGCCGACGAAGTGATGTGTGGGGCCGGCCGGTGCGGGACCTGGCGGGCGCTCGAGCACGACGGCGTGGTCCCCGACATCATGGCGGTGGGCAAGGGTCTGGCCGGCGGCTACATCCCGCTGGCGGCAACGATCCTGCGCCAGGAGGTCGGCGACACGATCCTGTCCGGGCAGGGAGCGATCATGACGGGGCACACGTACTCGGGCCACACTGCCGCGTGCGCCGCGGGTCTTGCAGTGCAGCGCATCATCGAGCGCGAATCACTGGTATCCCGGGTGCGCGTGCGCGGCGAGACGCTGCGCCGTGAGCTCGGTGCAGCGCTCGGGCGATTCGACGCCGTGGGTGACGTGCGTGGGCGGGGCTACCTGATCGGCATCGAATTCGTGCGCGATCGCGCCACACGCGAACCCTTCCCGGCCGAGCGGGCCTTGAGCCAGTCGATCGGCCGCAGCGCGTTCGAGGACGGGCTCATCATCTATCCCTGCGCGGGCAACGTCGGCGGCGTCAGCGGCGACACCGTCATCGTGGCGCCGCCCTTCAACGCAAGCGAGGCGGAGCTCGCGGAGCTCGTCGAGAAGCTTGCCAGCGCGGTCGAGCGCACCTTGACCACGTGACTGAGGGCTCAGAGGAGCGTTGCGATCTAACTTCGGTCACGCCTCCGCGGGCGTGACCGAAGCCATCTTGCACAGTCACTGGCCGGCAGCCCGGCAGACATCCATTTCAGAATTTCTGTCCCACCTTCAGCAGGAAGGTCCGCGGTTGCGCCGGGATGATGTACGGCTGATTGCAGGTGGTGGTCGTGCATTGCACGAAGCGTGTCAGCTGGGCACGCTCATCGAACACGTTGGTGACGACGAACTGCAGGGATAGGTTGTTGCGATCGACTCCGGTCGACAAGTCAAAGAGCCCATAGGCGGGCATCCGGCCGATCGTGCGCTGGTCGACCCGCCGCAGCAGCGGCGTGGTGCCGCCCTGGTACATACCCGCGCCCTGCACGAAGCCCTGCCAGCCGCGGAGCGGGAACGAGTAGCGCGCCACCAGGTCCAGCTTGGTCTGCGGAACGACCGGCAAGCGCGTGCCGGAGGGCGCCTCGGGCCCGTCGAGGCCGTTGGGGGGCGGGTTCGGAGCTACCGGATAGCTGTTGATTTGATTCGGGCAATTGGTCGACAGCTCCGTCGTCCCAGGAATCGTGGCGCTCGGTCCGCAGTAGTTCGCGGTGGTCACCGCGTGCAGATAGGTGAGTCCCCCCGACAGCAGCAGGTTGCTGGTCGCGGCCCACTCGAGATCAGTTTCCACGCCCCAGATGCGCGCGGAGGCGGCATTCTGGATGACGGTCACGCTGTTGGGACCCAGGAACAGGAACTGGAAATTGTCCCAGTTCTCGAGGAACCCCGCGCCGTTCCAGCGCAATGTGCGATTGCCCCACTCGGTCTTCCATCCCAGCTCGTAGTTCTTGAGCACGTCCGCCTTGTACGGGGGGAAGATCGCGTTGATCGCCGTGTCGAACACGCGATTCACGCCGCCGGGCCGGAAGCCGGTGGAATAGGTGCCGTAGAACAGCCGGTCGGGATCGAACTTCCAGGTCACGGTCCCGCGATAGGTCTTGCCGTTGTCCTCGACCGTGGAGTTGAGATCGGTGCAGGGGGCGCCGTGGAACGGCTGGTAGTTGATCTGTCCGCCCACGCCCGGCGGACCGCAGATCATCTGCCCCGAGTGGTAGCCGGTTTGGGCCTGATAGGCGGCCGAGTACCCATAAAATCCCTGCAGCGAGTTCTTGTACTTGTAAAAGCGGATGCCGCCGGTCAGCGACCAGGACTTGGTGAGGTCCCAGGTCACTTGTCCGAACGCCGCCTGGTCGCGGTCGACACGCTCCTCGTCAGTAAGCCAGATGGAATTACCCGTGAGCCCCGGGATGCTGAGGCTGGGCGCAAAGCCCTGCGGGTTGGTGGTATACGGATTGCCGTTCGCGCCCGGTATGGTGTACTGCTCCCAGATCTCGTGTACTTGGCGCTGCGCGAACAGACCGGCGATGCCCTTGACCGCCCAGTCCCGAGGTGTGCTGATGCGGAACTCGTGGCTCCATTTGGTGTAATGGCCATTGGTGATCACAAACTCCTGCGGCATCGCGAAGTCGCCCGCCGGGTAGCTCACGCCGTTGTAGCAATCGCTGATCGCTGTCGGGTGTGACTGGATGTACTGGGCTCCCGCCTGCGTAACCCAATTGCATCCGGAGGCATAGTATTTGTCGTAAAAAAACGAGTAGTCGCTGTAGTCAGAGATGGCATGCTGGTTGCGCACGAGCCAGCCGCCGGCATACACCATGTCGAAGTCGCTGACCTTGCCCTCGATGGTGAGCGCGCTCTGGGTGAAGGAATCCTTATCCCCTTCGGGCCCGGAGTGCACCAGCTGCAGATCCCCGACCCCCGGGTCGTAGCCGAAGAACCCGTTGGAGCTCATCGTCTGCCCCATGAACAGCGGACTCACGGTCCAGTTGTCGCCGAGGTTGAGCTGCCCGGTGATACGGCCGCCCTCGGTGCTGGCGGTGTTGTACTGATCGTTGAGGGAGTCGACGTTGTTCAGCGTCAGGCCGCTGGTCGGGAAGGTCCGTACCCCTTTCACGATACCGGCCGCGGCGAGGCCGGTCGTAGTGTTGGTGCCGGCGACGTTCTGGATGTAGCCGCCATCGTGCTCGTCCCATCCGACCAGGCGCACTGCCGCCACCGGCGACAGGGGAAAGTTCACGTAGCCCTGCGCGAGCCAGCCCTGACCACCGTGCATCAACGAGGTGGCACCAACCTCGTAGGCCGCCGAGAACTTGGTCGGATCCGGCTTGTTGGTGATGATGCGGATGGTGCCGGCCTCAGAGCTCGCGCCGTAGAGCGTGCCCTGCGGCCCCTCGAGGACTTCGATGCGCGCGATGTCGTAGACGTGAATGTCGATGGTGCCGTCGATCGTGGTCACCGGTTGTTCATCGAAATAGGTGCCGACGCTCGGCTGCGAGGCCGAGTGATTGCCGTCCTGGCCGCTTACCACGCCGCGCATGTACATGTGGGTAGTGCCAATGCCGGTGCCGCCTTGGCCGAGACCCTTGACGGTGGTCACGCCCGGCAGATACTTCACGTAGTCATCGATGTTGACAATGTGCAGCTGCTCGAGCTTCTCGTTGCCCAGCGCCTGGATGCTGAGCGGAACGTTCTGAAGGTTTTCGGTCACTTTCTGCGCCGTGACCACGACTTCCGCGAGGCCACCCCCGGCAGGCGGTTCCTGCGCGTAGACTGCCGGCATGGACGCCAACAGCGCCGAGGCAACAGGGATACCGGTGCGAATGATTGAGCTGCGCCTTGCGGCCTCGCGCATCAATTTTCTTCGTCGACTACGCGTCATGGATCACTCCCCTGATGTGATTATCAAACAACTTTAAGGAGTCGGCACCCGACCTTGCGAATTGACTGTCATGTCGGCCGGTACTTCCGGATAGGCAGTAAGCACTGTACCCAAGGCATCCTGCAACGGGCCGACCCAGGGCTCGTAGTGGCGCCAGTGATCGACCGCCTCGCGGAAGATCGGCCGGCGCACTTGCTCGGAGCTCGCCGTGCGCACGGCGCGCTCGTTGTCGTAGAACCTGAGGCACGCCTCTTCGAACGGCAGCCGACAGTGCGCTAGCAGCCGTCGCACTTCGGCCTCCGTATCCTCGACCATCGCTTCGTAGAACACCCGGTGCACACGCCCCGGCAGCACCGCATCGAAGTGGGCCATGAGCTCGACGTAGTCGCGGTAGTAGCGCCCGAGGTCCTCGAGGGCGTAGGTGAAGCTCTGGCCGCGCGCGAAGTGCTGCTTGTAGCACGAGAAACAGCACGCCACGGGATGGCGCCGGGCGTCGATGATCGTGGCGTTCGGCAGGATGAGATGAATGAGACCGACGTACAGGCAGTTGTTCGGCATCTTGTCGATGAAGTACGGCGCCGCGGTCTTGCGCAGAACGCGGGTCTCATCCAGATAGCGCTCACCCAGCGTCCTCAGCTCTGCGGCGGACTGCGCCGCCACGGCCTCGAAGAACCGGGCCTCCTCGTCGGCACCCTCGGAGCTGGCGAACTCACGCGCGATCCGCGGGATGTCCGGCAACTCCATGGTCCCTTCGACGAGGGAGTGGCTGGCGAGAATTTGTTCGAGGAGCGTTGAGCCGGCGCGCGGCAGCCCGAGAATGAAGATCGGGTCCGGTGCGGCGACTCCGCAGCCTGCGCGTGAGGCGAAGAATTCTTTGGTGAACAGCGCCTTGGAGCGACGCACGAAGCTCGAGTTCTCGTCGGCGTCGTAAGGGTGCGATTGGCGACGCAGCGCGTTGCCGCGGGCGTAATGGGCGAACGATTCCTCGTAAGACCCTTCGTCCTCGAGGGCCTTGCCCAGAGAGAACTCGAAGTGCAGGCGGTCCTCATCGCTCAGATCGTCACGCGCGAGCGCCTTGCGAATGCTGAGCACGTCGCCCTGCGCAAAGCGGAAGGTCTTGAGGTTGGCGAGGCTCCAGTAGGCCTCGCCGAGGTTCGGCTGCGCGTCGATCGCGCGACGGTACGCTGCGACGGCATCGGCGAGGCGACCGCTCGTCTTCAGAGAGTGGCCATAGCTCATCCACACCTTCGGCTGCTGCGGAAACTCCTGCAGCACCTGCGCGTATACCTGGGCGGAAGCGGCGTAGTCGCCGGTGTTCGCCAGCACCGCTCCCTTGAGATTGCGATAGCCCGGATTGCGGGGGTCCCTGGCGAGCAACTGCTCAACGTGCGGCAGCGCCGCGGCTGGCTTGCCCTGCCGGTTGAGCACGGTGGCGTAGTTGTGGCGGGCCGCATCGAAGCTCGGGGCGAGCTCGAGGCAGCGCTCGAGGAGCAGCTGTGCGTCCGGGTAGCGGCGCAGGCGCGCCGCAACCTCGGCCAGCATACGCAGCGCGGCGACGTCGGTCGGATGGTCCTTGAGGTGCTGGCGCAGCAGCGCTTCCGCCTCGGGAATGCGGTTATCCACCAGCGCTGCCGCAGGGGCGAGCAGGCGCGGATCTTTGGTTGCGGCTTTGATGTGGCGGGCGTACGCCGCGTCTGCCCCGTCGGTGTCCCCGATTGCCGCGAGGCGATCGGCAAGCGCACGCCAGGCATCGGGCATGTCAGGCTTCAGCGCCACCGCGCGACGCAGCGCGGCGATGGCGGCCTCACCCTGACCGACGCTCCCGAGGGTCATGCCGAGCTCGTATTGGGCCGCGGCCCAATACGGCTGCTTGTGGCACAGCTGCCGCAGGCTCTCCAACGCGTCGGTCGTATTGCCGCAGGCACGATGCGCCACGGCGAGCAGCAGCGTGGCGAGTGGGTGATCGGGCGCAACCTTCAGGATCTCGGCTGCCTGTTCGGCGGCCAGCGCCGGGCGCGCCGGCAGCAGCCGGGCGGCATGGCTCAGTGCGACCTCGAGCGAGCCCAGCGACTGTGCGTGGCCGCTCAATCGCCCGATCCTGCCCGCGCTGGGAGCAGCCAATCCGGTCCGAGCAGACCGATTCGAGCGCCATCACGGACGATGGTCGCTGTTTTCAAGGACGGCACGTGCACCTCAACACACCCGATGGCACGGGACGGCACCTCTCGGGATGCTCGCCATTCTGCCCGGAAACCCCCTCCGGCCGAGGGGCCCAAAATAGCTCACGGCCGGGCGAAAAGCCACGCAAGCAATCGATTGATCCTCACGCCGCCGGAGGCTGTCGCGCCGGTTCAAGTGCCGCAGAGGCTGCGAGCATTGGCCAGGAGAGGGGAGCGAGTCGGGGAACCATCCACACCCAACCCGCCAGGCCCAGAACGCTGACGATCGCGGCGAGCACGAACGCCCCCGCGTAATGATGGGTCAGCTGCACCAGCCAGCCGGTGAGGAGCGAGGCGACGATCCCGGCGAAATTCCCGCAGGCATTCTGAATTCCCACCCAGCGGCCGGCGGCACTGGGGCCCGCGAGGATCTGCGACATGGCGAATACTCCCGGCGAGGACATGCCCGACAGGACCTGGTAAACAAAGATTCCGGCGAGCGCCTCGGTCGGCGTGCCGAGCGCGATGCCGAGCATGCACACCACCGAGCCCACGTGCGCGACCACCATCACTGACTTGTAAGCGACGTTCGCCCGGTCGTACCGCGTGACGATGCGATCGATGCCCCACCCGGCGAGCAACGCGCTCAGCGCATTCACCGCATAGGCACTGCCGGTGAGGCTCGCCATCTCGGCGGTCGAGAAGCCGCGCTCGCCCACGACGTAGGACGGCAGCCAGTTCAACATGAAGTAGAACGTGTAGTTGCTGGAAAAGAGTCCGAGGCTCGTGCCCCACAGCGACGGCTGCCGCAGCAGCACGCCCAGCGTCGGAGCGTCGTCGGCGCTCGTCTGCACCGCACGCTGCGGCAGCCTGACCCGCGACCACGGGAGGAGCCACAGCAGCGACAAACCGCCGAATACCCAGAAAGTGGCGCGCCAGCCGTAATGCGCCATGATGAGGCCGCCGCAGTAGGCGCCGACGGCCGGCCCGAACAGATAGCCGCAGGCGACGATGCCGTTGGCCCTGCCCAGGCTCTTGACGGGCATGACGGTGGCGAGGAGGTTCGAGAGACACGGGAAACCCGCGCTCTCACCGATGCCCAGCAGGAGGCGCAGCCCGAGCAGCACCACGAAGGAGTGCGCCAGGCCGACCAGCATGGTGGCGCAGGCCCACACCGTGAGCCCGATGGCAAGGACGCGGTGCGCGCCGTAGCGCTCGGCCAGCCAGCCGACCGGAAGCTGCAGCAGCGCATAGGACCAGAAGAACGCGGAAAACAACACCCCGAGCTGCGAGGCGGACAACCCCAGCTCGCTCTGGATAAGGGGCGCGGCGGTGGGCACCGCGCCGCGATCGACGTAGTTGATGAAGAGGGCCGCCGCCAGGAGGCCCGCGATCCACCAGCGAGCGCCCGCGCTCCGTTCAGACGCGGCGCGCGGCTCGGTCAACTCGCGTAGTCCGCTTCGCTGCGATCCAACAGGCGCTTGAGCGCCGCAAAGTGCAGCTCGGTGCGATCCTGCCCGCCGACCTTGTCCCCGGCCCGAAACTGCGCGACGGTCGCCTGCACGACAGCCTCCGCAACGATGCGCAGCTTGCGGCCCGTGGAGAGCGCCAGGACCTGTGCCTGACAGGCGCGCTCGAGAAAGTACAGGCGCTCGAACGCCTGTGCGGCCGAGCCCGCCGTGACCAGCACGCCGTGGTTGCGCAACATGAGGACCGATTTGCTCCCCAAGGCGCGTGCCAGGCGCTCGCCCTCGGCGTAGTCGAGGGCCAGGCCCTGGTAATCGACGTAGGCGATGTCGTCATGGAAGCCGATGGCGTTCTGCGCCGCCATGTCCAGGCGCGGGTCCTCGAGCATGCCGAGCGCGGTCGCGTGCGGCATATGCGTGTGCAGCACGCAGCGCGCCTGAGGCATCAGGCGGTGTACCGAGAGGTGGATATAGAGAGCGGTGTCCTCGACCAGCCCGCGGCCTGCCACGACCGTGCCACTGAAGTCCAGCTCCAGCAGATCGCTGGCTTTCACCTCCGACCACAGCAGCCCGAAGGGCGCAAGGTAGAACCGCTCGGAGTGTCCGGGCACGAGCATCGTCATGTGATTGTCGATGCCCTCGCTGAAACCGAAGCGCGCCGCCAGGCGATGACAGGCGGCGAGATCGATCCTCGCGCGTCGTTCTGCGTCGCTGCGCCATACCGGTTCCCGTGACGCGTTCATTGCGCGGCCTCACACCCGGACCGAAGGATCACCACCATTATAGCCCCGCCACAGCCCCGCACGCCCGGGCGAGGTACGTCGCGCCACGGGCTATTTCCCACCGGCTATTGAGCGCGCAACCAGTCTTCAGCCAGGCGCACCCACATCGATGCGCCCAGCGGGATCAATTCGTCGTTGAAGTCATAGCTCGGGTTGTGGAGCATGCAGGGGCCGGCGCCGTGGCCGCCGCTCCGATGACTGCCGTCGCCATTGCCGATCAGAAAATAGCAGCCCGGCTTCTCGTGTAGAAAAAAGCTGAAGTCCTCGGCCCCCATGGTGGGTTCGAACTCCTTCACGTTGTGCGCTCCCGCCAGAGTGCTCAGCAGATCGCGCGCGAACTCCGTTTCCCCGGGATGGTTGATGGTGGGAGGGTAGTTGCGCGTGAAGGTGAACTCGCCGGTGGCTTCAAACGCCTGACAGGTGGCCTCCGTGATGCGCCGCATGCGCTGCTCGATCATGTCGAGCACTTCCACCGTGAAGGTTCGCACCGTGCCCTGCAGCTCACAGAAATCGGGCACCACGTTCGTGGCCTCGCCGGCCCGGATCATGGTGACCGAGATCACGCCCGCATCGATCGGGCTTTTATTGCGCGAGATGATGGTCTGGAATGCCTGTACGATCTGGCAGGCCACCGGCAGCGGATCGATGCCGTTGTGCGGCATGGCCGCGTGCGCTCCCTTGCCGCGGATGATGATCCTGAATTCGTTGCTGGACGCAAATGCCGGCCCGGATTTGATGGCAAATTGCCCGACCTGCAGGCCGGGCCAGTTGTGGGCGCCGAAGATTGCGTCCATCGGAAACAGATCGAACAGCCCGTCGTTGATCATCTCGCGCGCGCCGCCGCCGCCTTCCTCGGCGGGTTGAAAGATGAGGTAGACGGTACCGTCGAAATCGCGATGGGCGGACAGGTATCTGGCGGCGGCCAGCAACATGGCGGTGTGACCGTCGTGGCCGCAGGCGTGCATTCTGCCGCGGTGTACGCTCGCGTGAGCGAAGGTGTTGTGCTCGGTCACCGGCAGTGCGTCGATGTCGGCGCGCAGGCCAACGGCACGGCTCGCGTTGCCGTTCTTGACGATGCCGACCACTCCGGTCTTCCCCAGGCCCCGGTGCACAGGAATGCCCCAGGCGGTCAGTGTGCTGGCGATCAGGTCCGAGGTCCGCTGCTCCTCAAACCCAAGTTCGGGATGGGCATGGATGTCGCGCCTCAGGGTCTGAATGGCAGCTGCCTCGGCCAGGATTGGCTCGAGCAATTTCATGTTGCAGGCCCCAGGCCTGAGACCAGGGCGCCGAACACCGCGCGAATCTGCGAATCGGGGAACGGGGAGGACCCGCTGTGTTGAGCCGCCAGCAGACGATCCCGCATCATGCCTTCGGCGGCGCCGAGCAGTGCTGATGTCATGGCCTGCGGCTTGAGCGCGGTGCTGAAACTGCCGTCCTTCTGACCGCGCTCGATCAGACTCAGCACCAGTTTGGCGAAATCCCTGAAGCCCTGGGTGATGAGAACTTCGGCATTGTCCCCACGCACGCGGCGGCCCTCGAACATCAACAGCTTCGCCAGCTCGGGGTCGCGCTCGAAGGCGCCGATCATGGTGGAGAGGACGGTGATCATGGCTTCGCGCGCCGTGGGTGCGGCGGCCACCAGCCGGGCGATCTGCGGATTGAGCGGCGCCCAGCTCTCATCGAAGATGGTCTCGAGCAGCCCCGCCTTGCTGCCGAAGTTGCGCACCAGTTGCGATTCCGAAGTGCCCGCTTCACGGGCGATGGCGGCGGTGGAGACGCGCTCGTAGCCCGCTTCGGCCATCAGCCGCTTGGCGGTGCTCAGCAGCCGTTCGCGGCTGCTGGCGGCCTCGGCGGGTTCGGGGTTGCTCGATGGCTTCACGACCGCATGGTAGGTGTACTACTACCAGTGGTCAATTCGCCTCTTGTAAGCCGCTGTTTTCATGAGGTAATACTGGCACGCTAGTGACGCCGTTGACTTTTGGTAGTTGTACTACTACTGTTTTTCGCCTCAGAACTAACACCAACGCCGCGCCGCGTGAAGACATGGAGGTCGCGATGCGCACCCATTGGATGATTGGATTTTCCGGCATGCCGGCGACGGCAGCGCGCCGGTGATTTGCCAGTACACCACCGACGACCCCTTGGAGAGAAAGCCTTAAGGAGAAGAAAATGCGAAAGCTAAGGATGGCGTTTTGCTCTGCAGCCGTGCTGTTGTCAGCCATTCCCACGGCGCTCGCTCAGAACCCGGCCAACGAGCACAACTGCCCTGCGCAAACTAACACCGGTGCTGCCGCCTTGGAGGCAGAACCACCGTATGTTGGGTCAGGGATTGACGGTTTCAGTCGGAACCAGAGCTTGTGTTTACCCCAGCTGGCGCCCGTCGGAACGTCGGGTGACCCGCTGGCGTTCATCGTTCAAGGGGTGGAGCCTGGCATCCGCGTAGATTCGCAGGGCACGATTTACGTTGGCTCCATCCGGGGCGTGCCGGGCGGCTCAGACCTTTGGCGGTGGGACCAGGCGCTGGGACCCATCGTTGACGGGGGACCGAACACCGGCCCGGCAAACAGCGGAACCCTGCCTTTCAGATATGAGGGCCAGCCCGATAACTGCGGGATCCTCACAAACGGTTGCGTCAATAACGTCGCCAACGCAACCAATCCCGGCCTGGCTCCAGGAGGCGGGGACGACGACATCGCCGTGAATGGGCCGGATCCGGCGAACACGTACAACGGAGTCGCGATCCCGAACGTAGCCTTCGTGAGCCTCTCTTTGGCAGACGTCACGGCAGCCAATTCCAAGGATCGAGGCCAGACCTTCAGTATCGGAACATCGATGGCGACAGGCGGTGCAATTAACCTCGCCAACGCGGGTGCCGCACACGTCCCGGGAGACGACCGGATGTGGATCGATGCCTTTGACGACCCCTCCACCGTGTACATGAACTATCACGACCTGGCCAGCGGGGCCATTCATGTGCAGGCTTCGACCGACGGCGGGGCGACATACAACGCTGCCTTTGGCGAGGCCATCGATGCCAACACACTTGCAGCCGCGAACGGGTCAGGCAGCGGCAACGTGGCTGGGCAGATCAGGATTGACAAAAACACCAACGGCTGCTCTACCCGGGGCACCCTCTACCAGATCTTTTCCGCTCCCGATAGCGTGGCGGACAATCCGCCGTGCGGCCCGGCGCCCCTCCCGGCGTGCCATTCTCTGAAAACCGTCTATGTGGGCGTCTCGCCAAATGCAATTGTCGGGGGCGTGCCAAACCCTGTCCCCGTTTTCACCGACCACAAGATCTTCACCAGCCCGCCTGCTTCACCCGGTGCGACGAACGGCACCGGTCAGGTTTTCCCGGCGCTCGCCACGGACAACAACGGGTTTGCGTACGCGGTCTGGTCAGACAACAACGATATCTATCTCTCCTCCACCGTGGGCTCCAGTCAGAGCTCCGCTCCGGGCTCTATGTGGAACCCACCGGTACGCGTGAATCAGGGTGCCACAACCGGGGGGAAGTCCAACGTGTTCCCCTGGGTGGCCGCCGATGCCAACGGCCACGTTGTCGTAGTCTGGTTGGGCGAAACCAACATTGGGACACGGAGCGCGCCGGCGAATTCAAACAACCGCACGATGCTGGAGCCGACCTGCACGGGCGCGAACGCCGGCACGAACAACTGTTGGGCAAAGTGGAACGTCTATGCGGCAGAGACGGTGAACGGCAATGTCCTGAAGCCGACGTTCACGCAGCACACTGTGAGCGATCACATCATTCACTCCGGCACGGTCTCGACCGGCGGGCTGGGTGGCGGGGCCGACCGTAATCTGGCCGACTTCTTCCAGGTGGCGCTCGATCCCAATCACCGCGCCAACATCACCTTCGCCGATGACCACGTGCACAGCCCGCAGTGCACGGGTCAGGGCACCACCTGCACAGACAACGGCGCGACGTCGTTTCGGGTGGGCGTGCCGTACTTCACCCGCCAGCTCAGTGCAAATCCAAAGATCGTTTTCCCTACTGAAAGCCCGAGCTCGTGCTTCAAACCGGTTGCCCAACGCTGACCAGCGGTGGCGGGGGGGTCGGGTGGTTGCCAGGCTGCCGGCGAGATGGATTTTGAGTAGACGACGTCAGGACTTGCGGTCCCAGTACTCCTCCATCTTCCGGCGCATGGCCGCGTCCGGCAGCCGGCCACGCCCCGCGGCCTGATTGTCCACCAGATGGTTGAGTTTCGTTGAGCCGGGGATGGCGCAGGTGATTGCCGGGTGCGAGATGACATACTTGAGCAGGTATTGTCCCCAGCTCGCCACGTCGATATCCGCCGCCCA
>Ga0209804_1000785_pt1 | contig 22807 bp, 20 predicted proteins | sample GraSoiAngelo_139_FD_185896 | JGI IMG/M metagenome (GOLD analysis project Ga0209804, IMG submission 185896) | Grasslands soil microbial communities from the Angelo Coastal Reserve, California, USA - 14_0929_12_20cm (SPAdes) (version 2) | ecosystem: Environmental > Terrestrial > Soil > Grasslands ... | reverse complement strand
GCGATCGCCTCGAGCAGCGTCGTCTTCCCGGAGCCGTTGGGTCCGAAGATGCCCGTGATCCCGGGGCCGAATTCGAGCTCGGTGTCCGCGTGCTGGCGAAAGTTCACGAGGTGGAGCCGGTGCAGCTCCATCAGGACTCGCCCTCCCCGCCGACGCGGGCCACGTAGTCGACGCCCAGGCGCACGAACTCCGCCCGGTCGAGATCGGCATCGAGCGGCCGATGCTCGAGAAAGGTCTGCACGGTCTCGGGCAGCGTCTGCCGCTGGGCGAACGGCCCGCCGGCGGTCTCGTCGCGGTGCGCCTCGGGCCGGCGCAGGTCGAGCTGATAGTGCAGCGCGCGGGCCTTGTACCCGCGGATCGCCGCGTGGTCCAGGTCCCGCGCGGTGGCGCGCGACACGTCGAAGACGAGCTGCCGCACGATCTGGCCGTCGATCGCCGGCTTGGCCGCGGCGACGTGGGCGGCGATGCGTTCATCGAGCTGGTTCGGCGTGAGCCCCTTCCCGTCGATCGACGGAAGATCGATGTGCTTACGCGTCTGGTCGACTGGCCGGAACTCCACCCGGGACCCGGGCAGATGCACGAGCAGGTAGCCTTTACCGCGCGCGCCGTACTCCTCCTCGTCCTGCAGCTGGCCCCAAGGATTCGGGGCCACGTACTCGAGGCTCCCCGCGTACCAGGCATTCTTCTCGATTTCCCGCGCCACGTGATAGTGACCAAGAGCGACGTAATCCCACTGAGCCGGGGCTAGATCCTCGAGCTGGACCGGCGCTCCGCCGTACTCCATGGTCCCGCGCTGCTCGCCCAGGCCGGGAAGCTGGCCGTGCACCAGCAGTACGTTGAAGGTCGTTCCCCGCTGCGGGCGCAACGCCGGACGGTCCGGCTGCGCAAGCGCCTGGTGGGGCGCGGCGAGCACCGCGCAGTCCAACTTCGAAAAGGTCAGGTACTGCGCCGCCTCAATCACGACGTGGACGCCGAGGGCCTCATACAGCCGCAGGATGGTCCCCGTCTCCGTGGACCGCGGGGTATCGTGATTGCCCGCGATCATGACGATCGGCGTGTCAGGCAACCCCGACCGGAGGCGGTGCACCTCCTTGAAGAGGAACAGAATGGCTGAGTTGGTGGGCCGAACAGAATGGAACACGTCGCCGGCGACGAGGATCAGGTTGGGGCGCTGCTCGAGTAGGTCGTCGACCGCGCGCCGGAACGCGTCGGCGACGTCCGCCTCGCGCTGATTCCCGCCGCGCGGCGTCTGCCGATCGTACTGGCGGAACCCGAGGTGCAGGTCGGCGAGATGGGCGAGTTTCACCGTCGGGTCAGTACGGCTCGTCGGAAATGGGATCCAGCGGCGCCACGCTCTCGCGGGCGGCCGCCGGCACGGCCGCGACCCGGCCGCCGAGCTGCTTCTTGAAGTAGGCGAGCACGTCCCGCGGCCGGGCCTGGCGGGTGTGGGCGAGCGCGCGACGCACGTCCTCCTCCCCTCGGTCCGCGATGATGTCCTTGACCTGGTTGGGCCGCACCCGGCGGTCGAGCTTCACCAGCTGGCGCGCCACCGCGTCCTCGAACGGCAGGTCCGCGGACGGCGGGTAGCGCTCCACGCCGTCCCGGCCGCGCAGCACGGCGGGCCGCGGGAACCGCACGAAGATCGGTTGCGTGAAGTGAGGATGGCGCACCATCAGCTCGCCGATGGGCAGGGTGGCCAGCTTGATCTTGGTGGCGGGCGAGAGCACCTGGTAGCCGGGCGTGGCCAGCTCGTCCGCGTCCATGCGGCCGAATACGACCGTACCCGCGTTGCCGACCACCCGCCGGTGCACCTGCGAGCGGAACTGCTCGGCGCCGAACAGCACCAGCCCGAGGTAGCGCCCGCGCTCCGAGATGTCGAGCAGCATCTTCTTGACGTAGGTCTCCGGTCCGTCCGCGGGGGCGTACTTGTTGAGCTCGTCCACGAACACCACCACCGCGTCGACGCCCAGGTCGCGGCGCTCGAGACGCTCGCGCAGCTGCGACACCACGCGGGCGAACACGAGGTCCTGCCCCAGGGGATCGACGTTTGCCACGTCCACCACGTACACGGTGCGGTCGTCGAACGTCCCCCACGGCAGATCGTTGGACGGGCCGTCGTCGGTGACGAGCCCCTTGCAGCGCGTCGAGATGTTGGCCAGGCGGTTGCGCACCTTGCGCATGGTCGCGATGTGATGGGTGCGCCAGCTGTCGCCCCCGCGACTCGCGAGCTCCAGGCCGTCGAAGATCGACCGGAACAGCCGCTCCAGGTCGGCGAATGTGACCACGCGATGCACGCCGCCGAACCCATCCTCGAACTCCTTGTCCACGACGCGGTCGGCCAGGAAGTCGATGAAGGCATCGGCTTTGGCGTCGATGTCGTCCCGGTTGAGCAGCACCTCGGCGTAGTCGAGCACCTCGCGCAGCCCCCACACCAGCGGCTCGACGTCGCCGACCAGGTCCGGATGGGTGCGCAGCGTGTTCAAGTTCACGCCGTCGGCCTTGAAGGGAGCGTAATAGCGTACGCGCTGGAACGGGGCCGGCTCGACGCCCAATCGCTCGTAGCGCCGGCGATCCTCCTCCTGGAGCGGGCCGGGCCGATCGAGGAAGCAGAGGTCGGGTCCCTTCACGTTGAAGCACACCGCGGCCACGCGACCCTTGTGGGGCGGGAAATGCTGGAAGATGGACGCCAGCAGGAACTCCACGGCGCTCGTCTTGGTGGCGAGCCCCGAGACGCCCGAGATGTTCAGGTGCGCCGCTTCCGGGCCGAGCAGGAAGTCGGCGTCGACATACACGGGCGCTTCGAGCCCGCCCGACGTATAGAGGCCCACCGGAATCGCCGTCGGCTGCGCGCCGCCGAGATAGGCATCCATGCGGAGCGCCTGCGCCACGTCGACGTCGCTCGCGACGTGCACCTCGCCGAGCGGGACCGGCTGCAACGGCTCCTCCGGCGTCTGCCGCAGCACGGCTGCGGTCCAGAGCCGGATCTCCTGGCGGACCGTCGGACTCTCGGCCGCCTTGGCCGGGTCCCCCTCGGCACCCACCACATCGTGCAGCGGCGTGGCGAGATCCGAGTACGCGAACCCATCGGTTACTACGCCGTAGACAACGCGCCCCGAGTCCCCAGCCCCGAGCCCCTCTACTCTGACAATCGCTCCGATCCCGATCGTTGTTTCGGTGGCGGTCCAGAAGTGGAACTGATGTGGGGTCGCCGGCTTCTGCTCGGTGGCGACGACGCGGCCGATCGGGGGAGCCAGGTGGCGCCGCTCGATCACGAGGCGGCCCTCGGAAGCCGAGAGCCGGGATACGGGATGCGAGATGCGGGATGCGGGGTGAGGTCGGACGGGGCGCGTGCCCTCAGGTACGTCTCCACGTCGTGGATAGGATAAAGTAATCGATCCCAGCGCCGGTCGGGGGTGGCGATGGGCGCCCGCTGCAACCGCACCCAGGCCGCGATGGGCGCGGCGAGCGCCAGGGTGTCCGGGTGGGCGCGGGCTTCGAGGCGCAGCAGGCCGTACAGCAGATCGTTTCCCTCCCACGGCCACAGCCGCACGTACCAGGAGTAGATGTCGCGCCCGGCCCCCCGCGCGCGTGGCCGAAACACGCCGGAGCGATGCCCGTCCGGCAGCGTGAGCGCCCGCTCCAGCTCCGCACCTTCGAAGTAGTGCGCGCCGTGACTCTTCACGACGCCCAGCGCGCGCGGGTGCTCGGAGAGAGCGGTCGAGTCCGAGAGGACGCCATCGACCACGAGCCACTCGTCGGGCGCGAGCGCTCGGAGCCGTCGCTCCGCCAGGCGCCGCTCGAGGGTGGCCCGGACCTTCTGCACCTCGAGCCGCGCGGCCGCCAGGGCGCGCGCCGGCGGCCCCGAGTGCTCGGCCGGGAACTCGAGCACCCGCACGTCGGCGGCCTCGAGCGCCCGCCGCACCGGCGCCGGCAGCGAATCGAGCCGTGTGATCGCCACCGCTTCCGTGGCTTCGGCAACCGTGTGGAGACGGCGGTCCGGCCCGCGCCGCCGGATCGCGGCGGCGGCGTGCGCCCGCACGATCGGCGTGATCCCGCCGTATCCGACCACGCGCCACTGCTCGATGCCATCGAGAAAGCACACGGCCCCGGGTGCCAGGGGCGGGGCGTCGCCCAGCGGGTAGGTGTGGAGCTCGGCCGCTTCGACCGGATCGGCTCCGGTGAACTCCTCCACATCGCTGCGGCCGAGGCTCGCGTCGGGAACATGGGAGGCCGGCACGGCGCCGGCGGCGACGACGGCCTCGACCCATGAGCCGGAGACGGTCATCGAGTCCGGAGCGCCCAGCCGAGATACGTGATGCTCAGGTCGTCCGTCAGGACGCGGCGGCCCGAGCCGTCACCGGCCCGCGCGATCCCCTTCATTTCCTGCACCACCATGTCGTTGCGGGCGAGTTTCTCGGTGAGCTCGGCCGGCGTGATGAAGCGCTGGAACTCGTGGAACCCCTCGGGCATGGTGTGCTGCACGTATTCCTCGTCCCACACCACCTGCAGGAACCCGGCGATCGTGCGGTTGTGGGTGAGAAACCCGAGCCCGCCCCCCGGCGCGAGCACGGCGGCCACGCCGGCGAGCGTGCGATCGAGATCGTCCACGTGCTCGAGGACGTCCACCGCGAACACGAGATCGTACGTCCCGTCGAGCCCGGCGGTCTTCACGTCCTCGGCCGTGCCCGGCCGGTAGTCGATCGCCAACCCGGCGCGTTGCGCGTGGTCGCGGGCTGCCGAGAGCGAGCGCTCCGACGGGTCGATGCCGGTCACCCGGGCGCCCTCGGTCGCGAGGGCTTCGGCCAGGATCCCGCCGCCGCAGCCCACATCGAGCACGCGCTTGCCGCCGAACCCGTTGAACACCGCGCGGAAATACTCCACCCGCACGGCGTTCAGCTCGTGCAATCCGGCGAACGGTCCGGCGTCGCTCCACCATAGGCCCGGCATGCGCTCCACCAGACGCTCGTACTTCTCGGGCTCGGGGAGGCCGCCGAGGCGAGGGAGCTGGTCGGACATGACAGAAATCTATGGCGTTCTGGAGGTTGTGGAGGTTCTGGAGGTTGTGGAGGTGGCTACCGGCCGAGAGACCGGTACAGCTGCAAGGTTAGAAACCTGGCGCGACTCTGCCGATCGTTCAGGGCCGACCACTCCTCGTCCGGCAAGAGACCGACCTCGCGACAGAACCGCAGCGCGTACCCGACCTCGGTTAGAGAAGAGAGGGCGATATCGAGAAAGCGACGGAACTCCTTAGTACTTCGCCGTGCTGAACCCTCCACGATGTTGACCGCGGCGGAGAAGGCAGCCCGCCGAGTCTGGGACGTGAGGCCATAGCGCTCGTCAGAGGGAAACCGTTTGGTGGCGCCGTAGACCCCGAGGGCTAGCTCGTGGCACTCACGCCAGGCGTGCAGCTTTTCGTACGGGGCCATGCGGACCAACATACGCCGAACCGCGTGCCATGCCCGACCATTCCCACGCACGCCGGAGCCTTCCGTCGCGATCAACCTCCACAACCTCCAGAACCTCCACAACCTGCCTCACGCGGTCGCTTCCACATTCGGGAACGGTGGCACGTCGAGGAACCATAGCCCCGCCAGTCGTGAGCTCTTGTCGACTTCGACCAGCAGGCGGTCCGCCACGCGCACCACCGTGGCAGGACGCTGGCGTCCCACCCGGATGTGCAGCACCGACTCAGCCTGGTTTTTCTCCACCGTGAGCGGCGTGTCCACCTCGACGGCCGCCACCGCCGGTTGCGCCTTGCGCGTGGGAAACACGACGCGTGCGTCCTTCGCCGGCGCGGGAGCCGCGAGCTGCTCGTGGGTGCGAATGTCGTCCGGCCAGGTGACCACGTCCACGCCACGCAAGCAGCCGCTGGCGACGTCGATCACGACGAACGAGCCGTCGTTGCCCTCGAGATCCACGGTCCCGTTGAAGCTCGTGGCCTTCCCCGTCCCCTTGCATGCGACGGAGAGAATGTCGGTCTCGGGATCCCAGTGATAGGTGACCTTGGGAAGCTTGCCGTCGAGCGGCTCGATTCGGGCTTCGAAGTGCGTCGACAACTGCGCCTTCCAGGGTCTGCCGGGGGCGCATAATATAGACCGCACCTCGAGGAGGGGCTAGACGATGCAGCGGCGAGAGTTTCTTACGGTAGCAGGGGCGGTTGCGGCGCAGTACCAAACGCGGAACGCGGAACGCGGAACGCGGAACGGGATGCTCGGACGCCTGTTCCGCGTTCCGCCTTCCGACTTCCGCGTTGGCCCGTCCCAGGAACCCTCTCTTTCACCCGAAGTGTTCGCCCGCCGCCTCGACCGCGCCCGGGCGGAGCTCCACGCGCGCGGGCTCCAATGCCTCATCGCGACACCCGGCACGAACTACGAGTATTTCACCGGCTACAATCCCGGGCGCAGCGAGCGCCTCATCACCCTGATCCTGCCGCTCGATGGCGCCCCGGCCGTGGTGTGCCCTTCGTTCGAGACCGAGCGGATCAAGCGCCACAGCACCGTTGCGGACGCCCGGGGATGGGACGAGCAGGACGACCCGTACGTCCTGGTGCGTGACACCGTGCGCCGGCTGGCGCCGCGCGCCGGAACCATCGCGCTCGAGTCGAGCACCGGGTACCAGACCTCACTCCGGCTCGCCGACGCGCTGCCCGGCTGGAAGTTCGTGGACGCGGCACCCGTGACCGAGCGGCTCCGCATCGTGAAGGCCCCCGAAGAAGTCGCCCTGATCCGTCGTGCGATCGAGATCACACAGGGCGCGATGGCGGCGACGTTCGGGCAGCTCGCCAGGGGGATGACCGAGCGCGACGTAGCGCGGCTCCTGTCGCGCGAGATGCAACAGCGTGGCGCCGACGGCGGCGGCCTGGTGCAGTTCGGACCGTCCAGCGCGCTGCCCCACGGTGGCCCCGCCGCGGCCGCGCTCGAGCGGGAAACCGTGGTGCTGATCGATTGCGGCTGCCGCGTCGGCGGCTACGAGTCGGACATCACGCGTACGGTCTGGTTCGGCGACAGTCCCACGGAGGAATTCCGTAAGGTGTTCAACGTGGTGCACGACGCCCAAAGCGCCGCCATCGAGCTGGGACAGCCCGGCACGCCGTGCCAGGACATGGACCGCGCCGCGCGCGGGGTGATCAGCGCGGCGGGCTACGGGGCGTTCTTCACGCACCGCCTGGGGCACGGGCTCGGCATGGACGGCCACGAGCCGCCCTATCTCGTGGAGGGTAACGCGCTGCGGCTCGAGCCCGCGATGGTGTTCACCGACGAGCCGGGGATCTATCAGCTCGGCAAGTTCGGGGTCCGGATAGAAGACGACTGTGTGATGACGGAGAAGGGAGTGGAGGTACTGAGCCAACGAGCATCGAAGCTCTAGCCTACCGAGATCCCCGGGCTCGCGCCCGGGGTCAGCAGAAGTCAGGGCGCTGTGTAACTGACCCCGGGCGCCAGCCCGGGGTTGAAGAGAGGGTCGTCAGTCGCTCAGTTTCTTCGCGAACCCGATAATCCGGTCGAGTGCCTTATGGAGGCTGTCCGTCGCGGCGGCGTACGACAGTCGCACATAGCGGTCGTCTCCGAACGCCGCGCCGGGCACCAGCGCCACGCCAGTCGTGGTGATGAGCCGCGTACAGAATTCCGTCCCGCCGATGCCCCCGAACGAGTCGACCCGGAAAAAGAAGTAGAACGCGCCGAGCGGCTCGACGAACTCGACGCCGGGCAGGTCCTGCCGGAAGCGCGAGACCACGAGATCGCGCCGCTTGCGGAACTCGGCCACCATCCGACCGACATCCTGCTCCACCCGGTCGTCGCCCAGGGCGGCCGCCGCGGCCACTTGCGCGGGGTGGTTCGCCCCGGTCGTCGTATGCGACTGCAGCGCCGCTATCGCCTTCGCGAGGGCCCCCCCCGCCCCTCCCAGCGCGAGCGCCAGGCCGATCCGCCACCCGGTCATCGCGTAGGCCTTGCTGACGCCGTAGACCACCACCACCCGCTCGAGCAGCTCGTCGGGCAGATCGAGGAACGACGGCGCCGGACCCGTCCCGTAGTGGATCCGGCGATAGATCTCGTCCGCGACGACCCACACCTTGCGGTCGCGCGCCCACTGCGCGATCGCCTTGATCTCGGCGTGCGTGTACACCGCGCCCGTGGGGTTGCACGGCGAGCACAGCACGAGACCCTTGGCGCCGGGAACCACGCGATCCAGGTCCCGTACGCTCACCTTCAGGCTCCATTCGGGATCGCCCGGGACGAGCACCGGTCGGGCGCGGCACAGGTACACGATCTGCGGATACGACACCCACGCCGGCGCCGGGATGGCGACCACATCCCCGGGGCCGAACAGCGCGAAGCACACGTTGAAGAGCGACTGCTTCGACCCGCTCGACACCACGATGTGGTCCGCGTTGACCGCGCGGCCGCCCGAGAGCAACGAGAGATGCTTCGCCCCGGCGGCCCGCAGCTCGAGGATCCCCTCGTTCGCCGGATAGTGGGTTTTCCCCTCCCGGATAGCGCGAATCCCGGCGTCCGACGGGATGGACGGCGTGGGGAAGTCGGGCTCTCCCGCGCCGAGGTCGATCACATCCTCGCCCGCTGCCTTGCGGCGCTTCGCTTCCTGCGAGATCGCGATGGTCGCGGACGTCTCGAGGTGTTGCAGGTTGGGCGACAGACCGGAACCCGGGGGCATGCGCGGGAGCATAGCCCCGCCGGGCTAGCTGGGCAACCGCAATTCTATTCCCAGGCTGAAGCCTGGGCCCGGTACGACGCTGCCCTGAAGGGCAGTGCCCTGTCGGGCCCACCCTTCAGGGTGGGAACGACGGCCCCACCGTTGCCTTTCAGTGGCTGGCATCGTACCATCCTGCCGCTGGCTCGCCCTTTGACAACCGAGGCCCGTGTGACCGGAGTGGATGCGAAGGCGGCGCTGGAGCGCGGCCGGGGGGTAGTCCTGGTGTGTCCCCCCGCCCCCGAGCGCGCGCAGCAGCTGTGGGAGCTGCTGGGTTTGACCCCGGGGCGCGGCCCCGGGGTCGGTCCACCCGTGGTCATCGTTTGCGCAGACGACGCGGCTGCCGCGGAGTGGCCGGCTGTCGCCCCCGCCGGGCTTCGCGTTCACGCCGTCACCGGGCTAGTCCGCAGCGCAAGCAGGCTCAAGCAGCGCCCGCCACAGGTACTCGCCGGGGCTGTGAAGGACCTGGCCGCGCTGGTGCAGCGCGCCGCGCTCAAGCTCGATCACGTCACCTCGCTGGTGGTGGCGTGGCCCGAGGCGCTCATCGCCGGGGAGCATGCCGCCGCGCTCGATGCGCTATTGGGCGAGGCCCGCGAGGCGCGGCGCCTGGTGCTCAGCTGGAATCCCGCCCTATTGGCCGATCTGCTCGAGCGGCACGCCCGCCGGCCGCTGGTCGTGGGGGCGCTGCCTGTAGACGAGAGCGGCGCCCCGCTCCCTCCCGTCGGGCGGGTGCGCTACTGCGTCGTTCCACCAGACCGGCGACCGGCCGTCGTTCGCGACGTCCTCGACGCTCTGGACGCGAAGCAGCCCATGATCTGGACCGGCGCTGCCGACTCCGCACCCGAGGGAGAGCCCGACGCCGTGGTCTGCACCGCGCTGCCGTCGCGCGACGAGCTCGCGGCGCTGGTGCCGTTGGGCGAGCCGATCGTCTTCCTGAGTGCAGCTCAGCTGCCGTACCTGCGCTCCATCACAAAGCTGGCGCCCTTCTCGCTCTCGGGTGCGGCCGACCGCGCACGCGATCGCGCCGAGGAGCTGCGGGAGCGTGTGGCTCGGGTGCTCCTGTCCGGCGGCGTGGACGCCGAGCTCGCCCTGCTCGATCCCCTGTTCGAGCGGTTCGATCCCGCAGAGGTGGCGGGGGCGTTGCTGGCGTTACAGCGGGATGCGGGATCCGGGATGCGGGATGCGGTAGCCGCCGCCCCCGGCCCGGACGCTCGCGTGAAAGTCTTCGTCGGCGTGGGGAAGAAGGATCGGGCCAGCGCGAAGGACCTCGTCGGCGCCCTGATTCGCGAAGCCGGCGTGCCGAAGGACGACATCGGCCGCATCGACGTGCGCGAGATGTTCAGTCTGGTCGAAGTGGCGGCCGGAACGGCGGATCGCGCCGTGCGCGGACTCACGGGGATCACGATCCGCGGTCGCCGCGTGATCGCGCGACTCGACCGGGAGCGGTAGCCCGGGTGCGCGCCGGGCTCGCGCCCGGGGTCGGTGTCGGGCCTCCGCGTAGGTCGGCGGAACGCGGGCGGCCATCTGCCGGTACCATGCCCGTGCACACGACAGCCAGCGAGCCCACCTCACCCGCTGCGACGCGCACGCAGCCGGTGCTGCTGCGCGGCTACCACGGCCAGCCCACCTCCGGCAGCGTGACGATCCGTGAATTCGACCGGCCCGAGCGCGTGCGTCGCGCCTTGGCCGGGCTCGGCAAATGGTGGGGCGTCGCCGTGCTGTCCGTCTTCATCCCCGTCGCGCACTTCGTGCTCGTTCCGTCGTTCCTCGCCTATGGCGCCTGGCAGTTCTTCCAACGGCTCGGCACGGTCGACCTGGTGATCGAGGCGCGCGGCACCTGCCCCGACTGCGGCGCCGAGCAAGCGCTCGAGTTGGCCGCGCGGTGGCGCGCCCCGCAGCCGGTGACGTGCCACCTGTGTCATCGTGGGCTGCAGCTCGTCGTTCCTTCTTCTTAGTGCGCGATGCGCTCGGCGAGCCAGCGTATGCTCTCGCCCACGTGCGCGTGCCAATACTTCCAGTCGTGCTTGCCCGGCCATTCCGCGTACGTGCTCGCCACCCCCAGCGCCGCGAGCTCGGCGTGGAATGCGCGCGCCTGGTCCACGAGTCTGTCCTCGGTACCCACGTCGATGAAGAGGGCGGGCATCGGCCCACGCGCAGCCGCGAGGCGCCGCACCAACTGCGCCGGATCGCGCGCCGTCCAAGACGCGATCGTCCGTCCGAACGCGGGAGCGATCGCTCCCCAGATCCCACGCCAGTCGGCCGCGAGCGAGTCGCTCGAGGTGTGGTAGCGCGCCGGTGCGGCGAACGGATGCGGCCCAGCATAGAGCGGCGACAGCACGCCCGAATGACTTGCGGCCGCCGAGAAGACGTCGGGATGCTCGAGCGCGAGCGTGACGGCCCCGAACCCGCCCATGCTCAGGCCCGCGATGCCGCGATGCCGGCGGTCGGCGAGTGTGCGGTAGCTCGAATCGACGTGGCGGACGAGGTCGCGCGCGATGTAGTCCTCGTACCGGGCCCGGACGACGCACAGGGCCGGTGCCGCGCGATTCAGCAGCGTGTCCGCCAGGCACGCGGCGTACGGCTCGGGCGCCTCCTCCCAGTTGGTGTACCAGCCGTCGTCGCCGTCCGGCATCACGAGGATCATCTCGGCGCCGCCGCCCGCGGTCAGCGAGTCGGCCACGACGTCGATGCTCGCGAGCGATACCCAGTCGGCTTCGTTCCCGGTCAGGCCATGGAGGTAGTAGGCCACCGGGTAACGGCGCGCGGGCGCCGTCCCGTACGAGGGCGGCAGGTAGATCACGTAGTGCTTCTCCACGCCCAGCGCGGGCGCGAAGAACCGCTCCACGCGCACGGTGCCGTGGGGCGGGGCGAGCAAGAGGGCGGCGCCGGCAAGCACCGCGTAGGACCGAGCGAGCACGGGGAGCCTCCGTTTAGAAAGCCGACGGGCCGCCCAGCGGGGCAGCCCGTGAACAGCAATGTCTTGAGGCTTACGGCTTGCGGCTTATTTCTTGTTCACTACCTGCTTCAGCTGCTTGCCGGCGCGAAACGCGGGCGCGATCGACGCCTTGATCTGAATCACGCCGCCCGTCTTGGGATTGCGACCCACGCGCGCGGCGCGCTTCCGGGCTTCGAAGTTCCCGAAGCCGGTGATCTGCACCTTGGCGCCTTTCTTGAGCTCGCCCGCGATGATCCCCTTGTCGTCGAACAGGGCTTCGATCGTCCGGCCGGCATCGGCCTTCGACATCTTGGTCCGCATGGCCAGTGCCGCGGTCAGCTCGGCTTTGTTCACGGTGTCTCCTTCGTGAGGGTCGAGGGCACGAAAAACCCCTAGAATTCCGCCCGTTTTGCGGGTGGGCACCAGAAAACCCGCACAAAACCGTCACAATATGGGGTTCACCCCCGGAAATCCGCAATAGACGGGCACTTCCGCGACCCCCCCTCCCCGTTGCCAGGCCCTCCTCGGGCCGCTGCCGGACGCAAGCGCAAGTGGTTGTCAGTTCCGCGGAAAGTCGTTGCCACACCGACACCTGGTATCTTATGACCGCTTGCGGCTTGGCGTCTGGCAACTACCCTGGCGTCTGATCGCTGTCCCCTGGAGCCTGCTGTGTTTCACGGTACCCGCCCCGGCTGGATCGAGGTGATCACCGGCGTGATGTTCTCCGGCAAGAGCGAGGAGCTGGTACGTCGCGTCCGGCGCGCCGTGATCGCCAAGAAGCGTGTCCAGGTCTTCAAGTCGCACCTGGATGCGCGCTACGCCGGGTTGTACACGGTCAGCACCCACGACGGCGGGCTCGTCGAGGCCGAGCCCGTGGACTCGGGTGAAGCGGTGATGCGCGCGCTGCGACCCGACACCGAAGTCGTCGCGGTGGACGAAGTGCAATTCCTGGATGACGGGATCGTGACGGCGGCGAACGGCCTGGCGGACCGGGGCGTCCGCATCGTGCTCGCGGGGATCGACATGGACTTTCGCGGCCTCCCCTTCGGGCCGATGCCCACGCTGCTGGCGATCGCCGAGATCGTCGACAAGCTGCAGGCGATCTGCGTCGTGTGCGGAGGCCCGGCCAGTCGCAACCAGCGTCTCGTCAACGGCAAGCCCGCGCTGTGGGAAAGCCCCACGATCATGGTGGGTGGACAGGAGTCATACGAGGCGAGATGCCGGCATTGCCACAAAGTCCCCAGAGCCGATGAAGATCAGACGGCGCTCCTGTAATTGCGGATTTCGGATTGTGGATTGCGGATTTGAATTGCCGGCCTTCAATCCGCAATTCGCAATCCGCAATCCGCAATCGCTTCGATGCTGAACGTCGCCTTGACGGGAAACATCGCCGCCGGCAAGTCCACCGTCGTCGATCTATTCCGTCGCTGGGGCGCGACGATCATCGACGCCGACGAGCTGGCGCGCCAGGCCCAGGCGCCCGGCGGGGCGGTGCTGGCGGCGATCGCGCAGCGGTTCGGCGCCGATGTGCTCGCGCCCGATGGATCGCTCGACCGCGCCGCCCTTCGGGGTAAGGTGATGGGGGATCAGGCGGCGCTCGACGCCCTCAACAGCATCGTGCACCCGGCCGTGCGCCGCCGCCGCGACGAGCTGGTGCGCGAAGCCGCCGAGCACGGCGACGTCCTGGTCGTGAACGACATTCCGCTGCTGTTCGAGGTGCTCGACCCGGCGCAATTCGATGCGGTGGTGCTGGTGGATGCCAGCGTCGCGCTGCGCCGCACCCGGCTGCGCGCCATACGGGGCCTCTCCAACGAAGAGGCGGACCGGATGATCGCGGCGCAGATGCCGGCCGAGCGCAAACGGGCCCAGAGCCACTACACGATCGAAAATGAGCGCTCGCTCAAGACGCTGGAGCGGAAGGCCCGGAGCGTGTTCGACGAGCTGCGTCGCCGCGCGGCGGCGGCCGCGCTCGGCCGCCCTGCCACTGCCCTGTTGATCGTCGCGCCCCCCTCGGACGCGAAGCATCCCGCGTTCACCGCGATCGCCGCTCGCTACGGCGATGCCGGTCTCGTCGTGCGGCGCGCGACCGACCGCCCCGCGGCCCTCGAGAAGGCGCTCGGGCGGCCGGACGAGCGGCCCGACGCCATCGTCGCCGCGCACCCGGCCGCCGCCGCCGCCGAGCAGGCCTGGACGCGCGCCGGTCGGCCCGGAGTACTCACCTACCTGTCCGACGACCCCGATCCGGTGGCGGTGCGACTCGACCTGCGCCCCTGGGGCTACGAGCGGTTGCGACTGATGGAGCCCGGCGCCGCCGGTCTGGCGCCGCGATCGGATCTGTTTCCGTCGGGCAACCCGTTGGGTTGACAGTGGTTTCGCGCTCCGGTAACCTTCGCCGCGACCTCCCACGCCCCGCGAGCGAGCGACCCCGCATGGCGAACGTTCCGTCCGACCTGCGTTACAGCGAAGATCATGAGTACGTCAAACGTTCGGGCGAGGGTTCGATCGTGCATATCGGCATCACCGACTACGCCCAGGGAGAGCTCGGCGACGTCGTCTACGTCGACCTCCCCAAGGTGGGCGCGACCTTCGGGCGACGGGACGTATTCGGCACCATCGAGGCGGTGAAGGCCGTGTCGGAGCTGTACGCGCCGGTGGCGGGCACGGTCACCGAAGTGAACGCGGCCCTCGAAAGCGACCCGGCGCTCGTGAACCGCGATCCCTACGGCGCGGGATGGATGATCAAGCTGACGGTGAAGACCCCGGCGGACATCGATCACCTGCTCACGAGCGAGGCGTACAAGAAGCACATCGGGCAATGACGAGAGATCAGAACCCTCCGTCCATGTCCACCGTCCGCGCTTCCCTCGCCCCCGCCGACCGTTTCGTGACGCGCCACATCGGCCCCAGTCCCGACGAGACGCGGGGTATGCTGGCGACGCTCGGATACGAGTCGCTCGACGCGTTCATCGATGCCGTCGTACCCGCCGACATCCGCCTGCGGCGGCCGCTGGCGCTGCCGCCCGGGCGCACCGAGCGCGAGGTGCTCCAGGCGCAGCGAGGCCTGGCCGCCCAGAACCAGCTGTTCCGCTCCTACATCGGGATGGGGTACTACCATTCGTTCACCCCCCAGGTAATCCAGCGCAACATCGTCGAGAACCCGGGCTGGTACACGGCCTACACGCCCTACCAGCCCGAGATCGCGCAAGGCCGGCTGGAAGCGCTGCTGAACTTCCAGACGATGGTCTCCGATCTGACCGCCCTGCCGATCGCGAACGCCTCGCTGCTCGATGAAGCCACGGCCGCGGCGGAGGCGATGCACCTGACCGAAGCCGTGGTGGCCGTGCCCGCGGGGAGCACGCCCCTGTTCCTGATCGCCGAAGGGTGTCACCCACAGACCATCGCCGTCGTGCGCACGCGGGCCGAGGCGCGTGGCGTACAGACGGTGGTCGCCGACCCGCACGAGTTCGACTTCCGGCCGGGCGTGATCGGCGCGGTGCTGCAGTATCCCACGACGGACGGCAAGATCGAGGACTATCGCGCGTTCTGCGAGCGGGCCCATGCGGCGGGCGCGCTCGTGACCGTGGCGACGGACCTGCTCGCGCTCACCCTGCTGACGCCCCCCGGCGAGTGGGGGGCCGACATCGCCGTGGGAAGCTCCCAGCGGTTCGGCGTGCCGATGGGCTATGGCGGCCCGCACGCGGCGTTCTTCGCGACCCGCGAGGAGCACAAGCGCCACGTCCCCGGCCGCATCATCGGCGTGTCGAAGGACGTGGCGGGCCGCCCGGCGCTGCGCATGGCGTTGCAGACCCGCGAGCAGCACATCCGCCGCGAGAAGGCGACCTCGAACATCTGCACGGCGCAGGTGCTGCTCGCCGTGATGGCGAGCATGTACGCCGTGTATCACGGGCCCGAGGGCTTACGCCGCATCGCCGAGCGCGTCCACACCCTGGCCGTGCTGCTCGGCCAGGCGCTCACGCGACTCGGCTACCGCGTAGTGCATTCCTCGTTCTTTGACACGCTGAGCGTTGAGGTCGAGTCCTGGGCGTTGCCGCGCCTGATCGACGCCGCGCGCGCCCGGCGCATCAACCTGCGCCTCGCCTCTCCCACGCGCGTCGGCATCTCGCTCGACGAAGCCACGACCCTGGGTGACCTCGCCGACCTGGTCACCGCGTTCTCGCTCAACGAGGTGCTGCCGTTCATGGTCGAGGACCTGGGCGCCAAGGCCGACGCCGCGATCCCCGAATCGCTGCGCCGCACGTCGCCCTATTTGACCCATCCAGTATTCCACCGCTACCGCTCCGAGACGGAGATGCTGCGCTACATCAAGCGGCTCGAGGCGCGCGACCTCTCGCTCACATCGGCGATGATCCCGCTCGGCTCGTGCACGATGAAGCTCAACGCCACTACCGAGATGGTCCCCCTGTCCTGGCGCGAGTTCAACCGGCTGCACCCCTTCGCACCGCGCGAGCAGGCCACCGGCTACCGCATCCTGTTCCGCCAGCTCGAGGACATGCTGGCCGAGATCACGGGGTTCCCGAAGGTCTCGCTGCAGCCCAACTCCGGCGCCCAGGGCGAGTTTACCGGGCTGCTGGTGATCCGCGCGTATCACCGGTCCCGCGGCGAGGGCCACCGTACCACGTGCCTCATCCCCACCTCGGCCCACGGCACCAATCCGGCGAGCGCCGTGCTGGCGGGCCTGCGGGTCGTGCCGGTGCGCTCCGACGAGCGGGGCAACATCGACCTCGCCGATCTGCGCGCAAAGGCCGCCGAGCACCGCGACACGCTCGCCGCGCTGATGGTGACGTATCCGTCGACGCACGGCGTGTTCGAGACATCGATTCGCGAGATCTGCGACGTCGTGCACGCGCAGGGCGGCCAGGTGTACATGGACGGCGCGAACATGAACGCCCAGGTGGGCCTGGTCCGCCCCGCCGACATCGGCGCCGACGTGTGCCACCTCAACCTCCACAAGACGTTCTGCATTCCGCACGGCGGCGGCGGCCCGGGGATGGGGCCGATCTGCGTCGCCCCGCACCTCGCGCCATTCCTGCCCGACCACCCCGTCGTGCCGCTGCGTCAGCAGCAGCCGTGCGGCACGGTGGCGGCGGCACCGTGGGGCAGCGCCTGGATCTTGCCGATCTCCTGGGCCTACATCGCCCTCATGGGGCGCGAGGGGCTCGTCGAGGCGACCAAGATCGCCATCCTCAACGCCAACTACGTGGCGCGCCGGCTCGCGAAGTCGTATCCGCTGCTGTACGCGGGGGAGCACGGCCTCATCGCGCACGAGTGCATCATCGACTGCCGCCCGTTCAAGGCGTCGGCCGGGATCGAAGTGGAAGACATCGCCAAACGGATCATCGATTACGGCTTCCACCCCCCGACGGTGTCCTTCCCAGTGCCGGGGACCTTGATGATCGAGCCGACCGAGAGCGAATCGAAGGAAGAGCTGGACCGTTTCTGCGACGCGCTGATCGCCATCCGGGAAGAGATCCGCGAGGTCGAGCAGGGGACGCAGCCGCGGGGGAACAATCTGCTCAGCAACGCGCCGCACACCCTGGAAGACGTGGTCGCCGACGGCTGGGAGCGCCCCTATGCGCGCGAGCGCGCGGCGTTCCCGGCGGCCTGGACGCGGCAGCACAAGGTGTGGCCCTCCGTGGGCCGGGTGGACGGCGCCTACGGCGACCGGAACCTGGTGTGCGTGTGCCCACCGGTGGAAGCCTACGCCCTTGCCGCTGACTGACGGCGGTCGCGCGCGCGGGGGCGCCGCGACGGCCGCCGAGCCCGGCGCGGCCGCCGGCCGGAGCGGCGCCCCCGGGTGCTCGACCGGCGGTCGGTGGCAGCTGCTGCTCGAGCCGCAGGGGCGCTCGGGCCCCGAGAACATGGCCGTCGACGTGGCACTCCTGGAGCGCGCCGACCGGATGGGCGAGGCGTTCCTGCGGCTCTACCGGTTCGACCCGCCGTGCCTCTCGCTCGGCCGCAACGAGGCCGCGGGCGGCTATGACCGCGCGGCCATCCCGCGACTCGGCATCGACGTCGTGCGACGGCCTACGGGTGGCGGCGCCGTGTGGCACGAGCACGAGCTGACCTACGCGGTCGCCGCCCCGATCGCGGCGTTCGGCTCGTTGCGGCAGGCGTACCGGGCGATCCATCAGCGACTCCTGACGGCGCTGCGACTCCTGGGCGCCGACGTCGCGCTCGCGCCCGACCGGCCGACCGCCCGACCGCCCGTCCCCCCGTCCGCCTGCTTCTCCCAGCCCGTCGGCGGCGAAGTTCTCCTCCGCACGCGCAAGCTGGTCGGCTCCGCCCAGATGCGCCGGGGTGGGGCGTTCCTGCAACACGGATCAATCCTGCTCGACGGATCGCAAGACGTCATCGCGGCCGTCACCCGCGAGCCTCAAGCCGCAAGCGCGGCAACCACGCTTTCGGAGGAGTTGGCACGTCGAATCACGTGGGAAGAGGTTGCCGACGCCATCGTAGCGACGTGGGACACCGGGGTCACCTCCCCCAACCTCCACCAACCTCCACCAACCTCCATCGCCTGGTTTTCCGACCCCGCCTGGACCTGGCGTCGCTGACGAGCCCGTGGAATCTTAGGGCGCCATGGCGACCACCCGACCGTCCTCCCGGCTGACCGCCGCCGCGGCGTTAGCGGGCCTGCTGCTCGTCGGCGCATGCGGCCGCAAGGGCGGCTGCGCGGGCGACTACTGCGGCACCCTCGTCATCGCGACCGCGGGGGAGCCGGACATTTTGCTCCCGCCGGTGAGCGAGTTCTCGAGCACGCGGGAGGTGACCGAGCAACTCTTCTTGAAGCTCGCCGACCTCGGGCCGTCGGGCAACACGATCGGCGACGAGGACTTCCAGCCGCTGCTCGCCGAGCGCTGGGAATGGGACACGCCCACCACGCTCGTGTTTCACCTCGATCCACGTGCCCGCTGGCAGGACGGGCGCAGGGTCACCGCGGCGGACGTCGCGTTCACGTACGACATCTACACGGACTCGCTCGTGAGCTCCCCCTACCGGCCGTCCCTGCGACAGATCTCCGCGGTCACGACGCGCGACTCGCTCACGGTCGTGTTCCGGTTTCGGCAGCGCTATCCGGAGATGTTCTACGACGCGGTGTACCACATGCGCATCATGCCGTCCCATCTGCTGCGCGAGGTGCCGCGCAGCCAGTGGCGCAGCACCGCGTTCGGGCGCGCCCCGGTGGGCGACGGACCGTACCGCTTCGTCGCGTGGCGGGCGGGCGAGAGCCTCGAGCTCGCCGCCGATTCCACGTTTTTTCTCGGCCGCCCCCACATCCGGCGTCTGATCTGGCGCTTCACGCCGGATCAGCAGGTCGCCGTGACTCAGCTGATCGCGGGCGATGCCGACGCCGTGGAAGTCTTGGTCACACCCGACAACCGGGACCGGGCGCGGGCCGACACCCAGCTCGCGATCTACCCCTACAAGGGCGCGGCCTACGGTTACCTGGGATTCAACCTCGTTGCGCCCGGCGACACCACCAAGCCGCACCCGCTGTTCGGCGACCGTGAGCTGCGGCGCGCCCTGGCGATGGCCGTCGATCGCGGCAACCTGTTGCACAACGTGTTCGGCGACATGGCCAAGGTCCCGCCGGGTCCCATGTCGCAGCTCTTATGGATCTGGGACCCCGAGACCCGTGAGCTCCCGCACGACAGCGCCCGCGCCGCGCGCACGCTCGCGCGGCTGGGCTGGACCGACTCGGACGGCGACGGCATCCGCGATCGCGACGGTCATCCGCTCGCCTTCCGGCTGCTCGTCCCGACCACCAGTGCCGTGCGCCGCCAGTACGCGCGACTCCTGCAGGAGCAGTTTCGCACCATGGGAATCGACGTCCAGCTCGACGAGGTCGACTTCAGCGTATTCAGTGAGCGGGCCCATGCCGGCCGGTTCGATGCGCTCATCGCCGTGTGGAACACCGACCCGACGCCGTCGTCCGGTATCCCCCAGACCTGGACGCGGGCGGGGTTCGGGCGCTCCAACTACGGGCGCTACGAGAACCCCGTGTTCGAGCGGCTGGCAGACCGTGCCGTCACGTCGGTCCTGAGCCGGGACGAGGCCAGGCGCACGTGGCGCGCCGCGATCGAGACCCTGAACCAGGACGCGCCGGCCGTTTTTCTGTTCGCCACCGAAAACGTCGCGGCCGTGCACAAACGCGTGGCGGACGTGCGGATCCGGCCGGACTCGTGGCTCGCCCTGGTCCGCACGTGGCGCATCCCGGCTGATCGCCTGACGGATCGAGACCGCGTGGAGCGCTAGGTGGCGGCGTGGTTGGTGCGGCGTCTCGCCGCCTCGATCGCCATCGTCTGGGCGGTCGTCACGCTCACCTTCATCATTGTTCACCTCGCCCACGGTTCTCCCTGTGGGCAGCCCGACGGTCGGCCGGTGTCTCCCGAGGTGTGCCTGGATCTGACCCGGCGGTTCGGCCTCGACCAACCGATCTGGATCCAGTATGTGAAGTACCTGACGGCCCTGCTGCGCGGCGATCTGGGCGAGTCGCTCGCGCTGCACCGCCCCGTGGCCGACGCGCTCGCCGAGGCGCTGCCGAATACCTTCACCCTCGCGCTCACCGCGCTGATGCTCGATTTTGCGCTCGGTCTCGCGCTCGGCATTTACCAGGCCGCCCGCGAGCGCCGTTTCGGCGACATCGCCCTGGGGAACGCCGCCCTGTTCGTGAACTCGATGCCCACGTTCTGGCTGGGACTCGTGCTGCTGCTGGTGTTCGGCGAACGACTGCACTGGTTTCCGGTGGGGGGCCCGCGCGACCTGGTGCGCTGCCCCCGCGTGGATTCGCTCCTGTGCTTCGGCGACTTTCTCTGGCACCTCACGCTCCCCGCCTTGACGCTCGGCCTGGTGGGCGCGGCGGCCACGGCGCGCTACCAGCGCGCCGCTCTCCTCGAGGTGATCCGTCAGGACTACGTCCGCACCGCCCGCGCCAAGGGACTGCCGGAGCGACGCGTGCTCATGGTGCACGCCCTCCGAAACGCCCTGCTCCCGCTCGTCACGCTGTTCGGACTGACGTTCCCCTTCCTGCTCACCGGCGCGGTACTGGTCGAAACGGTGTTCGCGTGGCCGGGCATGGGACGCCTGGCCGTGACCGCGATTCTGCAGCGCGATTACCCCATCGTCACCGCGGCGTCGCTCGTCGCCAGCGTGATGGTCGTGCTCGGCAATCTCCTGGCCGACGCGCTGTACGGCGTGGCCGATCCGCGCATCCGTGTGCGCGCGTCGTGACCGTCTGGAACTGGCTCGCGGTCGGCGGCGCAGCCGTGCTGGCCCTGGTCCTGGTCGCCGAGATCCGGCGTCGAGCAGCGACTGGTCCCACGGGTCGGCGCTTCTTCCGACACCCGAGCGCCGCCCCGGCGCTGTTCGTGCTCGCCTTCTTCGTGACCGTTGCGCTCGCCGCGCCGCTCGTCACACCGTACCGGCCGTATTTCCAGATCGATATCACCCGGCTCGCCAACCACGCGCCATCGGAGCAAAACCCGCTCGGCACCGACCCGTTCGGGCGGGACGTGTGGAGCCGGCTCGTCTATGGGGCACGCATTTCGCTCGGCATCGGGGCGCTCGCGATGCTCGTCGCCGTGACCACCGGGGTCGTCGTGGGCGGCGTGGCGGGCTACTTCCGCCGCTGGGTGGACGCAACGCTGATGCGGCTCGTGGACGTCGGGCTCGCCATGCCGCGGATGTTCATGCTGCTGATGGTCGTGGCCCTGTGGGAGCACGTGCCGCTGGCAGTGCTCGTGCTGCTCATCGGGCTGACCGGGTGGTTCGGCACCAGCCGACTGGTGCGCGCCGAAGTGTTGAGCGTCCGGGAGCGTGAGTTCGTCGCGGCAGCGCGGGCGCTGGGGGCCGAGCCGGCACGCGTGATCTTCCGCCACGTCCTGCCCAACGCCGCCGCCCCGATCATCGTGTCCGCGGCGCTCGGCATCGGCAACGTAATGCTGCTCGAGGCCGGGCTGTCGTTTCTCGGCATGGGCGTGCCCTCGCCCGCGCCCAGCTGGGGTAACATGATTGCCGACTGCTGGCAGAAGATGGCCGTGGCGCCGTGGTGCGCCACCTTCCCGGGGCTCGCCATCTCGCTCGTCGTCATGGCCTTGAACGCGGTGGGCGACGCGCTGCGCGACGCGCTCGATCCCCGCAAGGAGGTCGTGTGACCGAGCCGCTGCTCCGCGTGCGGGACCTGAAGACCTACTTCGTCACCGAACACGGGAGCGGCACGGCGCGCGCCGTCGACGGCGTCTCGTTCGATCTCTACCCGGGCGAGACCCTCGGCCTCGTGGGGGAGTCGGGGTGCGGGAAGACCGTCACCTCCCTGTCGGTGTTGCGGCTCATCCCCGAGCCCCCGGGGCACATCCGGCCCGGGAGCTTCATCGAGTTCGCGGGACGCAACCTGCTCACGCTCGCTCCTCGTGAGCTGCGCGCCATTCGCGGCAATCAGATCGCCATGATCTTCCAGGAGCCGATGACGTCGCTCAACCCGGTGTTCACGGTGGGCGACCAGATCGCCGAGGCGGCGATCGTGCACCAGCGCCTGTCGCGCCGCGCGGCGCGCGCCCGCGCGATCGAGATGCTCAAGCTCGTGGGCATTCCCGACCCGGCGCAGAGAGTCGATCACTATCCCCACCAGATGAGCGGCGGCATGCGGCAGCGCGTGATGATCGCGATGGCCCTCGTGTGCCACCCCAAGGTGCTCATCGCCGACGAGCCGACCACCGCGCTCGACGTCACCATTCAGGCGCAGATCCTCGAGCTGCTGGAGCGGCTGCAGGCGGAGCTCGGCATGGCGGTCATGCTCATTACCCACGACCTCGGCGTGGTGGCGGGGAGCGCGGACCGGGTCGTGGTGATGTACGCCGGCCAGGTGGTGGAGCAGGCTCCCACGCCGGAGCTGTTCGCGCGCCCGCTCCATCCCTATACCGACGGCCTGCTGGCCTCGGTGCCCCGGCTCGACGCACCCCCGGCGCGCGCCCGCGGTCGGCTGCACGGCATTCCGGGTCAGGTGCCCGCCGCCAGCGACTGGCCCGGCGGCTGCCGCTTTCACCCGCGCTGCCCGTACGCCTGGGATCGCTGCCGCGACGAGGAGCCGCCGCTGCTCGATGCGAGTACCGGCGAGCCCGGCATCCACTCGGTGCGCTGCTGGCTCCTCAC
>Ga0209804_1000782_pt1 | contig 22871 bp, 20 predicted proteins | sample GraSoiAngelo_139_FD_185896 | JGI IMG/M metagenome (GOLD analysis project Ga0209804, IMG submission 185896) | Grasslands soil microbial communities from the Angelo Coastal Reserve, California, USA - 14_0929_12_20cm (SPAdes) (version 2) | ecosystem: Environmental > Terrestrial > Soil > Grasslands ... | reverse complement strand
GGGGCCAACGGCAAGCAGAGGTTGCCCCCTTCGGGGACTCCAAACCGGAGAGGGGCCAACGGCAAGCAGAGGTTGCCCCCTTCGGGGACTCCAAACCGGAGAGGGGCCAACGGCAAGCAGAGGTTGCGGCAGGATCATCCGAGGCGAGGACCCAGCAGGGACAGCCGGGGCAACCGGGACGGCGCCGCCGGCGGCGGCATCGCCGTCGTGGCCGGTCGCACGGCAGCGCTGAACGCGGTGGACACGGCGGACCAACCCCTTCTTGATGTCTTCTTGACTTCATTCGGCAACCGGTGCTACGCTTGAAGCGCAAGTGATAATTACTCTCAGCAGTCCGCGTGTTCGGCCCTCCGCCCCCATCCCCAGGCTGGAGCCCAGGAGGCATCGGTGTTTGCCCACAAGGTCGGCGTGACCAAGGAGCAGGTGCTCGAGGCGCTTCGCGGGGTGATGGACCCGGAGCTCCACCGCAGCATCGTGGAGCTCAACATGGTGAAGGACATCGGGATCCAGGACGGGTCCGTGCGCGTCGACGCGCTCCTGACGATCAGCGGGTGCCCGATGCGGGAGACGATCATCGATTCGATCAAGGCCAAGGTCAAGGAGCTCCCCGGCGTCGCGCACGTGGACGTGAACCTCGGCGTGATGACGCAGGAGCAGCGGCAGGCGCTCGTCGGCCAGCTGCGGCCCGGCCCGCAGAAGCAGTCACCGCTGCTCTCGCCGACGTCGACGACCCGGGTGATCGTCGTCGCCAGCGGGAAGGGCGGCGTCGGGAAGTCCACGGTCACCACGAACCTCGCCATCGCGATGGCCAAGCGGGGACGGATTGCCGGGATCGCGGACGCGGATGTCTACGGCTTCAGCATCCCCCACATGCTGGGGGTCCAGGGAAAGCCGACGATTATCGACCAGATGATCATTCCGCTGGAGCGCGAGGGCGTTCGCGTGATCTCCATGGGGTTCATGGTCGACGAGAACGAGGCGGTGATCTGGCGCGGGCCCATGCTGCACAAGGCCGTGACCACGTTCCTCGGGGAGGTCTACTGGGGGGACACGCAGGAGCTGCTGATCGACCTGCCCCCCGGCACGGGCGATGTCTCGCTGTCGATTGCGCAGACCCTTCCCCGGGCCGAGATGCTGATCGTGACGACGCCCCAGCCGGCCGCGGCCAGCGTGGCCTACCGCGCGGCGCGGATGGCGGAGAAGGTCAACATGCCGGTGATCGGGGTCGTCGAGAACATGTCGTTCTACGTCGCCGCCCCCGGGGCGCCGCCGTCCTACATCTTCGGGCAGGGCGGGGGGGCCAGGCTCGCGGAGATGATCGGCGCGCCGCTCCTCGGCCAGATTCCGCTCGATCCGGAGATCCGCGAGGGCGGCGACCGCGGCCAGCCGGTGACGCTGACCGCGCCTGATTCCCCGTCGGCCCGCGTGTTCTACAAGATCGCGGACGCGCTCCTCGGGAGGACCCGGCAGTAGCCGGCGGATCCGTGAGCGCGATCACCCCCGCGGCGGTCAACGAAGAGATCGAGCGGTTTGTCCGCCCGCAGACGTTCCCGCTGGGCATCCGGATGGCGGCGCCCGGCGAGCCGCTGCCCGAGAAGGTCCGGCGCCCGGCGCAGGACATGGGAATACGGGTCGCGATCTGCCAGACGTTTTCGATCGCGCGGCGGTATGGGTGGGGCCTCGCGGTCGGCCGGGACGACCTCAGCTGCCCGCTCGCCAAGACCGCCTTCGGGTTTGAGCAGGAACTGCCCTACTACGCCGAGGGCAACCTCGCCTGCGGGATGTACACGGAGTCGGCGGCCGCCGGCGCGCGGACCGAGGCGGAGGTGCCCAAGTTCGAGTTCGGCGCGTACGAGCGGATCCTCATCGCCCCCCTCGGCCGGGCGTCCTTCGAACCCCATGTGGTGCTCGTCTATGCCAACTCCGCGCAGGTGATGCGGCTGGTCGCGGCGGCCCTCTACCGGACCGGCGGCCGGATCCACAGCAGCTTCTCCGCCCGGCTGGACTGCGCCGATGCGGTGATCGAGACCATGCGCTCGCAGCGCCCCCAGGTGATCCTGCCGTGCTACGGCGACCGGATCTACGGCCAGACCGAGGATCACGAGATGGCGTTCACGGTTCCCTGGGGGCAGGCGGAGGAACTCCTGGCGGGATTGCGGGGCACGCAGCAGGGGGGCGTGCGGTATCCGATTCCTTCCTGGCTGCGCTACACGGGCGAGTTCCCGGAGAAGTACCGCCGCCTTGATACACTCTGGGAGGAGGGCCGCCGGGATGCGGGACCGGGACGTCCCGAGGGACCGGATAGGCCAGAAGGCGAGGCCGCGGCCTCGGAGCCGGGCAAGGAGCGATCCGCCAGGCCGGCGGGAGGCCGCAGGGCAGGGGGAGACCCCTGACCATGGAATTCAAGCACGGACAGACGAATCGGGTGGAACGCGATGGGGGGCCTCACAAGGGCGCGCGACACCAGAGCGGGAACCCGAGCCGTTATCGGGGGTGAACAGCGTGGCGAAGCGGATCAATGATATGACGATCAGGCTGGCGGGCGAAGCGGGCCAGGGCGTCGAGTCCGGGGGCGCCGGGTTCGCAAGCGCGCTGAGCCACGGCGGATTGTGGCTGCACACGTATTCGGAGTACATGTCCCGGATCCGCGGCGGGCTGAACTTCTTCCAGATCCGGGCGTCGGACCGGCCGCTCTGGGCCCATACGGAGGGCGTGCACATCTTGCTGGCCTTCAGCCCCGAAGCGGTGACCGACTACGGGCCGCATCTCGTCGAGGGGGGCGCGCTGCTGTACGATGACAGCCTCAAGATCGATCAGGCCGCGGTCACCCGGCGCAAGGTCCAGTTGTACGCCGTGCCCTTGACGAAGATCGCCCAGGAGGTCGGCGGCGAGAAGATCATGGCCAACACCTGCGGCCTGGGGGCGCTGGCCGGGATCGTCGAGTACCCGTTCGAGTTCGTGGCGGACGTCATCAAAAAGAACTTCGCCCGCAAGGGCGACGCCGTCGTTGGGGGCAACCTCAAGGTGGCGGAGGCGGGCTACAAAGTCGGCCGCGACCAGTACGCGGCCAAGTTTGAGTGGAAGGTCTCGCCGCTCAAGGACCGCCCCGATCGGATGCAGATCAACGGCAACCAGGCCATCGCGGTCGGCGCGATCGCCGCGGGGTGCCGGTTCATGTCGGGGTACCCCATGACCCCCGCGAGCTCCATCTTGGAGTTCATGGCGGGGCACGCCAAGAAGTACGACATCGTCGTCAAGCAGACCGAGGACGAGATCGCGGCGATCTGCTTTGCGATCGGGGCGGGCAACGCCGGCGCGCGCGCGATGACGGCCACGAGCGGCGGCGGGTTCTCCCTGATGGTCGAGGCGCTCGGGCTGGCCGGGATGGCGGAGGTCCCCGTCGTCATCGTGGAGGCCCAGCGGCCCGGCCCGTCGACCGGGATGCCGACGAAGACCGAGCAGGGCGATCTGCTCTTCGCCCTCTTTGCCAGCCAGGGGGAGTTCCCGCGCATCGTCCTCGCTCCGGGCACGCAGGAGGACTGCTTCCACACCACGGTGCGCGCGTTCAACCTCGCGGAGAAGTGGCAGTGCCCGGTGATCGTCATGACCGATTTCTACCTGACGACGATGACGCGGCTGATTTCGCCCGCGGAGTTTCCGATCGACCGTGTCACCATCGATCGAGGGGAGCTCCTCACGGCGCAGCAGCTGGACCGGCTGGCCGAGCCGTACCTCAGGTACAAGGACACCCCGAGCGGCATCTCGCCGCGGGCGATGCCCGGCCACCCCAAGGCCGTGCACCAGACCTGCAGCGACGAACACGACGAGTACGGCCACTTCGAGGACGAGGATCGGGCGAACCGCCTGAAGATGGCGGGGAAGCGGTGGCGCAAGTTCCAGCACATCGTCGACGACCTGCGCGGGCCGACGATCTACGGTCCGGAAGGCGCCGGGCTCACGCTGATGGGATGGGGCAGTTCGTACGGGGCGATGCGGGAGGCGGTCGACCTCCTCAACGCCCGCGGGACGAAGACCAACCTCCTGCACTTCGTCGACATCTGGCCCTTCCCCGAGGCGCAGGCGGCGCCGCTGATCGAGGCGGCGCGCCAGCTCGTCGCCGTGGAGGGGAATCAGAGCGGGCAGTTCGCCCATCTGGTGCGGGCGGTGACGGGACGCCGGGCCGATCGCATGGTCCTGCGGTGGGACGGCCGGCCGCTCAGCCCGGAGTACATCATCGAGCAGCTCGAGGAGGCCAAGGTCCATGCTTGACGTCAAGACGTACAACAGCCCGATCAAGGTGACGTGGTGCCCCGGGTGCGGGGACTACGGCATTCTCAACGCGGTCAAGAGCGCCCTCGCGCAGTTGGAGATTCACCCGCACGAGGTGATGTTCTTCTCCGGCATCGGGTGCGGAAGCAAGCTGCCCGATTACATGAACGCGAACTCCTTTACGACCATTCACGGCCGGTCCCTGCCGATCGCGATGGGGACGAAGCTCGCCAACCACGACCTGCACGTGATCTGCATCACCGGGGACGGCGACGGCTACGGCATCGGGGGCAACCATTTCATCAGCATCCTGCGCCGCAATCCCGACATCGTCCACATCGCCGAGAACAACATGGTCTACGGCCTCACGAAAGGTCAGTACGCGCCCACCAGCGAGCATGGGTTCGTGGCCAGCACAACGCCCGAAGGCAGCATCGAGATCGCGTTCAATCCGCTGGCCACCGCGATCAACGGCGGCGCGACGTTTGTCGCCCGCGGGTTCTCGGGGGATCCCAAGCACCTCGCCAAGCTGATCATGGCGGCGGTCCAGCACCGCGGGTACGCGCTGGTCGACGTGCTCCAGCCCTGCGTCATCTACAACAAGATCAACACCTACGACTACTACCGCGAGCGCGTCTACAAGCTCGAGGAGGCGGCGGGCTACGACCCCGCCGACCGCGATGCGGCGTGGCGCAAGGCCCACGAGTGGGGGGAGAAGATCCCCATCGGGATTCTCTATCAGGCGGCCGGGGTGCCGACCTACGAAGAGCAGGTGTCGGAACTCCGCGTCGGCCCCGTCGCAAAGCGCCAGCTGGCGCCCCTGACGGGGGCGCAGGCGGATGCGCTTCGGCGGGAGTTCTTCTAGGGGGATGCCCGTGGCGCAGGCGGACCGGGTCGGGGAGTCGGTCGCCGCGCGGCGGCCCACGCCCGGGACAGTAAGCGAGCGCCTGACGCTGCTCGAGCGGGAGGGGTACCGGACGACGCCGCAGCGGCGGGCGATCCTCGAAAGCATGCTCGGCGCCGGCCGCGAGAACGTGACGGCGGAAGAGATCTGCCGCCGCGCCCGGGCCGTGTGTCCCACGGTCAACCTGGCCACCACCTACCGCACGCTGGACCTGTTCGGGCGGCTCGGCATGGTCCGCCGCCTCACCTACGGCGACGGCCGGAGCGTCTTTTGCCCGAACGTCCACCCGCACTACCACGGGACGTGCCTGCGCTGCGGAGCGGTCGTGGACATTCCGCGGCGCCGGGTCACCAAGACCATCGAGCAGGAGCAATCGAAGCTCACCGACGGGGCGTTCGTGGTGGTCGGGCACCGTATCGAGTTCTACGGGTACTGCGCGGGCTGCCGCGCCTCCGAGGCGTCTCCCGGGACGTAAGGCCGATGCGCCGCGCCCGGGCCGCCGTCGTCGGACTGGGCGGGGCTGTTCTGCTCTGGCCGCTGCTGTCGTGGCTGTGCGCGGCGGGAGGCTTCGCCGCCGCGGCCGCGCCCGCGGGGGGCGGGGCGTCCGGCACGCCCTCGAATGTCCGGGCCGACCAGGTGTCCGTCGACAGCCGGGGCGCCACGCTGCTGGCGGCCGGGCACGTCTCGGTGACGTACGGGACGCTGCGCGTGACGAGCGACTCCCTGCGCCTCAACCGGTCCGACGGCACCGCGGTGTTTCAGGGACACGTGGCCGCGACGGATCCCGCGGGCCGGGCCCTGGGCGATACCGTCACCCTCTTCGCGACCCGGGACGGCCGGGTGGTCCGGGCGCTGCTGGACGGCCATGCCTCGGTGGAGACCCCAGCGTACGCCGTGATCGCCGACCGCATCGACGCCGACCGGGCACGCGACCGCATCACGGCCGATGCGCACGTCACGCTCTTCGCCCAACCCGACGTGATCGTCACCGGCGCCCGGGCCGCCTACGATCACCGCAGCGGCGACGCGGTGATCCTCGGCTCGGCGTCGGCTCCCGCCACGGTCCAGAACCGCGACGGACGCATCGCGGGAGCCCGCGTGGACTTCTCCCGCAAGGACATGAGGGCCGTGATCCGAGGGCCCGTCACAGCAGACCTCTTCGACGCGACGCTCATAGCGGCCGGGGCGACCATCGACCTCCGGCGGGGGATCGCGGTGTTCGCCGGCGGGGCGGTGGTGTCGCGGCGGCAGGGGAGGCTCGAGGCGGATGAGATCACGGTCTTCTACAGGGATCGGCGGTTCATCGCGGAAGGGCGCACCCACATGACGTACCGCGATGCTGAGGAGACCCCGGCTCCCTAGCCCGTCACGGCTCCATCACGTTGGTGTCATGATGCGGCCGGGCACCATCGAGGGTCGACCGCGCAGAGGCCGTGGCGGGGCCGCCGTTTCCGAGCCGCCGGAGATGGGATAAGTACCGCTCGGTGACGACGGCGCCCGTGAGCACCCGGCTGAGTGCCGGAACGCCCCACTGCCGGCACCGCTTGACCCAGGCCGGAAGATTCCCGGCATGGACCACGCCGAATCCGCGCTGCAGCAGATTGAGCCAGCGATGAAGGGCGGTCTGCGAGGTGATCAACCGTACCTCCAGGCTGGGGTGTCGGGAGTAGAACCGTTTCGCGCTCCTGGCGCGTTCCGCCTGGAGGTTCAGCATCTGCGCGAGCCCTTCCGCCGCGGCCTGGGGTTGATAATGATACAACCGAGCATCTGCGCGATACACGCGCCTGAGCCCCAACTGCCGCAGCCGCACCCCCATCTCGAGTCCTTCCCAGTCCGCCAGCGTTTCATCAAACAGACCGGCCCTGAGGAGATGCTCGCGGCGAACGGAAGCGTTGCTCGTGTCAAAGAAGGACGTATTCAGGTCCAAGAGACTCCAACGCGCAACGAAGGGATGGTCCAGAGAATCGACGCTGATAATGGGCCCGCGGCAGATGATGTCCCCGCGGCTCTCGCGGTGGGCTGCCAGATGACGCGCGAGGAACGACTGAGGCACCAGCCCGTCGCTGTCGACGAACACGATCAGGTCGCCGCGTGCCTCGCGGATGGAGCGATTGCGGACGACGGAGAGGCCGCGGTGGTCCGGGAATCTGAAGGAGCGCATCTGGCACTTGGCCTGTCGCTGCGCCGCGGTGATGACGGCGGTGGTCTCGTCCGTCGACCCATCATCGACGACCACAATCTCGTAGCGCGCAGGGTCCAGCGATTGATCGGTCAGTGTGCGCAGGCAATGCCCGAGGACCCATGCACGATTCCGCGTGACGATGGTGACGGTGATCTCGACTCCGCTGCGTTCGGCGGCCGTCATGCCGAAGAGCCACCCACCCCCAGCCGTCTGCTTTCGATCGTGTTTCCCCCACCGCGGGCCGGGAGGCTGTCCCTCCCCCCACCGTCCACAGGTCGGCGCCAATGGACCGGCGCCGGTGTACTATTGTAGCATGCGCAGGCGCGTAACTGCCGACGCGAGGCCACCCGGGAGAAGGTCCGAGGCTCCCGGGCCTTCGCATCGCCCCGCCGGGGCGCCGGAGTAGGCGAGATGCGGGCGGCGCTCCGATGGTGTGGCGCGGTGGCGGTGGGCGTCGCGGCCTTCGAGGGGCTCGATCTCGCCGCGTCCCGGGCGCCGATGCTGTCCTGGTTCACCCTGGCGTCGCCGTTTGTGGCGGGGGCTGCGGCGGCCTGGACGGCCGGGCCCGGAATCGTTGCCCCCCTCCTCGTCGCCGCCGCCGTGCCGTGGGCCCGCATCGGCGTCGACCGAGCGGTCGGGATGCTGCACGGCGTGACGCTCCCGCCGGAGATCGGCCCCCTGGTCATCGCGTTCTTCGGGGTCTCGTGGACCGGGATGTCGGTGACCGCCGGCGCCGCGGTGACGGTCGCCCGCCGGGTCGCGGGGAGAGCGGTGCGCGGACGGGCCTCTACGGCTGCTCCCCGCGCGTGACGTAGTTGTACACGGTGCGGTCGCGGTAGGCCAGGGCGAACTGCACGGCGGCGTCACGCGTGCGCCCGACGTGGCTGTAGGCCATCCCCAGCAGGTAGCGGATCGCGTTGTTATTGGGATCCAGGCGAACCCCTTCCTCCCACTGCGCGATCGTATTCTTCGTGTCCTTTCGGTCCGCGTAGACATAGCCAAGGTAGCCGTGGTTGATGGCATTGCGCGGTTCCTGCCGGGTGATCTCCCGCAGCTCCTGCAGCGCCGTGTGATGGTCGTCTTCGGTGAACCAGGAGGCAAACGCCAGTTCATAGCGGGCCAGCAGATTGTGCGGATCCTGCTGGACTTCTCCGGCGGCGCGGGCGGACGCCTGGCGCGCCACCGTTTCGCGCCGGCCGTCGCCCCCGATCATCTGGTCGATCTGCTTCAGGGTATGCCACCAGTCGATCAAGGCGCCGTCATGCGCGTACACGAGCGCGAGCCGCAGCGCCACCTCGGGATCCGGCTTCGAGGCGAGCTGGGCCTTGAGGCGGGGAACGAGGGAGTCCCACATCTGTCCCGGGTGCTGGGCGCGGACGGGACTCACCGGAAGCACGATCGTGGCCACCAGGATCGCAAAGACCCCAGCGGCGATTCCCGCCGTGAACCGCGTCATACGGATCCTCCACACCAGGCGCGCGTCACGCCGTTGCCTGCGGCGCGGGCCGGGATCAGGGTAGATGAGATTCGACACCACTCACTATTCCCCCATCTCCCGGATCTCAGGACACTCCGGGTCACCCGGTCGCCGAGAGGACGGGGATGATCAGGTCGACGAGTGCGGGATCGAACTGCCGGCCGCCCTCGAGCCGGAGATCGGCGACGGCTTCATCCGTCGTCCAGGGCTTGCGGTGCGGACGTCGCGCGGTCATGGCGTCGCAGCCGTCGGCGATCGACAGGATCCGGGCTTCCAGCGGGATCCGGTCTCCGGCCAGCCCGGCCGGATAGCCGGCCCCGTCCCAGCGCTCATGGTGGGCCGCGACGATGGCGATGACCGCCTCGCTCACCCCCAGCGCGCGAAGCAGGGCCACGCCGCTGGGCACATGGCGGATCATCTGCGCCTGTTCCTCCGGGGTGAGCGCGCCGGGCTTGCGGAGCAGCGACCGGGGGAGCGCAAACTTGCCGATGTCATGGACCAGCGCGGCCCGAGCCAGCGCCTCCTGCCGCTCCTGATCGAGCCCGGCCAGCCGGCCGAGGTCCAGGCTCCACTGCCCGACCCGGCTGAGGTGACCTTCGTGTTCGATGCCCTCGGTGTGCAGGAGGCGGACCAGGTCCTGCGCCCCATCGGGAAGCCCCCAGAGGGCCTCGGTGAGCTCCATGGGAAGGGTCGGTCCGGCCCTGCGGGCCAGCTTTTGCTCGAAGACGCCCGCCTCCGCCGTCTCGAGCAACGCGTTCGCGTCAGTGCCGTCGCGAGGAGCGATCGCCCACCCCACCGTCAGGTGGACCGGGGCAGGCAGCGTGGCGGCCCGGCCGATCGCGGTCCTGATCCGCTCGACGACCATGGAGGCATCGGTCTCGCCGAGGCCGGGCGCCAGGATCGCAAACTGGTCTCCGGTGATCCTGGCGACGACATCGTGGCCCCGCGTCGCGTCCTGCAAGATTTGAGCGATCTGGACCAGCACCCGGTCGCCGGCCCGCTGGCCCGCTTGGAGGTTCACCTGCTTGAAATCCTGGATGTCGAGATGGACGAGCGCGAACGTGCCGCCGGTCCGTTTCGCCTGGGACAGTTCCTCAGCGAGGCGCCAGCCGAGCAGCCGGCGGTTCGCCAGCCCGGTCAGCGGGTCGGTCAGGGCGAGCACGCTCCGGGAGCGCGCCTCGCCGGCGACGAGCGCGGCTGCGAGGGCCAGCAGCGCGATCGCCGCGGCCGCGGCGATGAGGGGCACAGATGTGGGGGAACTCACGGGAACGACGGCCAGCACGTAACTCGCCACGCCGGCGGCTCCCAGCCCGATCGCTGCGGGCCAGCCCGGGAACAGCGCCGCTCCGAGGATGATCCAGGGGCCGTACGCCAGCGCCGCGAGGCCGCCCGCCGGGATGGCGAGGCTCACACTCAGCAGACCGAGCAGATACCCCGCCGCCCGCACGAGCATGGACGGCTCATACTCCAGCGCGAGCCCCGCCGCCACGCCGCAGGCGAGCGCAAACATCCCGGTCCCGCCCTGGTGGGCGCCCCACAGCAGCGCGGCCGAATACAGGCCGATCGCCGCGCCGGCCGCAGCCGGCAGATGCCGCGCGTTTCCAAAGATTTCCGCGGCGGCCGCCTGAGGCGGAGCCGCCGCCTGATCGGGCGCTCTCACGTCGCCTCCAATCGCCTCCGGGGCCTCAGGGTTCCGCGCCGACCCAGGCCTCCCCGCCTTCCCAGATCTCCTTCTTCCAGATGGGCACGGTCTGTTTGAGGGTGTCGATGGCGAATCGCGCCGCCTCGAACGCTTCGGCCCGGTGGGGGGCGGACACGCTGATCGCCACGCTCGCCTCCCCGACCTTGAGGCGTCCCGTCCGGTGGGCGATCGCCATCCGGGTGCCCGGCCACCGCCCGGCGATCGACCCGGCGATGTTCTCCATTTCGCGGCGCGCCAGGGTCTCGTAGGCTTCGTACTGCAAGTAGTCGACGCGTCTACCGCGGGCGTTGTCGCGCACCACTCCGAGAAAGAGCACGACGGCCCCGGCCCGGGGATCGGCCACCGCCGCGAGGAGCCGGTCGAACTGGATCGGCTGTTCGCTGATCTCGATCAGCGCCAGACCGGCGGTCGCCCCGCCGCTGACCGGCGGAATCAGGGCGACCTCGTCGTGCTCCCGCAGAACCCTCGCGCCGTCCACATATTCGTCGTTGACCGCATAGCCCGCCGGCGAAGGCTGGCGGGCAAGGGCGGGAAACCGCGCCACGAGCGCCGCCCAGACCGCCGGACCGCGGTCCCCGTCCTTCAGGGCGAGCTCCACTCTGGATGCGCCTGCGGCTTCCCGGTACGAGGCGAACAGCCGGACCGTGACCTTCACAGCCCCGATTGTACCACAGGACGGCGGATTCCCCGGCCCCGGGGGCGTGGTCCATGGCGTGGGGCGGGCAGGTGGTCGCCGGGGCCGGCCGAACAAGATGATGGGAGCTCGGCGGCCGGAACTCCTGTGCGGGACCGGGCGTTTGGAGTGATGAGGGGAGAGGAGGCATATGCGCAACCCGTTCCGACCGCTTCGGGTCGCCGCGACGGCGCTCGCCGCGACCCTGATGGCATTCGGTCTGCCAGTGCCGTCCGCCCACGCCCAGCTCTTTGGGATGAGCGAGCAGCAGGAGATCCAGATCGGGCGGCAGGTCGAATCCCAGGTCGCCAAGGCCTATGGGTTCGTCAATGATCCCGCGAAGACGCAGTACGTCAGGACCATCGGGCTCAGGCTGGCGCGCGTCTCGGAGCGGCCCACCCTGCCGTGGACGTACCATATCGTGCAGGACTCCTCCGTGAACGCCTTCGCCGCTCCCGGGGGATTCGTGTTTGTCACCAAGGGGCTGCTGCCCTTTGTCAAATCCGAGGATGAGCTGGCGTTCGTGCTGGGCCACGAGACCACCCACATCGCCCACCGCCACGCCGTGGACCTGGCCCAGCGCGAGATGGAGCTGCAGCTCGGCGCCACCCTGATCACCCGGATATTCTTCGGCGGCGATATGACGGCGTACCAGTTGTCCCGGATCGGCAGCGCGCTGCTCGGGGCGAAGTATTCTCGCGACAAGGAATATGAGGCCGACCATTACGGGGTGATCTACGCGAAGAAGGCCGGGTGGGATCCTCGGGCCGCCGTCGCGTTCTTCGAACGGCTGCGGGGATTGGAGCAGAAGCCGGGGGTGATCGGCACCGCATTCGCGAGCCATCCACCGACGCCCGCCCGGATCAGAGCCGTGCGCGATGAGCTGCGCCAGATGGGCTACCAGGTCGCGCTCCAGGTCGATGGGACGCCGCAGCAGCCGGAGCCGTCCTCCGCGCCGGCCTCGCCCGCTGAGCCGGCCTCCCCCCCCACGCCCCGACCGGCATCGCAGCCTGCCGCCCCGCCGCCCTACCTCGACAGGTGACGCTGAGGAGCCGCCGGATCTCTCGAAGGTGAAAGCGCTTCGCATCACCGATCCCTACGCGGTCCCCGGCCGGTACCGCAAGGCGCAGCTGCACTGTCATACCACGAACTCAGACGGGACGTACTCGCCGCCGCAGCTCGTCGAGCGGTATCGGACCGCGGGATACGCCTTCGTGGTCTTCACCGATCACGGACGGGTGACCGCCTGCGACGATCTCAACGACGGCGCCTTTCTGGCGCTGCCGGGGGTCGAGACCGCGATCGGGCGGCCGTTCGGGCCGCTGGGTCCGCATCTGGGACGGCTGGGGGCGCCGGGGCCGCTCCATGTGCGCGGGGCCCAGGCATGCATCGACGCGACCGTCGCCGCCGGTGGCGTGGTGTCGCTCCACCATCCGGGGTGGACGGGCAACCTCTGGACCGGCGGGTGGTCGGTGGCGGAGATGGCGCGGCTGCGGGGGTACCACCTGATCGAGGTCAGCAACCACCACAGCCACAGTCCCGCGGATGTGAAGCGGTGGGCGGCGGTGCTCGCCCTGCGCGGAGCGCAGGCGCCGGTCGGAGCGGTGGCCGTCGACGATCTTCACCGCGACCGGGATTTCGATACGGGCTGGGTGATGGTGAAGACCGAAGCCGTGACTGCGGAGGGGTTCCTGCGGGCCCTGCGCGGCCTGGCGGTGTACGCCTCGACCGGGCCGAGCGCCGAGTTTGGACTGCGCGACGGCGCGATCAGGTGCGCCACGGATGCGGTCCGGGTCCGGTTTATCGACGCCCTTGGCGCGATCCGCCACGAGAGCGGGGGGCCGGAAGCCGCCTACGAGCCCCGCGGCGATGAGGGGTTCGTGCGGGTGGAGTGCGCCGGCCGTTCGGGGGGGACCGCGTGGTCGCAGGCGTTCTGGGTCTCAGGTCCCGCAGGCCCGTCTGGTTTGCGTCCCCCTGGGGACCAGGGTATAATCTCACCATGAATTCCGTCCTCACCACGGGGTCGCGCCTCGCGCTCGACGACGCGGCCCCGGCGACCGGGCCGGTGAGCACGCGCGAACTGGTGCTGGTCGCCAACAGCCCGGGCGAGGTCTCCTACCTGGCCATCCCCATGGCCCGCGCCGCGCGGAAATGGGCGGAATCCCGGGGGCTGCCGCTCGCGGTGTCACTCATCCTGCCGCCGTGCCAGTGGGCGAGCGGTCAGGAGGAGCCGTTTGCCCGGCAGGCGGCGGTGTTCGAACGCATCTTCAAGCCGCGGGATTGTCTCGCCTTCGCCGCCCGCCTCCGCCGTTTCCCGGCCCCGGGTCCGGGGTGCGTGCTCCATTTCGGGGGCGATCTCTGGTACTCGGCCACGCTCGCCCGGCGGTTTCGCTTCTCCGGCTTCGCCTACGTCGAGGCCCCCCAACCCATCCTCAGGCGCGCCCGCTGGTTCGAGCGGGTCTTTCTTCCCTCGGGGGCGCTGGCCGACCGCCTCATCTCCGGCGGCGCGCCCCGGGAGCGCCTGGCCGTTGTCGGCGATCTCCGGGTCGAGCACCTCCAGACGATCGGCTCGGCCGCGGTGCGCTCGCGGGCGGGATCACGCGTGGCGCTCCTCCCCGGAAGCCGCCGCTGGATCGTGAACATCGCGCTCCCGTATATCCTCGAGGTCGTGCCCGCCATGCGCGCGCTGCGCCCGGATCTCCGGTTCTCGCTGATCGCCTCGCCGTTTCTGTCCCGCAGGGATTTCGCCCGGGAGCTGGCCCGGCGTTCGATGACGCTGCCGGATCTCGGGATCGAGGTCGTCGAGCGCGAGCATCTGCGGGCGATGGCGCAGTGCGACCTCGCGCTGACCTATCCCGGCACCAACAACGATGAACTGGCGATTCTCGGGGTGCCGATGATCGTCGTGGTCCCGCTGGAGCGGGTGAGCACGATCCGCACGCCGGGGCTCAGCGAGTGGCTCGGGCGCATCCCCGGAATCTCGAACCTCGTCAAGGCCGTGGTCGTCGGCCACTATCTCCGCCACCACCGGCTGCTGGCGTGGCCGAACCAGCACGCCGGCAGGATGCTGGTCCCGGAGATGGTCGGCCGGTTCACCCCCGCTGAGGTCGCCCGCCGGGCGGTGGCCATGCTCGAGGATCGGCCCGGCCTGGCCAGGATGTCGCAGGAACTGCGGTCCCTGTACGCGGTCCCCGAACCCACCGCCGCGCGGATTCTGGAAGAGATGGCCCCCTTTTTGGAGAAGCGCCCGGGCCGCCACGCTGCGTGAGCGCGCGGCTCCTCGTGGTCACCAACGGACACGGGGAGGACGTCCCCGCGGCGCAGTTGGTTCGAGGGCTCGCCCGGCAGGGGATCGCCATTTCGGTCTATCCGCTCGTCGGCCTCGGCGGCCAGTATCCGCCCGGGATCGCCCTGCTCGATCCCCGCCGGGACCTGCCGAGCCAGGGGTTCGGCCTGCGCAGGGGGTGGGTCAGCCTCAGGGAGGACCTCTCCCAGGGGCTGCTGGGGTTCTGGCGGGCCCAGCGCCGCACGCTGCGCGCCCAGCGGGGGCGCGTGGATCTTGTGGTCGCCTCAGGGGATGTCTACTGCCTCGCGATGGCGCGCCTGGCCGGCGCGCCGACCGTCCTGGTCGCCGGTCCGAAGTCCGAGCACATCGCCCCCCACAGCGCGCTCGAGATCTGGCTGATCCGGCGGATGGCCTCCCAGGTCTTTGCTCGGGATGAGGCGACGGCGGCGGCCCTGCGGCGCCGGGGCGTGCGGGCGGAGTTCGTCGGAACCTGGATGATCGACAGCCTGGAGTTCTCGGGGGAGACCTTCGGAATCCCCGGCGACCGGCCGGTGATCACCGTGCTCCCCGGGAGCAAGTCCCCCGCGATCGAGAACCTCCTTCCCCTCTTGCGCGCCGCCACCGAGGCGGCTGCGCGGGCGCGACCCGTTCCCGCGGTGCTCCTCTCCTGGGCGCCTCACCTCCCGCGGGCCCCCCTGCGCGGGGCTGTGGAAGCGGCGGGTGGGACCTGGCTGGACCCGCAGCGTTTCCGTTTCGACGCGATCGAAGTGCGGGTCATCACCGATCACTATGCCGACGCGCTCCGGCGCGCCACTGTGGTCGTCGGCATGGCCGGGGCGGCGCACGAGCAGGCCGCCGGGCTCGGAAAGCCGATCGTCGCATTCCCCGGCGCCGGCCCGCAGTTCACGCCCCGCTTCCTTACCGAGCAGCAGCGGCTGCTCGGGGACGCGCTGATCGCGACCGCGACGTGGGAGGATGCCGCCGGGGCCCTGGCGCGTCTCCTCGCCGATCCGGATGAACGGCAGCGCCGCGGCGAGGCGGGACGGGACCGCCAGGGGCAGGGCGGGGGCGCCGACGCCATCGCCCGTTATCTTCTCGGCCGGCTCGGCCTCGAGCGGATCACCGCGTAAGGGAAGGTGAAGCCTCGCCACGAGCGCCTCTGGCTCGCCGGCCTGCTGATTGCGTCCTTCTGCCTCAACCTCTATCAGTTGGGCACTCCCTCCCTCTTCGACCAGGACGAAAGCGAATACGCGCAGATCGCGGTCGAAATGGTCCGCACCGGCGATCCCGTCACGCTCCACGTCAACGGCGAGCCCTGGTACGTCCACCCCCCGTTGTATATGTGGCTGGTCGCCGCCACCGGGCGCCTCCTCGACTTCAACGAACTGACGATCCGCATCTGGTCTGTGCTCGGGAGCCTCCTCGCCGTGTACGCCACGGTGCTCCTCGGTCGGGACCTCTGGAACCCCCGGGTCGGGCTGCTCGCCGGCACGATCCTCGCCCTGACGCTGCAATACCTGATGCAGTCCCGGCTGGCCGTGTTCGATACCGTGTTATTGGCCTGGATGCTCCTGGCGCTCCACGCGTTTGCCCGGGGGTATCGATCCGGCCGGCGCGGCGACTTTGTGAGATTCTTTCTCTTTGCCGGGCTGGCCACGCTGACCAAGGGGCCGATCGGCCTCCTGCTTCCGGGGCTCATCATCGCAGCCTTCGTGGCGCTGCGCCGGGCCTGGCCACGGCTGCGCGAGGTGCCGTGGGGGATGGGACTGGCGGTCTACGCGGCGGTCGGCCTCTCCTGGTATGGGGCGCAGATCGCGCTCCACGGATGGGCGTTTCTCTCGGCGAACGTCGGCTATTACACGCTGGGAAGGTTCTTCGGGGTGGTGGAGAAGCACTCCGCGCCCTGGTATTTCTACGTTCCGGTGGTGCTGCTGGGGGCGTTCCCGTGGACGACGTTCTGGCCGGCGGCGGCGGCGCTGCACCTGCGGCGGCGGCGGACGTCGGACGGCAGCCTGCTGGTGCTGCTCGGAGTCGCCGTGCCGTTCCTCTTCTACACGGCGGCCCAGACCAAACTCCCCGGCTATATCATGCCGGTGCTGCCGTTTGCCGCGATCGGCGTCGCCGCCCTCTGGGAGCCTCTCCTCGACCAGGAGCGCATCGACTGGCCGGTTGGGATCTCGCTCTGGCTGCTGCTCGCGCTGGTGGCGGCCCTCTTCGGCGCCGTGGCGGTGTTCGTCGGCGGAGCGTATCCTGACGCGTACCGGTCGGCGGCGGGTGTCCTCATGCTCCCGGCCGGCATTTTGGCCGGTGGCGTGGTCCTCGTCCTGGGGCTGGCGGCCCGCGGCCGGCCCGCCGCCGTGTTCGCCGCGCTGTGCGTCACCATGGCGGCCACCTGGGTCGTGCTGCTGACGTGGGTACTCCCGCTGGCCGAGGCCCAGAAGCCAATCAGGCCCCTGGCCGCGGCGCTCCGCGCCGGCCTTCACCCCGGTGATCGGATCGTGGCCTACCGGATGGGGACCGCGGCGTCGCTGATCTATTACACCGGGCGGCACGTCGAGTACGCGGAAACCGGGGCGGCCCTGCGCCGAGACCTGTGCGTCCCGGGCCGGGTGTTTCTTGTGGCCACCCGGTGGGAGCTCGCCGCCCTGGACTGGACACCGCCCCGCATGACCCCGGTGGCGGATCATGCCGGGACGCTCCTGCTGCTCAAACCCGCTGCGGTCGAGTGTGCCCCCGGAGCCGCCCAGAAAGCCCCTCTACGAGTCGGAGACAATCCTCCCGAGCAGCTGTCGCGGGCTCAAGATCGGCTGACTCTCCTAAGGATTGTTTCCGCTTGATGCGCCGCCGCACCGGAGAGGCCGAACTTCCGGCGTAGGACTTCCCTCAGCTCGTCGATTAGGAGTGGGGACAACACCAGCTGCAGGAGCCTTTCTGCGGCGAGCTCGACGAGCCGGGCGGGTGGACCAGCAAACACAAGCGCGGACACCAAGACGTTCGTGTCCGGCACAACGCGCGTCAGCGACGGGCGGCTCGCTCCGCGCGGACCTCCCCGATCAGCCGCTCAAGATCTTGCGGCCGAATCCCCCGGCGTTTTGCCTGCCTGCGCCCATGGGCCTGCAGGGTGCGCCATTCTTCCCACCACTGAAGGTAGGACAATGCCGCTGCGCGGATGACCTCGCTGCGCGAGCGCGCTTCCACCTCTGCGCGTCGGTCAAGGGCCTTCACCAGCTTATCGGGCAATGAGATGCTCAAGGTGCGTGTTTTCATCCTCGAACATCAACATACAAGGTTTGTATGAATAAGTCGATCCGGTGCCTTGGAGATCTCTAGCGGATGCCCTGCAGCGCCCGCAGGTATCTGATCTGACCTGAGTGGTAGATATCGTGGGTCGTCGTCCGCACCACCCGCACGGCGAGCGGTTGAGTCGCTCCACCTTTGTACCAGACGATCTGCCTGGAGAGGTCCGCGTCACCGAGGGCCTGCGCCCGGGTGAGGAACTGGGTGGAAATCTCGAGCAGCGTCCGGCGATCCCTCTGCCAGTCGGCCTCGCTGCCGGCCACCGGCTGCCAGTCGGCGGCCGAGAGCTGCGTCCCATCCGGCGGATTGCCGTTCCACGCGTCGAGCACGCCGCGCTTCCAGAGGGTGAGATGGCGGACAATCTGCCAGATGGAATGCCTGTCCGGCGCGGGCTTCCATGCCGCCTGCGCGGCCGTCACTCCCTCGAGCGCCTCTGTGAGTGAAGGCTGCCACTGCCAGTCCTCCGGCTCCAGAGTCGTATGCACGTGGTCGACCACGAGCTCTTTGAGCGTCAGCGCGGGCCCTCGACTCATCCACGCCCCTCCGATGCCGCCGCATCCGCGCCCTTGCGCGCTTCCGGCCGGACCCTCCGGCGGCGGGCGGCCAGCGACTCGAACACGCCTGCGTAGTAGGCTTCCCACACCAGGTGGTTGGTGCATTCGCCGAGGACGGCCGCCCAGCCGCGGGATGAGGCGACCGGCAGGAGCCGGCGCACCAGCGGGGTGATCAACGGCGTCCGGTACACCAGCCACTTGATCGGCAGCAGAAACGCGGCGATCTCGAGCCGGATCCGGAGCCACAGCGACCGTTTGTGCTTCTCGCAGAAGTACACGGCGCTCTTGCCGCCGTCGCGCATTTTCCGGCGCAGTCCTTCCAGGTCCTGGACCGCATAGTGATCCCCCGCGGCGCGGGGTTCGTAGTAGAATTTCGCGCCGCCGGCCCGCATGCGCCAGGCCAGCTCGATGTCCTCCCAGCCGTACCCGCCGAACGCTTCATCGAACCCCCCCGCGGCCAGGAAGTCCGCGCGAAGGAGCGACAGGTTTCTCGTGCTGACGCGAAACAGCGAGATGCGCCCGGGAGGGCCGGGCGGCAGTTCCACGCGGACTTCCCGCGCTCTCATGAAGGGCGTGGTCAGCGTCTCCGGGTGGGTCCGGCTGGCGCCCTGGACGGCGATGGCCCGCGCGTCGGGAGGGTAGTGCGCGTGGTGGGCGGCGAGGAGCGTGGGGTCGGCCCAGAAGTCGGAGTCCAGGAAGACGACGATCCGCCCCCGGGCGATCCGGACACCCGCGTTGCGCGCCGCCGCCCGGCCGAGGTTTGCCTGCGCGTGGTACCGGACGGGGGCGGGGCCGCGCACGGCCCGGATCATCTCGGCCGTGCCGTCCGTGGAGCCGTCGTCGATGACGACAATCTCGTACTGATCGGGCGGAAATCTTTGGGTCTGTAAGGTGTGAAGCGTGCGCGCGAGGACGTCCCGATTGTTACAGGTCGGGATGATCACGCTGATGTCCATTGCTCCTGGCAGCGGCCTCCCATTCGCGAAAATGATCGAAGTAGTGGGACCGCAGGACGCCGGCCAGGAGAATGCGGGCCAGGCCGGGGAGTCCCCATTTCCGGGCCCGGTCGACCCAGGCCACCGCGTTTCCGGCGTGGACGGCGCCGAACCCGCGCTGCACGGCGTTCGCCCACCGATGGATGGGGGTGAGGCACGTGGCGAACCGCGCCTCGAGCGTCGGGTTCTTCGTGATGAACCGCAGCGCCGTCAGGGCACGCTCTTCCTCTTTGGCGAACAGCCCCGGGAGGACGTCGGGCGACACCTCGGGCCGGTAATGATAAATCGCGGCGTCCCGGAGGAACACCCGCCGCAGCCCGAGCGCCCGGAGCCGGAACCCCAGGTCGAGTCCCTCCCATCCGTAGGGGTAGAAGGCTTCGTCGAACAGGCCGGCGCGGAACAGATGGTCCCGCCGCACCGAAGCGTTGTCCGTATCGAAGTAGGCGGTGGACAGGTCGAGAATCCCGCCCCGGGTGTCGAACGGCTGGGAGAGCGAGTGCGTGACGATCACCGGGCCGCGGCAGATCACATTCGGTCCGCGCTGCCGGTGGCAGTGCAGGTGCGTGGCCAGAAACGAGGGAAGGGCGAGCTCGTCGCTGTCGACGAACACGATGAGATCCCCCCGGGCCTCCCGGACCGCCAGGTTCCGCGCGGCGGGGATGCCCGCGCGCTGGTCGAGCCGGAACCCCCGGATGTCGCACGAGGCCGTGCGCCTGGCCCCCTCGATGACCGCGGGGGTGTCATCGGTCGACCCATCGTCGACGACGAGGATCTCATACCGGCTCGGATCCAGGGACTGCGTGGCAAGCGCGTCCAGACAGCGGGCCAGGACCGACGCGCGGTCCCGGGTTGGGGTGATGACGCTGAGCTCGATCGTCATGGGGCTGTGGCCGGGGTCCGGTCGGCGGCTGGGGTCCGGTCCGCCTCCTCGATGAACTGCGCCCGGACGAGGCGGCTGTACGGCCCGTTTTGCGCGGCCAGGTCGTCGTGCCGGCCCATCTCGGCGATCTGACCGTCCAGGAGCACCACGATGCGGTCGGCGCTGCGCACCGTCGAGAGGCGGTGGGCGATGATGAAGGTCGTCCGCGCCTCGGTCAGCCGCGTCATCGCCCGCTGGATGGCCTCCTCGGATTCCGCGTCCAGCGCGGAGGTGGCCTCGTCCAGAATGAGGATGGCGGGATTGTTGATGACGGCGCGGGCCAGCGCCAGGCGCTGCCGCTGGCCGCCCGACAGCTGCATGCCGCCCTCGCCCAGCACCGTGTCGTATCCGTCGGGCAGGCGGGTGATGAACTCGTGGGCCGCCGCAACCCGCGCCGCCGCCTCGATCTCCTCCTGGGCCGCGCGCGGCTTGCCGTACGCGATGTTCTCGGCCACCGTCCCGGCGAAGAGAACCGTCTCCTGCGGCACCAGCCCGATCTGCTGGCGGAGCGGGGCGATCTGCACCCGCCGGAGATCGGCTCCGTCGACCAGGACCTCCCCGTCCGTCGCGTCGTAGAACCGGGGAATCAGGTTGACGAGACTGCTCTTGCCCGCGCCGCTGGGGCCGACGATGGCGACGTGCTCCCCAGGGCGCACGTCCAGGGTGATGTTGCGGAGCGCCCACCGGCCCGGGTCGTAGGCATGGGACACGTTCCGGAACCGGACGTGGCCGGTGAGCCGTCCGAGCCGCACCGCGTTGGGCGCCTGCACCACGGTTTCAGGGACATCCAGCATCTCGAAGATGCGCACGATCCCCGCCATCGCCTGCCGGGATTCCGAATAATAGCGGAGGAGGGATCCCGCCGGATCCATCGCCAGCGCCAGATACGCCAGGAACGACACCAGCGAGCCCGCGGTCATCTGTCCCGCCGCCACGTACTTCACGCCGGCCCACATGACGAAGACCAGCCCCAGCGCATTGAGCACGCTCACCAGCGACACTTCCAGCGCGATCAGCCTGCGGATCCGGTAGTTCTCCTCGAAGGTCCGTTCGTTCTCCCGGCCGAAGCGCGCCTCCTCCCGGGGCTCCTGCGCGAACGCCCGGATGATCCGGGCGCCGGCGATCGCCTCCTTGAGCAGGCTCGTCAGTGCCGCCACCCGCGACTGGGCCCGGGTGGAGCCCTGCTGGACCTCGCGGCCAAAGAGGCGGGCCGCGACGATCAGCGTCCCGATCGTGCCGAAGGTGAGGAGCGCCAGGCGCCACTGCATGAGGAACAGCGCGACGACGACGCCGATGACGAGCAGCCCCGTCGTCAGCAGATCGACCAGCCCGTTGAGCAGGCGGGACTCGACGAGCTGTGTGTCCTGGATCGTGCGGGAAATGACCTCGCCGCTGTGCCAGTGGATAAAGCGGTCGAGGGACCACCGCTGGATCTGCCGGAACGCGTGCGCCCGCAGGTCGGCCACGAGCCGGTGGCCGACGAACGCCAGCAGCGACAACTGGACGAACAGGCAGAGGCTTCGGAAGACATAGATGGCGAGAATGACGAGGGCGGCGGTATTCAGGACGGCGAAGTTGCCGCGCGACTTGATGATCTCGTCGATCATGAGGCCCACGTACCGGGGGACGTACAGCCAGGCGACGGCGACGAGGACAGCGGCGACGAGGCCTCCGGCAAGCTGGAACGTGTACGGCCGGAGATAACCGGCGAGCCGTCGGATTTCGACCATTGCCGTCTATTATAACATCATCGCCCGGCAGGGGGAGGTGGAGCCACAGAGAAGCACCGTAGCCGTAAAGACCGAGTGGGAGGACATCCGCGGTGCATCCACCGGCTGAGATCTTTCGCGAGTACGACATTCGGGGCGTCGCCGGCCGGGAGCTCGACGCCGAGGGGGCGGAAGCGATCGCTCGGGCCTTCGGCGCCTATCTGGCCGAGCGAGGGGTCCGGCGCGCCGTGATCGGCCACGACAACCGGGTCAGCTCGCCGATGCTCTACGACGCGGCGGTCCGCGGGCTCACGGCGGTCGGCTGCGACGCCCTTACGATCGGGCTCGCCGTCACGCCGATGCTGTACTTCGCCGTACGCCACTTCGGCGTCGGCGGCGGGATCATGGTGACCGCCAGCCATAACCCCCCGGAGTTTAATGGCTTCAAACTGGCCCACGGCGCGGGGACGTTGTACGGAGCGCAGATTCAGGAGATTCGCAGACTCGCGCAATCCGCGACGCTCCGCCGCGGCTCGGGCGCGGTCGAGCCGCGCGAGATCCTCCCCGCCTACGCGGGCATGCTGCGCGAGCGGATCCGGCTCGAGCCCGGCCGGCTCCGGGTCGTGGCGGACTGCGCCAACGGCACGGCCGGCGCGTTCGTCCCGGAGATCCTGCGGGCGTGGGAAGTCGATGTCACCCCGCTCTACTGCGATCTGGATCCCACCTTCCCGCACCACCACCCGGACCCGGTGGACCCTCGAAACCTGGTCGACCTCCGGCGCGTGGTCCAGGAACGCCGCGCCGACGTGGGGCTCGGCTTCGACGGCGACGGGGACCGGATCGGGGTCGTCGACGATCAGGGCCAGGTGCTCTGGGGCGATCTCCTGATGGTGGTGTACTGGCG
>Ga0209804_1000777_pt1 | contig 23139 bp, 16 predicted proteins | sample GraSoiAngelo_139_FD_185896 | JGI IMG/M metagenome (GOLD analysis project Ga0209804, IMG submission 185896) | Grasslands soil microbial communities from the Angelo Coastal Reserve, California, USA - 14_0929_12_20cm (SPAdes) (version 2) | ecosystem: Environmental > Terrestrial > Soil > Grasslands ... | reverse complement strand
GCCAAAGGAGATTCTAGATCGGGCCAAAGAAATTCTGGCGCACCTCGAAAATCCCAACGGTGTGGCGGCGGTCGAAAAAACGAAGCGCAAGAGATCCAGCAAGAACATGCCGCAAGCGGACAAGCCGCAGCTGGATCTGTTGTGATAGTCCGAGCTGGGCTGGCCCTTTTTCCCTGACCGTAAGCGCCAAGCAATTTATAATGGTAGCCGAAGCGACGACTTATGCCGGTTAAAACCGAAAAAGAACTCAACGAAACCCAACGCAGTCTTTGGTTAAAAGCGCTCGCGGCGATGGAGCTGCGGAATTTTGGTTACGCGATTTCACTTTTGCAGGGGATCCTGAAACAGGAGCCGGAGTTTTTGACCGGACGTCAATTGTTGCGCCGAGCCGAAGTCGCGAAACAAAAGGCTCGCAAAAAAAGTTTCTTCAACATTTCAACCGCGGCGATCGCGGTGATGAAAGCGCAGCGTGAGATTAAGAGGAGACCGCAGGGCGCGGTCGAAATGATCGAAAAAATTTTGGAAGATGAGCCTTACAATCGACAGGCGAACCTGACCTTGAAAGAAGCCGCGGTCGCGGCCGGTTGGCCGGAAATTGGTGTGTTCGCGCTGCGAACTTTGCTCGAGGAAAATCCCCGCGACGTAAAATTGCTGCACGAGCTGGGGCAGCTTTATCATCAGACCGGTCAAAGTGAGGAAGAGGTCGAGGTTTACAATCAAATCACAGAGATCGATCCGCTCGACACGGCGGCGCTGCGATTGGGAAAGGACGCGTCGGCGCGGGCATCGATGAGCACCGGCGGCTGGACCCAGGCCGAAAGTTATCGCGAACTGATCAAAGACAAGGATGTGGCAATTTCGCTCGAGCAGCAGAGTCGAATGCAATTGACGGGTGAGGCGCTCGACCAGCAGATCGCCGAAATGCAAGCGCTTCAACAGAGCCAACCACAAAATGTCGATCTTGCCCGGCGGCTGGGCGCGCTGTGCGAACAAAGGGACGACATCGAATCAGCGATCAAATGGTACCAGCGTGCGGTCGAGCTAACTGGAAGTAGCGACGCCGGCCTTATTCGAAAGCTGTCTAATTTAAAAATGCGCGGCGCAGAGCGCGAGATCGCCGCGCATGAGGAATTTCTTGCCGAACATCGGGAAAAAGACGCGGCGCACGCGAAGAAAACCGAAGAGCTTCAAGCCGCGAAGAAAAAGCGAGCCGGAATATTGATCGAAGAAGTGAAAAAGCGGTTGGAACGTAATCCGACCGATTTGCAATTGCGTTTTGAACTTGGCGAGCACTTCGTGAGTGCGCAACGATTTCGCGAGGCCGTGCCGGAGTTGCAACGCGCGCGACAAAATCCAAATGCGCGTTTAAAAGCGATGAATCTGCTTGGTATTTGTTATCGCGAGCTCGGCATGCTGGATCTGGCAATGAAACAATTCAAGGAGGCGGCGAAGGAGATTCTAACGATGGATGGAACGAAAAAGGAAATCGTCTACAACCTCGGGATCGTTTACGAAAAAATGGGCGAGCGCGAAAGCTCCCTCAATTGTATGAAACAAATTTACGAAGCTGATTACGGCTACAAGGACGTGGCCGATCGGGTGGAAAGGTCGTACCAACAGGGCGAGGACCGGAGTTGAGTTGGTGAAGGTTCGTCACAAGGAATCCGTCCGGTGGCGGATCGAATTCCGCCAGCTCGAATAGCTGGCTTGCATGCACGTCCAAAGCTGTGTCATGATGCGAACTTCTGATGCCGAATGTCGGCATTCGAAACTGCACACCTATGAAAAAGAATCTTATAATGTCACGAATCGCAATTTTCGCGTTGGGCGCCGGAGCGCTTTCCCTGGCTACGACAAGCAGCGCACTTAATGCCTATCCACCACTAAGAACGGGGGCAAACAAAGACGTGAGCCCCGCTCCAGCAAAGGGCGCGGCCAAAGCCGGCAGCAAACTAAGCGCAGCGGACAAAACTTTCATGACGAACGCAGCCAAAGGCGGCATGATGGAAGTTGAATGGGGCAAGTTGGCGGGGCAGAATGGCCAAAACCCGGATGTAAAAAAGTTCGGCAGCCGAATGGTGACCGATCATTCCAAGGCGAACAGTGAATTGATGGCGCTGGCAAAGGAGGAAGGGGTCACGCTCCCGGGCGCAAAGTCGCCGGGCAAATGGAAATCGGACAAAGATTACATGGATATGATGGTAAAGGACCATCAAGCGGACCTGGCTGAGTTCCAAAAAGAAGCACAAGGCGGAACTGATCCTGACCTGAAGGCGTTTGCGGCCAAGTATTCCAAAGTCGTCCAGCAACATCTCGATCTTGCCAAGCAGACTCAAAGCAAGCTGAAATAACGACTGCGATTTGGTTTTTACGCGCGGCACGGCGGGCACGGCGTGCCGCTTTTTTTTTGGGCTTTGCGTTCCGCCGGGCAAACTTGAGCATTCTAGAAAATGCGGAAGACAAAAATCATCTGCACGCTCGGCCCGGCGACCGAGAAACCTGAAACGATCAGGAAACTGATCGCGCGCGGAGCAGACGTTTTTCGGTTGAACATGAGTCACGCGGCCCGCGAATGGGTGCGCGAGATTGTCCCGCGCATCCGCAAGCTCGCGGATGAGTCGACCCGCCCGGTCGGAATTCTGCTCGACACCCAAGGCCCGGCAATCCGGACCGGGCCGGTGAAGACGCCGTTAGAACTAAAGAAGGGGGACGTGCTCGAGTTTACCGTCGGTCACGCGAAAAAGACGGAAAAGAAATCGGTCGAGGTCAATTACGACAAGTTCGCCGACGACGTGAATGTCGGCGACACCGTTCTGGTCGACAACGGGCTGATCAAGCTCACGGTGACCGCGAAGAAAAAAAATCGCGTCCTTTGCAAGGTCGTCACTCCGGCGGCACTCGGCTCGCGGCGCCATATCAATTTACCCGGTATCCATGTCAGTCTTCCGCCGCTAACAAAGAAGGACATTGCCGATGTTGGACTCGGGGCGGAGCTCGGTGTCGATTTCGTCGCGCTTAGTTTTGTCCGCAAACCCAGCGATTTGGTGGAGCTTCGCAATTTGCTCGTCCGCAAGAAAAGCAAAGCACAGGTGCTGGCCAAGATTGAGGACCAGGCGGCGGTCGAATCGATCGACCACATTATTAAGACTGCCGACCTTGTCATGGTCGCCCGCGGCGATCTAGGCATTGAAGTGCCGATGGAAGAGTTGCCGATTATTCAGCGACGAATCGTCAAGAGTTGCATCCGGCTCGGCAAGCCAGTGATTGTCGCGACGCACTTGCTCGAATCGATGATCAATAACCGCGTGCCAACGCGAGCGGAGATCACCGACGTGGCGAACGCCGTCTTCGAACAAGCGGATGCGATCATGTTGAGCGGCGAAACCAGCATCGGCCATTATCCGGTCGAATGTGTGGAGGTCTTGAATCGCGTGGCCACGCGGATTGAGCGGAGCGGCGGCGCCGGTTATGCCGAATCAGCTATTCTGGAAGACGCGCGGCAGAAAACCGTTGCCTCCGCGGTGGTCCTGGCCAATTCGCTAGCCCGGTCCAAGATCATTGTTTTCACGCGACATGGAAGGATGGCGCGCAACACCTCAAATCTCCGCCCGCAACGCGCCACTATTTTTGCGTTTACGCCGAGCGAAGAAGTCCGGAGACAGTTGTCGATCTGCTGGGGCGTTTACCCAATACAGATCGAATTCAGCGATGATCCGAATGTGACGATTGAGACCGCACAGAAATATTTGCGCGATCAAAAGCTGACTTCAGCGGGCGACAATCTCGTCATCATCAGCGACGTGCGCGCGCGGGACGCGTTAGTCGATTGCGTCCAGTTGCGCACGGCAAAATAAAAACGCGCGGATTTGCATCCGCGCGTTTCAAAAAGACGATGTCGATCTCGCGTTAAGCTTCAACCGGCAATTCGACGTCGATCGGCTTTTCCTTCTTGCTCAGCGCCCGGCGCAATTTCGAGAGCGCAATGTTCTGCAGCTGACGGATACGTTCACGGGTCACGCCGAATTTCTTGCCGACTTCCTCGAGCGTCTTCGGTTTCCCCCCATCGAGGCCGAAGCGCTGGAAAATAATTTTCTTCTCGCGATCATCGAGCACATCGAGCAAACCGCCCACTTCGTTGCGCAAGTTTTTGTCGCGCAAAAGCTCAAACGGTGTCTGCGCATCCTCATCGCCGACGATTTCGCCGAACTCGGTCGAATCGTCATCACTGATCGGCGCATCGAGTGAAGCTGGACGGATTGAAACGGTTTTGAGCTGCGAAACTTTACCAGCGGCAATTCCGATCTCCTCGCCGAGCTCATCATCGGTCGGTTCGCGGCCGAGCTCCTCGCTCATCTGCAAAGAAACACGGCGCATCTTGGAAATTTTGTCGACCAGATGAACCGGCAAACGAATCGTCTTCGATTGATTTGCGAGCGCGCGCTTGATCGATTGTTTGATCCACCACGCCGCGTAAGTGCTGAGCTTGCCGCCTTTGGCGGGATCAAAACGCTCGACTGCTTTCATCAAACCGATGTTTCCTTCCGAAATCAGGTCGAGCAATGGCAGTCCGAGATTGGCGTAATCGTGCGCGATCTTGACCACGAGTCGCAGATTGGAGCGGATCATGAGCGCGCGAGCCTCGCGATCGCCCTTTTTGATCTTGGCGGCGAGCTCAATCTCCTGCTGCGGCGTCAAAAGCGGGATTTGCCCGATCTCGCGCAGGTAAATCTTTATTCCAGTATCGCTATCTTCAGCGGCCATATAGCCTTTCTTCATGGAAATTTGGGGGTAGGTCCGACAAGTTGCCGGCTTTTAGTTTCGTGGCTGGCTCCTTAAACGGATTTCCTAACATCAAGAAAACTAGTTAACAAGGTTAAATATTCCGAATATTGACATTTCTCCAAGTGGCTTTGTTCAATTTTTCTTAAAACAATTGGGGAGACTTGCTTACCAAGGCGAAAGGCACCGGGGATGCGCCGCTATTTGGCGCTTTTCGCCTATATCATTTTCTGCAAGTCTATGCCCAATCGTTCCCTCCCATGCTGGCAAAGATTTATTCGGCCGCAGTTTACGGCGTTGACGCTTACGAAGTGGAAATCGAAGTCAACGCCGGCGCGGGCGACCCGAAGATGGTCATTGTGGGCCTGCCGGATGCCGCCGTAAAGGAAAGCAAGGATCGGGTCCGAACAGCAATCGCTAACAGCGCGTACAAATGGTCGCGCAAGCGGACAACGATCAACCTGGCGCCGGCCGACATCAAAAAGGAAGGACCGAGCTTTGACCTTCCGATCGCGCTCGGAATGATTGCGGTCGCGGAAGGGCTGAATACTTCGGCGTTCGAAAAATTTAGTTTCGTTGGGGAGTTGGCCCTCGATGGCAGTGTGCGTCCAGTCAAAGGTGTGCTCCCGGTCGCGTTAGAAGCGCGGCGCCGCGGCAAGCAAGCGCTCTTCGTGCCAGAAGCGAACGCGCTTGAAGCCGCCATGGTGAACAAGATCGACATCTACGGCGTCCACAATCTACGCGAGACCTTCCAATTTCTTCGCGGCGAACTTCCGTTGCTCCCAACTCGTGGCGATCTCAGCGGATTTTTCGCAACCCACCAAAGTTACGATGTCGATTTCGCTGACGTGAAAGGTCAACATCACGTCAAACGCGCGATCGAGGTCGCGGTCGCCGGCGGTCACAACATTCTCATGATCGGCCCTCCTGGTTCTGGCAAATCGATGTTGTCGAAGCGCATTCCCACAATTATTCCGCCGATGTCGCTCGACGAAGCGATCGAGACGACCAAGATCCACAGCATCGCCGGCTTTCTCGATGGTGAAAAATCGTTCGTCGCCACGCGACCGTTCCGCTCACCGCATCACACCATCAGCGATATCGGTCTGCTCGGCGGCGGTGCGTTCCCCACTCCGGGCGAAGTGAGCCTCGCCAACAATGGCGTCCTTTTTCTGGATGAGCTACCGGAGTTCAAAAGATCGGCGCTGGAAGTGATGCGTCAGCCGCTCGAAGACGGAAAAGTAACGATCTCGCGCGCCGCCGGCAGTCTCACCTTCCCAAGTGAATTCATGCTGGTGGCGGCGATGAACCCTTGCCCGTGCGGATATTTTGGCGACCTCAAACGCGAATGCCGCTGCAGTCCGGTGCAGGTCCAGCGCTATCGCCAACGGATCTCTGGACCGCTCCTCGATCGGATTGATCTTCATATCGAAGTGCCGGCGGTGGAATACCGCGATGTTTCGAGCGAACGCACGGAAGAAAATTCGACCGCGATTCGCGAGCGAATTGCTCGGGCCAGGCAAAAACAGCACGAGCGCTTCGCGCGCGACGCAAAAATAAATTGCAATGCGCGGATGACTACGCGGCATTTGAAAATGCATTGCAAACTAAATGCCGATTCTCAGGAGCTGATCCGCATCGCGATGACAGAGCTGAACCTGAGTGCGCGCGCTTACGATCGAATCCTGAAAGTCTCGCGGACCATCGCCGATTTGGACGACAGGACCGACATCACGCCGGAGCACGTAAGCGAAGCGATTCAATATCGCACCTTCGATCGCACGCTCTGGATCTGAACCACAGACGCCGCCGGCGGACAGTTTGCGAAAAAGAATTTTGCAGGAATGTTGAATCCGAGTTTGAGACCGGCTGCATCTCATTAAAGGAACGTGAGCGAACGATGAAACCGAGGTCCGAAGCAAACGAGGAACGGAGAGGCAGGAATTCTGGAACCCGGTTTCCCATTATCGATTGCCGTTTTCAAGCTTTACCGCTCGACCGTTATTACGGTGGTTCCACCGGGAGTTCGCGGCCGTCCTTCCTCAACATTAGTCGCGAGTATTTCCATTACGAAGCGCGGCGAAATTTTCTGGTCGAGGTCGCGTTCTTTCTTGTCATCGCCGCCATTCTCGCGGCGACGTTCATCAGCGGCGCGCGTGCGATCATTCATTTCTTGAATCTTCCCGCCGCTTGAGGCTGACCCGACTGGAGAACATGGACATGACAAAAGCGGTTCGGTTCGCGCCGGCCTCAATCGCCTTTTGTTTGCTGCTGAGTTGTCGCCCGGCGGTCGATCGAACATTGGAGGAAATGATTGATCACAGCTATCCAATCGAGCCGACCGCGACTCTCAGAGTGACTAATCGCGATGGTTCCATTCGCGTTTACGCCGCTGGCGCCGAAACACGCGACGTCCGAGTTGAAGCGATTAAAAAAGCGTACCGCGCTGACCGGCTGAAAGCGATTTCGGTCCAGATATCAGCGGGGCCGAATTTAATTTCCATCGAAACAATTTATCCGACAGATTCAGAGGCAGGATTCTCCGACCGGTCCGGCACAGTCGATTATGTGATTGTTGTTCCGCAAACAATTCGCATTTCAAACTTGGAATTGATCAACGGCGAAGTACAACTTGAGGGGATGCGCAGCAAAGAGGCGCACGCGCAATTAGGCAGTGGCCGATTGTTCGCGCATAACTGCTTCGGCAATCTCGATCTCAGGCTCAAGACCGGCAATCTCGCGATCGCTTACGATTGGTGGGAGGAACGTGAGTTCTCAATCCACGCCGCCATCCAAAATGGCAACGCTTCCGCTTACATTCCAAGCGACGCCGCATTTCATCTCGTCGCGCACACGGCTACTGGAAAAATCGCCAATGATTTTGCGGAGAAGGAGCAGCGACATGCCGAGCCGATCAACACGGTCGACATGTTAGTCGCCGGCGGCGGCAAAACGACCTTTGAGTTCGAAGCACAAGATGGCAACGTCAAGATTACCGGACATAATCCATAACCAAATCGTCTACGATGCCTTCGTTCGATATTCTTTCTGAAGTCGATGAACAGGAAATCGATAACGCGCTCAATCAGGCGCGGAAAGAACTCGTGACCCGTTTCGATCTCAAAGATGCCAAGACTGAGATTGTTCAAGAAAAGGACAAGATTGTGCTCTTGGCCGATGACGCCGCCCATTTGAGGGCACTCCGCGAGATTGTGATTGGCAAACTTTCCAAGCGGGGTGTCGATCTCCGCAACGTGAAACAGGACGAACCGGCGCTTTCTTCAGTTGGTCATGCCCGGCAGGAACTGAAAATTCAACAGGGCCTCGAAGGCGAAAAAGCCAAGGAAATCATTCAGGCGATCAAATCCCAGAATTTCAAGGTGCAAAGTCAGTTGCAAGATCGACAAATCCGCGTGACCGGCAAAAAGAAGGACGAGCTCCAGACCGTCATTCATTTTGTCCGCAGCCGCGACTTTGGCGTCGCGACAAATTTCAAAAACTTTCGAGACTAGCCGCCCTGCACCGGCGGCATGATCGAAATCTCATCCCCCGGTTTCAGTTTGTATTTGCGATCGACAAAATCGACGCCGGCGCCGATCAGAATATTTCTATCGTGTGATCGCAGCGCGGGAAACTTGGCATAGATATTTTCCAATAAATCCAAAACCGCCGCGCCGTTGTTTAGATCGACATCGGTTTCATGAGTGCCGGCCAAATCGCGCAGTTGAGAATAAAATCGGACATGAAACTTCATTATTTCGACGAGGTAATTAATTCTTTCGGCAGAACTCCAATCCAGGGCAAATTACGATACCGCTCGTCGTAGTCGAGACCGTAGCCGACCACGAATTCGTCTTCGATCTCAAAGCCGAGATAATCAGCGTCGACCTCGCGCGCGCGCCGCTTCTTCTTGCTCAAGAGCACGCAGATGCGAATGCTGTGCGGTCGCGCCGTTTCGAGCTTCTCCCGAATGGCGGCGAGCGTGTGTCCGCTGTCGAGAATGTCGTCCAGAATGAGAACGTGTCGATCTTTCACGTCCGGCGGCGCGACTTGTTTGAAAATCACTTCGCCGCTGGTTTGCGCTTGGCCATGGTAACTCGCCACGCTCAAGCAATCGAGCTTTAGCGCGAGGGGTATTCGCCGAAGCAAATCGGCCATGAACATCAAGCTGCCATTCAATACCGCGATCACCGTCAGTTCGCGGCCGCGGTAATCAATGGAGATTTGGGCGGCGATTTCGTCGAGCCGCCGCAGAATCGTTGGCTCATCAAAGAGCACACGCTCGAGGTCGCCTTGCACTGAACATTACTAGGTCATTGCTTTGGGCAAAGATCAACGCGCGACTCACCCGTGCCCAAATGCTAATTTTGGCTATGCTGGTGCAGCACGAAAAATTCGAGGTCGCCACAAATGGCAAGGGGACTTACGAAATTACCAATGCTGTTCAGGACAAGATCGACAAATCGGATGTGCGGAACGGGATCGTGACGATTTTCGTGCAGCACACCAGTTGCAGCCTGACCGCGATGGAGAACGCGGCCCCCGGGGCGCGGCGCGATGTCGAACGGTTTTTCGAGAAGCTCGTTCCCGAAGACGCGGACTACGAACACGACGATGAGGGCCCTGACGACATGCCCTCGCACATTCGGATGCTGCGAAACGACTATCATCAACAGAAACGCATCTCGAGCCAGGCAATCATTCTCCTATGATCGACACCACAATGCGCCGGCGATGGGGGGACCGGCGATGCTCAAACAGGTAAATACCCTGCCAGGTCCCAAGTTGCAGCCGCCCTTCGACAATGGGGATAACCTCGCTGGAGCGAGTCAAGGCCATTTTGATGTGTGAGGTCGAATCGTCCGGCCCTTCCGAAGTATGGCTGAAGTATTCACTGTCTTCAGGGACCAGCCGCTCGAAGAAAGCGTGCAAATCGACCCTTGCTGATCGGTCTGCATTTTCGAAGACGATTAGGCTGGCACTGGTGTGCTGAATGAAAACAGTCGCTGTTCCTGTGGCCACCGCGCTGTTCGCGACCGCATCAGCGATCCTGTCGGTGATCTCGTAAGTTCCTTTGCCCCGTGTTGCAACCTCAAAGAATTCGCTGTGTGTCTTCATAATCTCGCAGAGGGCGGGCACGAGGCACGCCCACAACCAAGCTATAGTGGAGTCGCTCAAAGCTGTAGGGAATTGAGGATGCCAGAGTGCGCACATCGAGCCGAAGCATCGCTTGGGTCGTCGCTCACGATGGACGAACCGCCATTTATGCTCGCTGTCACCCCCGTTTGAACCCGCACGGGCGCGGCGATCAGCGGGAACGCTCTCAAATCCAATCAGTTGATTTGCGTTTGAGCGAACCGCTAGACCCTACAGACTCTGTTGAGGCCCTGCCCAGTGCCGCCGTTGTTACGATCGCTGATTAGCCAATACTTCGGCACATTTTTATTTTAACGGCTGAAGCGGGTCGCAATCAACGGGATTCGAGAGTCGCAACATTGTTCCGCCAGCTTTTAGATTTCAGGTGTACAATACTGGTGGACAAAGGCTCGCGTTCCGCAGCTTTCCCCCAACTGGAGACGAGGTAGAGCGTCCCATACGTTCTGAGTTCGGTGATCATTTCCACGTGTTCCATAAGCGAAACGGAAAATCTCGAGGCTCGATTCCGCCTGGGTCGAGCCCTTGAAGCGGAGGGGTCCGAACCCTTTTGACATTAACTTCTGATCTCGGACCTCTGGGCAGACGGGTTACGGACCCTTTATTTGATGCCCTTTTGACGCCGCCGCCGATCCGGCCCCTGAAAATTTTTCCTTCCGTGGGAGACACTCCCATCAACTACGGTAGTAAAGAGCAGTGCGTAAACGCTCTTCTAAAGTCTTGCTTCGCTGCAAAGCCTCATGGAAATGTTCTTTTGCCAAGGTAAAAGCTTCTACGCGATCACGAGCTATCACTGTTGCGTTGCGAGGCGCGCCCGTTAAAAGCGCAACTTCGCCGAAAAAATCGCCGGGACCGAGGGTAGTACGAGCAACCTCAGAGTCCCCCGACGTCTTTTCACGCAATACCTCCACCGAGCCAGATTCAATGACGTAGAATTTGTCCCCGGCTTCGCCCTCGCGAATGATATCTTCGCCTGGATCAAAACTCTCACGCCTCATAAATGCGGCAAACTCCGTGAGCATGGCAATCGGTTGCTGCGCAAAGATTGGGCATCTCTGCAATGATGTGGCGATCAGTAGTGCTCTTTTTACCGAGGTATCTGAGACAATTCGGCCATCTACGAGTTTGATGATTCGATCTGCTAAATCGAGAATGCGAGTGTCATGTGTGACGATCAGAACGCTTGACTGCTCCTCAAGCGCGAGAGTTTTCAGAATATCAACAACTTCACGGCCCGATAATTTATCCAAGGCCGCCGTTGGCTCGTCAGCAAGTACGAGTTTTGGCCGGTTAGCAAGGGCACGAGCAATAGCGACTCGCTGTCTTTCACCGCCAGAGAGACTATTCGGTTTGTACCCGATCCTGTCAGACAAGCCGAGTCTTGTCAGAATGGCTTCGCAGCGTCGATCGCGCTCGTGCACATCGCAATTCGTGAGTTCGATAGCCATATTGACATTTTCTCGGGCAGTCAGTGACTCAAAGAGGTTATGCGCTTGAAAAATGAAGCCGATCTCGCGACGCAGTCGGACGAGCTGTGCCCTTGTAAGTTCTCGCAATCGGCGTCCCAGCACCACCGCTTCTCCTTCTTGCACTGAACGCAGCGCACCGATCAGGGTGAGCAGGGTGGTCTTCCCGGAGCCGGATGGACCAGTCAGGATTGCCACCTCACCCGGCATGAGGTCGAAATCGATGTCGTGCAGTACTTGTTTAGGATTCTCCTTGCTGCCGTAACTGTGACAAACCCTCTTCATACTTACGGTCAACCCGGTGGCTGCTTCTGCGCTCATCAGAAGAGCTCCGCTGGATCAAGCATGATCACCCTGCGGACGGCGAGGAGTCCGGCGGCGATGCACATAGAGCTCGTTAGGATTAAAACGACGCCAACCCGGAAGACCGTTAACCGGGTAACGACCCCGGTCGTTGCTGTTAATATCGCGTAGAGAACAGATGTAATCGCGACAGCCGGAATGAAAGCGAGAAGTGTCAGCAACGCGGCCTGCGCCAAGACCAACCACATCAAGTACCCATTTCCATTCCCAATCGCTTTCAGGGTGGCCAATTGGGGAAGATGGTCCGAGATCTCTATATAGAGGATCTGGTAGATAATGAACACACCGATGATGAACCCCACGGCTACCCCCATCTCAAAGATGTAGCCTGCGGCGGTCGTCTTTTGCCAGATTGCCTTTTCACGCGCGATCAGTTCATCCTTCGTCACTACTTGAACGTCTGAACCGACCCTATTGTTGACCTGATGCATCGTCTCGGTCATTGAATAACCGGGATGTAATTGGATCAGACCGAGAAAAACAGCATCACGGTTCTGGTTGGGAAACAACTGAAAGAGCGTGTCTGCGCTAACCAAAACATTGCCGTCGTAACGATAGTCCGCTCCGAGATCAAAGGTTCCGACGACGGTGACAGCGCGGTCGGCAAGTTCTGTCCTCGTTTCGGCCCCTATGGGCCCGAAGAGACGCCGTGATCTCCAATCGAAAAGGACGGTCAGCGGTTGCCGAAGAGCGCGGGACAACACATTCATTTTGTCGTCCTGAAAAATGTCATTGCCGGGCGCGAACGCGATAACACGGATATTGTTTCTGGTGCCCGTGATCGAATTCCGAAAAAGGGAAAATTTATCTTCGATGTAGATCGGATAGACCGCTTTGACCGCCTGAACGCCTCTCAGCTGTTCGAGACGCGAACGCGGAAACGTCTCGCGACTGGTCAAGGCATGCCATGCGCGACTAACCATGATTAAATCGGCGCGCAAAAACGCGGCGGCACCGGTCTGGCTGTCGTACAGGCCGTTCAAAAAGCCGAGTTCCATGAACATGATTGCAATGGCGAACGCGACCGCCGCAATCGAGATGCTCGTTCGTCGCTTATCGTGAAAGAGGTTTCTCCATGGCAGCAGGGTCCACTCGAGCCACTTTGCTGCTGGCGGAATCTTGTTGATGACGGTCATCAGAATAGATCCGCCGGATCAGACGTCTTCAATTTCCGCAGGCTCAGAAGGGTCGCGCAAAGACACATGATCGAAGTGAGAAGGATCACGGCTCCGACACGGCCGATGTCCATCCGAATCGGGACAAGGGCCTTCATCCGCACCAAAAGGTAGAGAAGGAGAGAAAGGAAGAAGGCGGGAATAAACGCCAGCCAGGAGTAGATCAGTCCCTGCCTAACAACCACGCTGTAAACAAAGCGATCATGGTATCCAAGAGCCTTCAGGGTTGAATATTCTCGAAGCCGGGTTTGCACTTCGGCCACGAGCACCTGATAAAGAACAACCGTTCCTGCCACGACGGCGACGAGCACGCCGGTCTTGAACATGATTCCAATCGGCTTCACCCTGAGCCAAAACGCCTGTTCGTTTTTCAAGAAATCGGATCGAGTCAGAGCAGTTGCGACCGGCGACATTTGCGCGGTGATTTCCGACGCGATCTTCCGGGGAGACGCGCCGGGAGCGATCTTGACCAGTCCGATGTTCGGCCGCTCGTGAGAGGCCTCCTGAAACACGTCAAGAAATGTCTGTCGACTGGTTATGATCGCGGAACCGGCGACAAAGCCTGCCCCCATCGTGAACTGGCCCACGATTCGAATGCGATGGTGTACCAGTTCGGATCCGACTCCCGCGGTCAAGATGCCGTACTCCGAGCGCGAGACGGCATCGCTTAATGCGCGATCGTGCATGGCTACCTCGGGAAGCCGACCGTTCAGTGCGCTATCCCGAAAAGGCCGCTCACTTGGTTCGACCGCAATGGCCAGCATATCCCAATCTTCGCGCGTGTCGGAGTTGCGCCATCGCCCCACCTGAAGCCACAAAGGAGAGAGCGATTCCACGCCGTCGATTGAGCGAATTTCTTCAAAACGATGCCTGGGGAAATCGCCCAGTTGTCCGAGATACATGCATTCCGGCGACACCACCGCGACATCGAAGTCCAGCATGTCATAGACGGCGATCGCGTTCGTTCGCGCTGCGCCGTAGAAGCCGAGCTCCATGAAGATAAGCAAAATGGCAAACATGATTCCGCAGAGTGCCACCAGCGAACGCACCTTGTTGTGCCACGCATTACGCCAGCTCAATGGCGTCTTCATCGCCCGGCGTGGTTCGCTGCCGCTGGTTGAGCCTTTGTGTCAATGCGAACGGAAACTTCCAAATACGTGAGGCCTGCGACGGGCTGCGGCGTGTCCAATTTGATCCGCGCTTCGACGATACGCGTGTCTCGGTTGGCCCGCGGGTCCAGGTTGAAGATGTCGTTCTTATAAATGAGACGTCCGATTTCCTCGACCGTGCCCTGCAGCGGTTCATTCACCGCCTCGCTTGTGATCGTAGCGCGCTGCCCCACATGAACAGCGGCGACGTCGTTTTCTTCCACTTCCGCGACCACATACATATTAGTGGTGTCGCCCATTTTCAGGATCGGGTCGTTTCCAATCCGTTCCCCGGGATAGGTGAGGATTTTCAGAATCTCACCGTCGATCGGCGCTCGAATGGTGGTGAGCTCGAGCTGGGCCTCCGCGACATTCAGGTTTGCCTGCGCGGACGGAAGCCCCACCGTGCTGCGGACACGAGCCAAAGCCGCCTGCGCGGATTGCAATTCGGATTTCACTTTGCCCAGCTCGAGTTCGCGGCTTTTCGCGACAAATCTTTGAGTGTCGAGGCGCTGTTCCTCGACGGTTTTTTCCGAGGCCAGCTTCTCGAAGCGATTCAATTCCTGACGTTCATGCTGGGCGGCCAGCTCGAGCATTTGCACGGCGTGTGAGCTTTGATCGACAAGCGCGTGCGCGTAGGCCGTTTCGGTTTCCTCGCGTTCCCACGCCTGGTCCAGCGCGGTCTTGGCCGCATCCCGTTCGGGCAATCTCAGCGAGTGCGCGTCGAGATAGGCCAGCACGTCGCCAGCTTTGACCTTTTGGCCTTCGACCACTTCCAGTTTTGCGATTCGGCTGCCGGGCTGCGCTGCGATTGCAAGCACAGACCGTCCGGGAGTAACACGCCCAAGAGCAGTTACGCTAAGCCGATCTCCCGCCCTGTGCGGTCGATCGCGTGACGCATCGTGTCTTCCGCAACCGCTTGCACTTAGCATCAGTGCCAGCAGCAAAGTTGAAGTCGTTCTCAACCGCGTTTGGTAACGGAGCGGCATGAAATCGGCTCAATTCACCGCGACCTTGGCGGGGTTCGGGCGCGGTGATCTTCCAGTTCGCGGCCTAACGAATTGGCCGGAAGGACCTCGTTTGTTCCGTTAAGTGCCGTTGGCTTCGCTCCATTGGAGCGATGATCGATTTCGGGGGATGAGCTTTTGATGATCTCTACCAGGATCGCCGCCATGGCGGACAAATTCTGACTGCCCATGAGTGTTCCGCTGGGCAGAGCCAGACCGAGTTCGCCTTCGATCCGGTTAGTCAATTCGACCGCCATCAGTGAGTCCAGGCCGAGCTCGTGCAGTGGTTTTGAGACGTCGAGGCTGGCCGGGGAGCTCCGCATGACCTGCGCGGCCTGCCGACGGAGAAAGGATCCCATCAATTCGCGGCGCGCCGCGTCCGTCGCTGAAAGAAGAGCTTCCCGCAGCGCCTTGCCTTGCGCGACCTCTTCGTTGGCGTCATCAGTGCGGGAGATTAACGACGAGAACCTCGACGGGAACCGTCCGAAGAGACCCTTGACCCACACGTTCCAGTCAACCTCAAAAACCCCCATTTGCGCACAGGGTGTTTGCAACAGGCGACCCAGCACGACCAAAGCCGCGTCCACGTCCATCGCCGCGAGTCCCATGTGAGCGAGGGATTCTTTCACCGCCGCGTGCCGCTCGATATAACCGACTCCCCGGATTCCTCCCCAGTTCACGCTGAGACCGGGCAGATCCTGGCTGCGCCTGTAATGAGCCAGGCTGTCTAGAAATGTGTTGGCGGCGGCATAGTTTGCCTGCCCGGTAATGCCGACCGCCGAGGAAACCGAAGAAAAGAGAACAAAAAAGTCCAGCGGATCGCCACAAGTCTGGCGATGAAGATTCCATGCGCCGTCGATCTTCGGCGCCGTTACCGCGCGGAAGCGCTCCGGATCGAGTTGGAGAATAGTGCTGTCGTCCAGGACCATCGCAGCGTGGATCACACCTCGAAGTGGTGGCAGGCGACGACGAACATCGTCAAGCACGGCGGCGAGTTGTGCTTCGTTCGACACATCAGCCCGGCCGATGGTGACGTCGACAGATTTCCGTCGCAATTCCTCCACGGCTCGGCGCGCTTCCTCGGTCGACGCCCCGCTTCGGCCGACCAAAACAAGATGGTGCGCTCCTCGTTCGGCCATCCACTTGGCCGTGGCCAGGCCAAACCCGCTTAACCCACCCGTGATCAAATAGCTGGCATCGTCATCAAAGCGCAATTTTCTCGCCTCGGGCAGCGGTTCCATGACCGCTTCTTTCCCGCTCACGGTCAGGACAATTTTTCCGACGTGCGTGCCCCGCATCATGCACCGAAAAGCGGAGACTGCCTCCGTCATCGGAAACAGCCGTCGCGGCAACGGGTGCAGCCTGCCTTGTTCAATGTCGGACATGATCTTCTTCCACATTCGTTTCACCAGCCGCGGGTCCCGAAAGACTAGATTGTGAAAATCCGGCGCCCGCACAGTGATATCGGTCCGAAATGGTCGCAGGCCGATTTTGCTGTTTCCGTAGATATCGCGTTTGCCGATTTCGATAAACCGGCCACCGTGCCGCAGCAGCTCAAGACTGCGGGTGAGGGCCTCACCTGCCAGTGAATTGAGCACGATGTCGACGCCTTCTCCGCCGGTAATCTCCATCACTTCATCGGCGAAGTTGAGGGTGTGGGAATCAAGGACGTGGTGGGCGCCGAGAGCGTGCAGTAATTCCCGTTTTTCGGCGTTGCCAGCCGTGGCGAAAACTTCACAGCCATCGCTCAGAGCCATCTGCACGGCGGCCAATCCGACGCCACCCGCGGCCGAATGAATCAGCACACGCTCGCCTGCCGTCATTTTGGCGATATGCCGGAGCGCGTAGGCGGCGGTAACGAATGCAACTGGAATTGTCACGGCATCGATGCTGCTCAGGTTGCGCGGGTAACGAGAAAACAAGCCCGCGGGGCAGCAAACATGCGAACACAGGGCGGGAGTAACCAGAGCGAGGACTCGGTCTCCGATGCGAAAGTCGGCCACGCCCTCGCCGATTGCCACGATACGCCCGGCGGACTCCGAACCGAGCATGAAGTAATCGTCCAATTCTCGCGGATACATGCCGAGCGCTTTCATGACATCTCGGAAGTTCAACGCGGTGGCCTCGATCTCCACTTCGACTTCTCCCGGGCCGGGACGACGCCGCTGGATCGGTCTCAGCATCAAGTCGTCCAATACCCCGGGCTTGGTGATCTCCAGGCGGAACGGGGTGCCCCGAGGCAGCTGACAAACTCCGCGCGCGGCCGCCGAACTGCGCGTCACACGCAAGGCGTATCGCGCCGAGCCGCGCAGAGCAATCTCTTCGTCGGCGGATTCGTTATCCAGTTCTTCAATTAACGATTGGATTTCGCTTTGGCTGCGGTCGAGGTCGAGATCGATCATCCGGCAGCGAAGCCGCGGATGCTCGTTCATGATGACCCTCCCCATGCCCCACAGTGAGCTTTGCCTTACGGACATGTGCTTGACTCGTCCGGCCGGCTGCGCTCCGCGCGTGATCAGCCAGAGTTGGGGCGGATGATCTAGCGCCGCCAGTGCCTGGACGAGTGTGAGCACACTGTCGCAGCCCCTCCGCTGGCTTTGTTGAATTTCTGAGAGGGACGGCTCAGGCTTTCCGGCCCGGTCGGCGCTCCAAAGAAAAATGACACCGGTCAGCCCGGCGTTCCGAACAAGAGCGGCCTCGACCACGCGCTGCATGTCTTCTTTCTTCGCCGGCCGAATCTGGAAATTGCCGTCCGCGATTTCTCGATAGGCCGGACCCGCCGTGACCAGGAAACACCTGTCTCCACGCGCGGCCATGTGCGTCGCAACGTTTTGCGCTGTCTCGTCCTCACCGGCAAGCAAAAGCCAGCTTCGAATTGTGTCCGTCGTCGCTCTCGGAATCGGCGCTCGATGACGAATCCGCGCAGGACCGCGTGCCAGCAGGACCACCTGGTAAGCCTCGCGCTTCTTGTCTGAGTCAGGGACAGCGGCTGCGTCGCGAAACCCTTCCTCATTTAACAGCGTCAGCCATTGGGCGCGGCTTAGCAGGGGCGAGCCTGAACGGAGATTGGAATCGGCAAAGCCCCACCAGCCCTTCGTTAGTCCAAAAACGAGGTCGATCCAGCGCTCCGCCCGATCAAACTCGACCAGGACAAGGAAGCCGCCGGGCGCCAAAAGCTGTCTGATATGGCCGAGCGATCGTCGTAAATCCGGAGTGGCGTGCAGAACGTGCGACGCGAGGATGACATCGAATGAATGCTCGGCCAAACCCTGTTCAGGCGGAGGTTTGTCCAAATCGAGCGTTTGAAAACGCATGAAAGGGCGGTCGTGGAATTTTTGTTCCGCGTTCGTAAGGAAATGGCTCGATAAATCCGTGAAGACGTATTCGACCTGCTCCGGCAGCGATGTCGCCAGTTCCGTTAGAACGGCGGATGTCAGGCCCCCGGTACCTGCGCCCACCTCGAGAAAGCGGAGCTTGCGTCCCTCGGGCAAATTTGCCACCACGGCCTCAATCGTTTCCCGGACGATGCGGAAGTATGGGCGGACGCTGACACTGTCGCCGTAAATCTGTTCGATAAACGAATTCTGGCCGAACAGAAGCTCCAGCGGATCGGTTTGTCCTCGGAGCACCTCCGCCAATCGCAGCCCGCACAATCGCAGAACGGATAGTTCCGGAAGGAAGGCGGGGACGCGGCTGAAGATTGAGCGCCAGACCTTTTCCACATCGGTCTTCGCCGGTGTCTTTCTAACGATCCAGTCCGAATCCGTCTTTTTAAGGAGTTGGTCTTCTTCCAGAATTTGGAGGAAGCGTCCGAGCACCATGTGGTGTGGCGAGACGACTTGAGCGTAGAGCGACGCCGCGGCGATACACTCGCCCGCTCGCAGTTCAACGCCGAGCTGCCGAAGAGCCCTTATAATATAGTACGCACACAAGCGATCAACGTCCCTTTTCAGAACGCCACCGATGATCTCAGAGCTGCTTTGCCGGGCGGCTTTCCGTAAGCCCCGGGTCAGGGATGACAGATCGGGAAGGAAATCCGATCGCGTCCGGGCTTCATTCTCAGCACGGCTCTGGAGTTGCCACTGAAAGTCATGAAGGGCGTTGTCGAGATCGGATCCTCCAACGTGGCGCGAGCCTTCGACGGCCTGGGCCTCGAAGCCGTCGATCTCCAATAAGACTTCTCCCCCGGGTTCCATCATCCGAAAGCGTGCCTCTACGATTCCGCCCAGCTTTTTTGTCATCCGCGCGTGGACCCAAAACTTCGTTGGGAATTTTCCATGCAAGCGGAGTCTCTTAATACGAATGGGAAGAAAGAGCCTCTCTCCAAAAAGGTCCTCCGACGCGGTCATGAGTGAATGAAAACAGCTGTCCAGGAGCTGTGGCGGCACTTGATAGGCCTCGTCGTCTCCCGCAACCGGCAGTTCAATCCAGCTGAGCGCCTCGTCCTGTCCGCGCCAGGTGCTGCTGATACCCTGAAACCGAGGTCCGTATTGAAGTCCGAGATCGGCGAGTCGCCGATAGACTTCGGTCCGGGACGTCTCGTGCTGACACCGCTCCTGCAGCCCGGCCAGACCTTCGGTTGGACGATCAGCCGCGGGCGCTTGCAGCAATCTGCCGGAACAATGAACAACCCAAAATTCCTGCGAGTCTTTGGGCCGACTAAGAACCTGGAACGCTGTTTCAGTTGAATTGTAACTGAATTGAAGGCGGGGGGCTTCGCCGGATTCGGGCAGGAACAGGGGCTTGCGAAGTTCGACGTCCTCTACAACGCAACTATCAGTGCCATAAAGCTGGCGGCCGGCGCCCAATGCCATCTCGACATAGGCGGCTGCCGGAAAAATGATTTTCCCCTGCACGCGATGATCCGCCAGAAGTCGACGGGCTGCGCCCTCGATCCTGGTCGTCCAATAGGGATTCGCCGCCATGAACCTGCGGCCGAGCAGGGGATGCAGAGAATCGGGGAGCCGGTTTCGGCGCGCCTCATCTCTTTCCTGCCAGTAGCGCTGATGTTTCCAGGGATATGCCGGAAGGCGCAGACAACTCCCGCCAGCCGGGAACAGGGCGGCCAAATTCGCCGGGTAACCCGCGCCGTGGAGCGCGCCTAACGATGAAAGCATTGTGACCCGCTCGCTTTCACCGCGCTTTAACGAGGGTAAAACCAGAGGTTCGTTAACCCGGTGTCGCGCGCACTCGGCCAGAGAACCGGCGAGAACCGGGTGCGGACTGATCTCCACGAAGCTGGTGCAACCGTTTTTCAGCATCCCGTCGACGGCGTCGGCAAAACGCACCGTCTCGCGAACGTTGCGCCACCAGTATGCCGCATCGAGGCGGGCCCCATCCACGGCGGCACCCGTGACGGATGAAAAGAGCGGCAATTGGGGCGACTGAACCTCGAGATTGCGCAACGATTCGAGGAGATCGTGTTGCACTGGATCCATCTCTGCGCTGTGGAACGCGTTTTGAACGCGCAGAAACTGACAAAAGACGCCGCGCTCCTTTAATGCCGGTTCAAGCGCCAGAAGACGCTCGGCCTCGCCGGAAAATGTCACCGACGACGGACTGTTGACCGCCGCGATGGAAACTCGGCTGTCTCCTCTCTCTTGCAGGAAACTGCGCGCTTCAGCTTCCGGCAACGCTGCCGCCAGCATTCTCCCCGTCTCCGGAGCTAAACGCATGCAGCGGCCGCGATGGAAAATGGTTCGCGCCGCCTCTTCCAGCGACAGCACGCCCGCGACATGAGCGGCGGCGATTTCTCCGACACTGTGGCCGACAACCATGTCTGGCTTGATCCCCCAGGAGGACCACAACGCCGCCAGCGCCACCTGAATGGCAAAAATCGCGGGCTGCGCGAGCGCGGTTTCCTGCAGGCGAGAATAGACCTCACGCGCTGACATTTCTTCCTGTAGAGACCACGGGCTCCATTGTCGCAGCAAACGATCGCATTCCTCGATCTTGGCCCGAAAAACTGGTTCTTGCGCGGCAAGCTCGCGGCCCATCGCCCACCATTGCGGTCCCTGGCCGCTGAAGACGAAGGCCAGCTTGCGATCTGGCCGGACGTGACCGGACGATAAACCAGGTCGCGATTCACCGTTGGCGAACGCCTCCAGCTTTTCCGCAAAATCGGCGGCGGTTCCGGCTACCACCGTCAAACGGTGCTCATGGTGCGCGCGATGCAAGCTCGCGGTATAACAAATATCGCGCAACCAACTCGCCGGTTGCCTCACATTCTCGGCCATGAAGCCGGCGTAGCGGCGGGCAGATTTAGGTAAAACCTCAGCAGCCCGGGCTGAGATCGAAAGGAGCCATGGTCCGTTAGTCTCCGGTTGCTTGTTTCGAGCCTCAAGATTCGAAATGCTCGACTCGGCCGGCGGGCTCTCAAGAACGGCGTGGGCATTGGCCCCGCCGAAGCCGAAGGAATTAACACCGGCCAAGACGCGGCCGGTCGGAAGTGGCTCCAGATCTCGAGGCACCCGCAGCTTCAGTTTCTCGAACTCGATGGTCGGATTCGGTGTGACAAGGTGCAGATGCGGCGGGATCATCCTGTGCCGCAGCATCAGCGCCACCTTGATCAAGCCCGCGATGCCGGCTCCGGCCTCGAGATGTCCAATGTTCGTTTTGACCGAGCCAATTATGCACTGGTTGCCATTGGCGCGTTCACAGCATAAAACCGCGCTCAACGCGTGCGCTTCAATGGGATCACCTACAGGCGTGCCTGTCCCATGAGCTTCAACATAATGAATTTCGCTCGGCAGAATATCCGCTGCTCGACAGGCCTGTCCTACCAACGTTTCCTGCGCTTTGCCATTTGGTACCGTTATGCCGATGCTCCGGCCGTCTTGATTAGTCGCCGTCCCGCGAATTAACGCATAGATTGGACTGCCGTCCGCCAGCGCCAGCGCCAAAGGTTTTAGCAAGACTATGCCTACCCCTTCGCCGCGGACATATCCGTTCGCACTGGCATCGAACGCTTTGCAACGTCCATCCGGAGAAAGCATCGACGCGTTGCCGAGAGAGATCGAGACCACCGGCGAAAGCATCGCATTAACTCCGCCGGCCAATGCCAGCGAGCACTGACCATCCCAAAGACTCTGACATGCTAGGTGGACGGCACTTAATGAAGAGGAACACGCCGTATCTAGAGCGATGCTCGGACCCAGGAGATTTAGACAATACGAAATCCGATTGGCCGCGATGCTCTGCGCGCAACCCATATTCGTGTAAAGATTGACGAATGCACCTTCTTCGAGCGTGCCTTGGAGGGCTTGATAGTCACAGGTTGAAACTCCCACGAACACGCCGGTGCCTGAACCAGGGACCAGATCGAGCACCTCGCCCCCATCTTCGATGGCCTCCCAGGCAACCTCTAATAACAACCGTTGCTGCGGATCTATGCACGGCGCCTCTCGAGGAGAGATGCCAAAAAACTCCGGATCAAATTGATCGATACCGTCGATAAATCCACCGTGGCGGATGTTCGTCTTGCCTGGCGTCGCCGGAGCTCGATCGTAAAAAGCGCGCAGATCCCATCTTTCCTTCGGAACTTCGACGATAGCGTCGACACCATCACAGAGTAGTTTCCAAAAGGAGACCGGGTCGTTTGCTCCTCCAGGAAACCGGCAGCCAATTCCAGTGATGGCGATGGGCTCTTTCGACATCTGGTCCAGGTTTCCGCTTCCCGCTGTAAATCGGCAACAGAAACTATGTCAGAGGATGAGCGACTCGGCTGTCGTTAGGCAAGGACAAAACATGCCAATCCATTAATTTGATTCAAGACGGGATACTACATGCGCAAACACGATGTTGCACGATGTTTTTGATCGAAATAGCTCGGCCTAACGAAGGATTTTGTAATATAAGTAACACATTCGGATGGTCCTGACGCGCATGAGCGAGAGTGTGCCGATTGTTGATGGCAAGATGCAGCTCGGCACCTGGCAGGGAATTTTTCTGTTCGAGCACCGCCGAGCCGCGCATCGCCGTCACGTCTCGCTCACCATTATCGGCGAGTAATTTCTGTAGTGGCAGCAGTGCCCGTCCGGCTCGGATT
>Ga0209804_1000772_pt1 | contig 23314 bp, 20 predicted proteins | sample GraSoiAngelo_139_FD_185896 | JGI IMG/M metagenome (GOLD analysis project Ga0209804, IMG submission 185896) | Grasslands soil microbial communities from the Angelo Coastal Reserve, California, USA - 14_0929_12_20cm (SPAdes) (version 2) | ecosystem: Environmental > Terrestrial > Soil > Grasslands ... | reverse complement strand
CCACTAACCGCAGCGTGCTCAATACAAGGTGGGGACAGGTAGGTTGGAACGATCCTCAATGCGGCGGCATCTCCGGTTTTAATTTTAATCGCCAAATTGAGTTCCGGGCCAACATTGAATTTTGAGTTGACTGATCTCCCCTCCGCCTGCCATTCACCGGGTCCACGACAACCATCGCGGCCCAGTGAATGTTTTTTTCGATGCTTACCATCGCACTCATGCGGAATGCGAGACTGCAACATCCGTTTCGGGCAGGGGACGGTGTCGCGTACACAGAGCTTACGGTGGGGTTTTGAAGTTGGCTGTTCCTACCACGATCACGGTTCCGTGTGATCTCAGGTACTCAGGCGATCTGCGATTCGGCTGGACCGTGCTGGCTGGTTCTGGTGCGACCGGCGGTTTCTCAGTCCAGATGCCGTACACGTGTCCGCCCCGTGCGCCAATACCAGTGTAATCGCCCAGGAAAGTATCTCCTGAGGTGAATGCGTCGCGTGACCACGCGTAATTGCGGAACGTCCGCCCGCCATCGACGGAGCGGGCCAGGGTCACGGTCTGCGAGCGATTCTGCGGATCACTTCTGCGGTCGTAGAACAGCACGTTGGCGCTGCCGTCCACTGGATCCACCGCCAGCCATTGGAAGAACTGGTCAGCGCCATCGTGGAGCTCGTCGTCATTCACCCTTACGGCTTCTGACCAGGTGGTACCGCCGTCTACCGACGTGGTGCAGAAAACGTCCACGTCGCCATTGCGATAGTCACTCCATGAGACGTACAGCCTTGCCGTACTGCTCTTGCCGCTCGGTCCGATTCCAATTTGAGGAAAGCCGTTTCCCCGCGAAAGATCCTGAAGCTGAAACATAATGGGTGCGGTCTGGATCACATTGCGCGGCTCGGAGAAAGTCCGGCCGCCATCTCGCGAAGTTGTAAGGACGATATTGCCGTTGTCGGCCCACACTACAAACAGCGTACCGTCGCGACCCACTGTCCCGGCGAAGCCTTCGAGCGCTCCGTTGTCATCGCGCGGCAGGCCGCGGTGCTTGTCGATCTCAACGGGCTCCGACCAGCTTTTGCCAGCGTCAGTCGAACGTGAAAACAAGATCTGCGAATCGGCGAGCGTCCAACGCGTCCAGCCGACGTACAGGTTGCCGAAGCGGGGACTGGAGGAGTTGTTGTCGGCAACGATATAAGGTTTGTCTTCCCAAGGTACAGTCGGGCTCTCGGGTTGCTGGACGATGGGAATGTCGTTCTGCTCCCAGGTTGCGCCTCCGTCGAGTGAGCGTCGCACGTAAAGTCCGTTGCGCGACGAGTTCTTTGCCCAATAGTTAAACCTGCCCAGGCGATTAAAAGCCATGTAGCAGACGTAGGCGTTTCCTTTGCCGTCATAGGCCAGCGATACATCTCCGGAGACGCGATACTGTGGAGGTTCCACCGATTGAACTGCCCAGTTTCGGCCTCCATCGCTGGAATAGGCGATGTGCGCGTTGTCCTGGTAGGCGGCCAGTACACGCAGGGGATTGCGTGGGTCCAACGCAATGGCGGGCTCGGTGAAATAGCCGCGCTCCGGCGTAATGACGACCGTCGTCGCCCCCGTCGCTATGGGCAGTTGCTGCGCTGCCACCTTGCTGATCGCGGCGACTGCAAACAGCAGAAGCGCATGAGCCGCACACCGTGATTGCACAAGCCTGCGGGTTGTCATGCCTTCTTGGCTGTGACCTTCCATTCCAGTAGACGCTGTACTGCTCATGAAGGATGTGCGCCATCGGCAGCAGTACGATCGGTTGCGACTGGCCTATAGCGCGGAATATCAAAGGCTCTTTTTCGGCGTGAACCCAACTTTGCGGGTCGGCGGGATCAGCCACTATTGCCGGCGCGGTTTTGGGTTGGTCCTTGCGTTCGTACTCGGCGTCATACCAGCGGTCGCGTGGTGCCTCGCCCAATTTTCCGGCCAGTACCAGGGGCCCGTACACCACTGCCTGTACGGATTCGTCATCCGGCATGGGAGCGACGTGCAGATCCATAGGAAGCGTTAATTCGACCGTGTCACCGTTCTTCCAAGGTCCGAGCAGGGCCAGGTAGCTGCTGGCGCTCGCCGATACCGGCAACAGCCGACCGTTCACTCTTACCTGGGCACTTCGACACCAGTATGGAATGCGCAGACGCAATGCGACCTGGCTTGGCTGTTCGGTAAACACTGTGAGCCTGGTGCCCTGCTGACGGGGAGAGTCCGTCTCCTGGTGCAGCCGCAGTTTCTTGTCTTGCCAGTCAACTTCGGAGGCGATGTAGAGGTTCACGTATACGGAGTCGTCATCGTGAAAAATAGATCGAATCATTGAATTTTGCGAATTCTTCCACGCCCGTGCCGTTACAGCACCAAAACGAGTCGTAGGGGGCATTCCGATGGTCTTCAGCAATGTCATGAACCATCGCACTCTGAGCGAGGCGCACGAGAAGTGTTCGTTCTACGATCCCTATATTGGAGAAGATGCGGGTTATGTGCAGGTCACACGCCTGAATGGACATGGCCCCACGCTGATCGTAGTGCCGTTCGGGAAGACACCTATGAAGCGTACAGCCCTATCGTCAACCCACATGACAAGAAGGAAGCGACAACCTTTATATATACGGACCGGACACCTCGGGGCGTCACTTTCGAGGGCTTCTACAACTGGATGGTGCACACCCGAGCCTTCGCCGAAAGCGAGTGGAAGAGCGCACGGCAGTGGAACCCGCCCACCATGCTAACGCTCACTCCCGGCCAATCGAGAACCTACGGTCTGAGATTCCTCCTTGCACCCGAGATCCGCGATATTGAGAAGGTATTAGCCGCAAATCAGCGCCCGGTGGCCGTGGGAATTCCCGGGTACGTTTGCCCTTGGACGTAGAGGCACGCTTGTTCCTGCAATATGCGAACGCCGTTAAGTCGATGACCGTTGAACCGGCGGGTGCGATCACGATCCAAAAAGATGAGTTCACATCGGGCAAATGGAACGCGTACACTCTTCGCGGCCGAATCTGGGGCCGAGCACGAATCTCGATAACCTACGCGGACGGATTGTTACAAACCATCCATTACATGGTGATCAAGCCCGAAGCTGAGGCTGTGGCAGATATGGGTCACTTCCTCACCACCAACCAGTGGTTCTCAGAAGACAATGATCCCTTTCATCGCGCTCCATCGGTCATCACATATGACCGTGAGCTGAACCACATCGTTACGCAGGACAGTCGTGTCTGGATAGCCGGACTGAGCGATGAAGGAGGTGCGGGATCCTGGCTGGCCGCGTTTATGAAGCAGCTGGGAGCACCCGATAAGACGGAGATCGACAAGCTGGAACAATTCGTCGATGGACTGCTGTGGGGCAAGCTGCAGTTGAGCGAAGGCGACAAGCAGTTCGGCGTTCGCAAAAGCCTGTTCTATTACCACCGGACGCGTTTCCCGCTGGGTACTACCGCGATGACCTCAACTGGAAGACGTGGACCAGCTGGAACAAGAAAGCGTCAGAGGCAGTGGACCGCTCCTTCAATTATCCGCATGTTGCGGCGGCGTACTGGGTGCTATACCGGCTCGCGCGCAATCATCACGGTCTCGTTACTCAGCACCACTGGGACTGGTACCTGAAACACGCACACGAGACCGCCATGGCTATGGTGAATTACGCTCCGGGTTACGCGGTGTTCGGACAAATGGAAGGTGACATTTTCGTGGCCATCCTCGACGATCTCAAGCGCGAGGGAATCAGAGACCTCGCCGGCCAGCTGGAAACCGCCATGCGACAGCGCGCCGAGCGCTGGAAGCAGGAGGCGTATCCATTCGGCAGCGAAATGCCCTGGGACTCGACGGGACAGGAAGAGGTCTATGCGTGGACGAAGTATTTTGGCTATTTCGATAAAGCGGACGGGACACTGAATGCGATCCTGGGCTATATGCCGACCGTACCGCATTGGGGTTATAACGGCAGCGCGCGGCGGTATTGGGACTTCATCTATGCCGGAAAATACACACGCCTGGAACACCAGCTTCATCATTACGGCTCCGGGATCAATGCCATCCCGGTTTTAACGGAATACCGTGATCATCCCCATGATTTTTACCTGCTGCGCGTCGGCTACGGCGGCACGATGGGAGCACTAACCAACATTGATCAGGACGGATTCCTGGCGCCTGCGTTTCATGCCTATCCCGACATGCTGCGGCCGGACCCGCTGTCAGGGGACAACGGGCCGAACTTTTTCGGGTTCGCTTTCAACACCGCGACTTACGTGGTGCATCATCCGGAACTCGGATGGCTCGGGTTTGGCGGCAACGTCAGCCAAAAAGGCGGCGTGGTTGTGGTCAAGCCGTTGGACGCCTTTCGCACCCGCATTTACCTGGCTCCGCTGGGATTGTGGCTTACGCTCGACTCGGGGAAGTTCGACACTGTGGAACTGAATCTGGCGACGCGCACGGTACGAATTGGGCTCGCAGCAACGACGCGGTTCACATCTCAGGCGCGACTTCGAGTGGAACAACCCGCCAGAGTATCGGGCGTCGGGGCCTATCAGGTTTCGGGGGGACGCTTCGAGAGCGATCGCAACGCCTTCTCCATCCGGTTAGGCTCGAGTACGACGTGGCTTGAACTGAGTCCTGTCGCGACGGCGACTTACTCCGGCTTGGCCGATGCTTTCAGCCGAGACTGTCTACGACGACGAGAGGTGGAAAGCGGTTGGTGCGGCGGCCCCCGCTATGGGCAGCATGCAAGTAGTGTGCCAGATCGCTGAAAGTGTTCGGCTCTGGCAAGGTGCCGGCATGTAGTGCCGGCCCAGTCGGTAACGATATAATCCCGATCTCCTATGGAGCCGATGAATCCCACCCGTATCGCATTGTCGGTCTTGTTGCTGCTGGCGTTGGCGGCGCCCGGACATGTACTGTTCGCACAGAGCGCGTCGCAGCCGCCTCAATATCCAAACTTCCCCAGCGAAACTCCCGCCAAGCTTGAACCTGCGATCGCCAGCTTCGACTACTCCCGGCGGGACGTGATGATCCCCATGCGCGACGGCGTGAAACTGCACACGGTCATCATTGTCCCCAAGGGCGCGAAGAACGCTCCTATCCTGCTGACGCGTACGCCCTACAATGCGACCAAGCTCACGAGTCACGCGGAGAGCACTCATCTAGGCCCAATCCTTGAGGGGTATGACAATGCCACCGACGTGATCGTCGAGGGCGGTTACATCCGCGTGGTTCAGGACATTCGCGGGAAGTACGGCTCAGAGGGCGACTACGTCATGACGCGTCCTCTGCACGGACCGCTCAACCCCACTCCGGTTGACGACGCTACGGACACCTACGACACGATCGATTGGCTGGTGAAAAACATTCCCGAGAGCAACGGCAAGGTCGGCATCCTGGGCATTTCTTATGACGGGTTCTTGCCGCTGATGGCTCTGATTAACCCGCATCCGGCTCTCAGAGTCTCGGTGCCGATGAATCCCATGGTTGATGGCTGGAGAGGCGATGACTGGTTCCACAACGGCGCCTTTCGTGAACAGGGCATGTCGTACATCTACGAGCAGGAGGCGACGCACAACAACGAAGCCAAGTGGTGGACAGGCTACTACGACGATTACGACATGTTCATGGAGGCCGGATCAGCGGGCGAACTCGGCCGCCGGCACAAGCTCGAGCAGGTTGGCTTTTGGCGCAAGATTCTCGAGCACCCGGCCTACGACAGCTTTTGGCAGGAACAGGCCATGGACAAGATCCTGTCAAACCAGCCGCTGAAAGTCCCCGTGCTCCTGGTCCACAGCCTCTGGGACCAGGAGGACATCTACGGAGCTCCCGCGGTGTACAAAGCGCTGAAACCGAAGGATACGGACAATGACAAGGTATTTCTGGTCTTAGGGCCCTGGCATCACGGGGGTGAAATCGGTGATGGCAGCACGCTAGGACCACTGCAGTTCCACAGCGATACTGCTCTCTATTTTCGCCAAAACATCTTGCGGCCGTTTCTCGACCAATATTTAAAAGATGGAGCGCCGAAGGCTGAGATAGCCCCTGTCACAGCATTCGAGACCGGAACAAATACATGGCGGCGGCTACCTACTTGGCCGGCAGGGTGTGCGAGCGGGTGCACGGTGAAACCTACTCCCTTGTATCTGGTGAACAGCAACAAAACGATCTTTTCACCACCAAGCCCGGCCGAGCCGGCGTTTGATGAGTACATCTCCGATCCCGGCAGGCCTGTGCTCTTTCAGCAACGGCCAGTGATCGGAGAGCATTGGCGGAATTGGCTAGTTGAAGACCAGCGGCCAGCTGCCAGTCGTTCCGATGTGGCGACTTACGTTTCGGAAGTGTTGACTGCCCCAGTGAAGATCAGCGGAGCTCCGGTCGCGAATTTAGTGGCTTCGACCAGTGGCACCGACTCGGACTGGGTGGTGAAACTGATTGACGTTTATCCGGACGAAGTTGCGTCCCAACCCGCGATGGGTGGCTATGAGCTCATGATTTCTGCCGACATCTTTCGGGGGCGGTATCGCGAGAGCCTGGAAACGGCGAAACCCATCCCGGCCGACAAGCCGCTGCTCTATCGTTTTGCCTTGCCTAACGCTAACCACGTGTTCTTGCCGGGACATCGGATCATGGTGCAAGTGCAGTCGAGCTGGTTTCCCCTGTACGACCGTAATCCGCAGACATTTGTGCCGAATATTTTTTGGGCTAAGCCCGGCGATTATCGCAAGGCGACCCAGCGCGTGTACCACGCTCCCGGCCAGGCAAGCTTCATCGAATTGCCACTGGTGTCGAATCAGTAAGGCGTCTATGTCACGCTAGAAGTTCAACGAAAAAGTGGCCAAAGGGCACGCAGGTCGGTGACGGCGCCGACTCCCAGCCGCGATGGGTTTAGGTCCAAAGAATCCGGCCCTGAAAAGGCTTGGAGTCAGCCCTCGAGGAACGTCGGCAGCGTGCACGTGATCTTTTGAGCGCAGGCGAAGTCACAACTACTCAAGATTTTCACGATGCAGCGTTTGTGTTTCGGCATGGGCAAGAGGCAGACGACCACTTGCTTGCCCATATCCTCGCAGTGGAAGCAGTGACTAAAGGGGATGCGTCATCGAAATGGATTTCAGCGGCGACTCTCGACAGCTATTTGCAGGTAACCGGCCGCCCGCAGGTATTTGGCACGCAGTACCTGGATCGATCAATTTCGCTCATTGACACGACCAGCGAGGAATCTCAGCACTCGGAACAGCAGCCAGAAGCATCCAGAATAGAGAGGCTGGGACCACAAGATGAGCACGTACCACGGATCACCATCACGGGCCCGCTTCTCTGGGGTGTTTCATGAACTCCCTTATGCTTTCGTCGGTACGCTTGTTGTTTCTCAGCCATACGGTCTGCCATTCAGTAATGCGTTCACCCTTTTCGGGGATGAAGTGACCTCTTTCTGGCTCGCTTATCCATTCAAGCTGACGAACTAGCACCAAAGGCCCTTCTGCACCGGGCGTTTTCTTCGCAAATGCATCTGCCGCCTCGTATTGAGCAAATGCAACAAAGTAGTCCTTCTCGCCGTTAAGGGGCTCGGCTCCATTTGCCGGATTGAACCAAACTCGGTATTCAAGCACGTCATCATAGAAGTATCCTGCACCAGACTTGGCGTCTGGCGTGATAAGTGCCGACTCGGGTGGGATCGACTGCCAGAGGATATTTGCTTGATCCAGTAATCTGACGGTCGGCGCGGACGACTGCAAAGCCGGAAGGCGGTTTGCTGTGATTGCTGTGAGTTCCGGAAATTCTGACCCACCTAATTCCGGAAATTCTGAGCCATCCAAGGATAGTCATAAGCGGTAGAACTTCTCCCTACTATGCCTCCCCGGTCCCTGTACCGGTGGAGGCGGAGGGAGAGGGGTGCGCGACATTAAAGTGGATGCTGGATTGGGTATTCTTTTTTTGGTTCCAGCCGACCGGAGGACTGATTGTGAGCCTGATCACAGACATAGGGGACGTGCTTCTCAGATAATCCGACCCCATCTGGGGGCTGGCCATTTCGTGAAACACACGCGAATCATCGTAACCCACTATGGCGGGCCTGACGCATTGCAGGTTGTTGAGGAGGAGTGCCCCGAGCCGAAGGCTGGTGAAGTGCGGGTGAGAGTGCTGGCCGCGGGCGTGAGCTTGCCTGACGTACTGGCGCGCGAGGGCGTGCATCCGGAAACACCGCGCGTGCCCTACACGCCCGGGTGGGACCTGGTCGGCATTGTAGATCAGATCGGCAAAGGCGTTTCCGGTTTCGAACTGGGCCAGACAGTTGCGGCCATGCCGATCAGCGGCTGTTACTCACAATATATTTGCTTGCCACAACGCAAGTTTATTCCCACGGCCGCAGGCTTGGACCCTGCAGAAGCCGTCGCAGTCGTCTTGAACTATATCACCGCATACCAGATGCTCGATCGTTCGGCGAAGGTAAAGCCGGGACAGCGCGTTCTGATTCACGGCGCCTCGGGCGGCGTCGGGACTGCGTTGCTGCAACTGGGGCGGCTCGCCGGCGTGAAAATGTTCGGAACGTGTTCGGCGAAGGCGGCGGAAGTAGTTCGGGAACTTGGCGCTACCCCCATCGACTACCGCAATTCTGACTTCGTCGAGGAAATCCTCCGCCTCACCGGTGACGGTGTGGATGCTGTTTTCGACGGCATCGGTGGGGACCATCTATGGCGCTCGCGCGAAGCGCTCCGCGAAGGCGGCTGCGTGGTGGTCTACGGATTCCAGGCCAAGCTGCACGGAGGAAGGATGGCTTCGGGCGCGCCGAACGGGCGGCACCCGATTCGCGAATCCGCGATCTTGGGGTGGTACATCCTCCGGAACTGGTTTCTGCCGGGCCGCAAGAGCATGGTGCCTTACAGTATCCAGTGGCTGATGCGGCTGAAACCCGCGTGGTTCCGCCACGACCTGCTCACGCTGTTCGACCTGCTGCAGCAGAAGCAGATCAAGCCGGTGATCGCGCGTACCGGTAGTTGATGCGAACAAACTCTTCGATCTGTAGATGATCCCGTTCTGGATCTGACGGGCAACACGGAAGCAACCCGGCACTGGCCGGAGAGGAACCTCGTGATCGGAATCGCCGCCAAAAAAAATCACCTGTGGTTCACACCTATGGCGTTTCCGTTTTCCGCGTACTTAGAGGCACTAAGGCAGTCCTCGGCGGCTTGTAAAGCGTTGTAAATACTCAAAAGTGGTGTTCTGAAAAGGCTGGCTGGGGTTCAAGTCCCTCTCTGCCGACCATATCTTTAAATTTAAATATGGTTATTATTATTTACAAGTTCGTATAATGTAGAACGAAACTACAACATTTCTCTTTTCTCCTCTGCCCGATAAGAACGTTTGCGCAGCCAAATGCCAAGGCATCAACACGATACGGCCCGGGAGCGAGCAGCCCAGATGGGCTTGGCGTCGCCCAGTCAGGAAAGGGCGATGCCGCTTCAGTTTGACCCATCCCCGGCTTCTCGTGGATGATTGTGACCCATGGATGCTGAGCAGACTATTGCTGAGATCGAGAGGCTGGAACGTATTTTTGCCATGCCCGACACCAGAACGCTAAGCCCAAGGGAACTCGCGGCTGCCAACCGAAGACACGATGAAATGCTCGCGCATAGTCCGTGGTTTAGGCTTTGGCAGCGATACGGAGTCTGTTGCCGAGCCGAGTCCCCGACGCTCCGATTAGGTGAAATCGATAGCTAGACCTCCGGGCGGATTCGCGATCCCGCGAATGCCTTGATTGCACGGTAAGACGACAGTGAACTTGTGAAAGCCGCTCGGTACGGGAAGCAAGGGTTGTCCGGCACAATATGTCAGGACGCTGATCATCCTGGCATGCCTGATCCTGGTTGGGTTGTTCTCTATTAGGTGTTTCCGAGTGTAATAGAGACCTGACCGCGGACCTCATCGAATCGTGTGCCCGTTCCGGGTCATTTGTCATTCTATTTTAGGCAGTCCTACGCTGCCAGCAGATCCTTCCCAACGAACGCTTGTCTGTCACCAGATCAGCCCACCGATCTTCCTTATGGCGGGACGAGGCGCATCTGACGGGTTCGGGCCATGGGGGTACCGGCTACGAGCCAACAAGGGCATTAGTCCCGTGGGATCAGTGACTTATTGCCATACCTTGGCAAGTTTCCCTTACGTTCGTAACTTGTCTGGCAGAGCTCTCTTTGCCAACATGGCAACGGTCCCATTTTTGGGACTCGAGCCGCCGCTCACGTTCCTGACCCTCCCGTGCCGGTAAGGCGTCCGAATCTCCCCCTAAGTACGAACGCACATATCTCTTCCCGTGGGAGGGATATGTCTGGAGGCAAGATGTCGTCACACGCGCAGGAACGACAGGCGTTGAGCAGTGTGCCAGAGCTGTCCAGCCTTTATGCCACGTATGGGGTCGAGGTCAACACCCTGTCGGTCGAACAAATTTTTGCGCTCTATGAGCGAACCGGGTTTCTTTACCCCGAGAAAGCCAGCCGCCTCCGTCCGCACCTCGGACTGGTGAGGGAGAACTGGCGGAAGATGCTCCGCGCCGGAGAATCTCTACTTTACATTCTGACCGCTGGTGACGAAAAGCGAGGCATGGCCTCACTGGCCGTGTGGCGAACCGCGCCTCACGGCTGGATGCCGCAACATCTGGTTAGCGACAACAACCCTTTTGCCTCGCGCGCGGTAATGCTGGCTGCGGCGGCGGCAAGAATGCTCCGCGGAGTTGATGACGCTCAGAATTGGTTTAGGCCGGAGAACCGCTTCCCGGCACGGGTCTTCGGATCCATGGTCCAGACCATTGGGGAATCTCTGTGTTCGGTACAGCGCCACAGCTTTTTCGCCTTGCCCAAAGGTTTGAAACTGTCCGTGGACAGCAAAATTCATGCCGTTCCGTACGATCCATCTCACAAACAGGCTCTTTCGTCCATTGCGTCGGCGACACGCGGCAGTGTCTACATCGCCGGCGAAGACTTGCTGGGGGATGTTGAGCTGCGCACGGTCAACGATATTTACCGCTCGGTCGGCCTGCGCCGCACCCGCTCAGTATGGCTGGCTTATAAGGGAACCAGGAGCGAACCGGTCGGCGCAGCCATTGCATTTCGTGGTCCTTTGGGAATCAATTTCAGTTACCTCGAGAATCGTTGTGATTTGCTGCTTCATCCGACGCTTCCTGTGTCCGAAGTTCCAGACACCATCGCTTGCCTTCTGAGTGCGTCGTCGGCTGCGTATCACGATTTTGAGCTCAATGAAATTCCGCTGGTCGCCGATGAGATGGGCACCGACGTCCTGCTGAAGTTAGGTGCAGAATTCCTGCGCCACTACTGTCAGGGAATCTGGCTGCAGGCTGGGCATCAAGGCTTCTATCAGCACGTGAATGGCTTCTATTCAAGACTCTTGGCCCGCGCCGAAAAACAAAAGATGAAACGCAGCCGTGCCGCCTCGGAGTCACGATGAATACGGCCGCGGCCTACATCATGGAGGACCCGCGCGAGGCCATGCGCCTCGAGCTGAAGATCGATCCTGAAGCTTGGGTTCGCAAGTACATGGCCGGGCGCCTCAAACCTCGGGCGGAGGTTCTGTCGGTCGGGTGTGGACCGGGAGTGATTTTGCGGGAATTGTGCGCGCTCGATCCGTCGATTCGAGCAACCGGAATAGATATCAGCGGGGAGCGTGTAGGGGACGCAGCTCACAAACACGCCGCCAACCCCCGTCTGAAGTTCGTCCGTGGGGACGCCCATGCGATGCAGTTCCCATCGGACAGCTTCGACGTGGTTTACGCGCGCATGTTGTTCGAATACTTGAAGGACAAAGGACGCGCCGCCGCCGAAATGGTTCGAGTTTGCCGGCCCGGCGGCATGGTTCTTTTTCAGGACCTCGACGGACAATTGCTGTGGAACTATCCCGAGGATCCTGCGGTGCAACGCGCGGTTGAGAAGGTGGTGGCGGGTTTAGCGAAAACGGGCTTCGATGCCTTTGTCGGCCGCAAGCTTTTCTCGCTGGCGCAAAAAGCCGGCCTCAAGAACATCGACGTGCAGGTTGAGTGCTACCACCTCATCGTGGGAGAAATCGATCCCGCAATACTGAAACAGTGGGAACTGAAGCTGGAGATTGCAATTCCAATGATCGCTCAGACTCTGGGGGACGAGCGTGCAGCCAGGGAGCAGGCGCAGAGATTCCTTGAGTATCTCCGGCGGCCTGACACGCTCACTTACTCCAACGTTTTTACTGTAGTTGGGCAAAAGCCGCGGTGAACGACCGCTAGTCGATTTGGACAGGCCAACCTCAAATGCGTATGCGAATGGAACGACAAGATAAAGGTTCTGCGGAGTTGAGGACACCACAACCTCTTCATCCCTTCACGAAGGAACATAGATATGCTGACCACTAACTATCCGGAAACCAGCTCGGCAGGGTATGTCCAGCGAGCTCTTGCGCTCGCCATGGTGACACTGCTGTTTGTCGCCAGCTCGCCGGCGCAGAATAAGATCGATGTCACGACCATGAGTGTAGAGGACTTGATGAACATGCAAGTCACATCGGTCTCCAAGCGGACGCAAAAGGTGGCAGATGCCGCCGCTGCCATTTTCGTCCTCACGCAAGAGGACATTCGCCGTTCGGGCGCCGCCAGCATTCCCGAAGCCTTGCGCCTGGTTCCCGGCGTTCAGGTGGCGCGAATCGACGAGAACAAGTGGGCCATCAGCTCTCGCGGTTTCAACGGACGCTTCGCCAACAAACTTCTGGTGCTGATTGACGGACGCAGCGTCTACACGCCCTTGTTCTCCGGAGTCTATTGGAATGCACAGGACGTGATGCTCGAGGATGTTGACCGGATCGAAGTGATCCGCGGTCCCGGAGCGACGCTGTGGGGCGCCAATGCTGTCAACGGAGTCATCAACATCATCACCAAGTCCGCCAAGGCCACGCAGTCTGCGCTGGTGGCCGCCGGTGGCGGAACCGAAATGCAAGGATTCAGCACCCTGCGCTACGGCGGCAGGCTAAACAAGGCGACCGCGTTTCGGGGCTATGCCAAGTACTTCACGGTTGCAGCATCCAACGACCCATTGGGAAGGGCTGCCAATGACAATTGGAATTCCCTACGCGGTGGGTTTCGCGGAGACTGGACCCCAGACGGACCCGACTCGCTCACGTTTCAAGGGGACCTTTATCGCAGCCGCTTCGGAGAAACGCTGACTGTTCCTTCCCTCGATGCCCCCTACTCCAGCACATTTCCCAATCGCGGAAGGATTAGCGGAGGCAACGTCCTGGGCCGCTGGACTCACACCTTTGGACTCTCTTCCACTTCGTTACAGATGTACTTCGATAATACGAACATCTCCGATAACTCTCTGTTTACAGATCGCCAAAATATCTTTGACATAGACTTCCAGCACACGATTCACGTGAGTGACTGGCAGCAATTCATCTGGGGTATTGGCTACCGCTCAATCGCTGACCGCAACAATTCGAGCTTCGTCGTCTCCCTGCTGCCGGACCACAGCAGACTGAACGAGGTTAGCGGATTTGCTCAGGATGAAATCAGCCTCTTCGACAAGCGCCTTCAGCTCACGATCGGGTCCAAGCTGGAGCACAACGACTTCACCGGCCTTGAAGTAGAACCCAACGCCCGCATACTCTGGAACATCACACCCAATCAGTCGGTCTGGACCGCGGTCTCGCGTGCCGTCAGAACTCCTGCCTTAACTGAGCGAGGTCTGCAGCTGATTTCGGCTGTCATCCCGCCGGGCGGTCCCGGCAATCCTACTCCGCTGCCAGTGGAGGCTACGGTATTCGGGAGCAACCAGTTCAAGTCAGAGGACCTGCTCGCCTATGAGGCCGGTTATCGCGTACAGCTGACCAGCAACCTCTCAGCCGACATCGCTACGTTCTACAACTTCTACACCCATTTGCGGACAGCTGAGCCGGGGGCGCCCTTCCTAGAGGTGAATCCGGCTCCGATGCACTTAGTAGCGCCTTTCGTAGCTCAAAACAAAATGCATGGCGGAACCTACGGCGCTGAACTGTTTGCCGATTGGCGGCTCGTTCCCAAATGGAAGCTAGCGGGCTCCTACAGCTATCTGCAAATGAACTTGCGCAAAGATGCGACCAGCCTGGACCCGACAGCGGATAATCCAGGCCCGTCAAGCCCCCGCCATCAATTCTACGTGAGGTCTTCGCTCGACGTGTTCAGGAGGCTCGAGCATGACCTGATCGTTCGCTATGTGGAGCAGTTGCCCGGCTTCAACATACCGAGCTATTACTCTGTGGACACTCACTTCACCTACAAACTGCCGTCAAGAATTGAACTGTCCGTAGGCAGCCGGAATCTGCTGAACAAGCAGCACCTGGAGTTTGTTCCGGATTTCATCAATACCTCTCCCACCAAGGTAGGACGCACTGTTTACGGAAGTATTACTTGGCGCCCTGAGTAAGCCGATTGTCTTGCAGGTTGGATAAGGACCACGACGTAACGATGAGACGCCTAGGATTAATGATCGCGATAGTGGCGATGCTGACGGCAAGCACGGCGCATGATGTCCATTCTCAGGACGTGTCCGCCTCGTCGGAGTACTTGATCAAAGCCGGCTTCATCTACAATTTTGCAAACCTGGTGCAGTGGCCGGCTTCGACCTTCCCTCAGCCCGACTCGCCTATCGTGATCGCTATTTTGGGACAGGACCACTTCGGAACAACTCTCGATCGAGTCCTGGAAGGCAAAAAAGTAAATGGGCGGCCTTTCGTCATCAAACGGCTCAAGACAGTTTCTGAACTCCTGAAATCGGTTGCCGAGCTCAAAGACTATCAGATCCTGTTTATCAGCTCCTCAGAAATGCCCCGCTTGGCTGAGACTATCCAGATTGTGAAGAGCATTCCCGTCCTGACCATCGGGGAAGCGCCTGGTTTCGCCAAGAACGGTGGGATGATAAATCTGATTCTTGAAGACAACAGAGTTCGATTTGAGGTGAATGTAGAGGCCGCGAAAGAAGCGGATCTTAACATAAGTTCCCGGCTACTCGCCCTGGCAAGAATCGTTCCGCAAGGAGCGGCTGACGGAAGGAAAGCGGAATGATTCTACACAATCTTTCCATCAAGCGGAAACTTATCCTGATGACGATGCTGACGAGCAGCATCGCACTGCTGCTTTCGTGGGCCAGCTTCCTTATTTACGATCTTATCTCCTTCCGCAGTTTGCTCACTCAAGACCTAGCAACCCAGGCCGAGATCATCGGGTACAACAGCGCAGCCGCAATGGCCTTTAGGGATCAGACCGCGGCGACAGCGACCTTGTCCGCGCTCACGGCTAAAGCGGACATCGTTGGAGCTGTCTTATATAGCCCCAACGGAAAAATGTTTGCGCGCTATTTTCGGAGGGAAGAGATTCTGCCTGATGTTCAACCAACCTGCTCGCAGAAGAAAAGCTACCGTTTCGAGGGGCAATACCTCGAAGTATGCCACGAGGTAACCCTCAATGGCGATCGTGTAGGAACGCTTTTTTTAATGTCCGACATGCGGCAATGGAGCATGCGCGCCCAGCGCTACGCTAAGATCTGTTTCGTCTTCGCCCTGATGTCGGCCTTTCTCGCGTTCCTCGTGTCTTCCAAGCTTCAAAAGCTGATTTCCGGACCCATCATGCACCTGGAGGACACCATGAAAACGGTGTCCGCCAACAAGAACTACGAAGTGAGAGCCGTCAAATCCTACTCGGACGAGATAGGCAGCCTCATCGATGGATTTAACGCCATGCTTTCGGACATCCAGCAACGCGACGGTGCGCTGCGTGGGGCCAACGAGGAGTTGCAAACCAGGACCCAGGAGCTGGAGGAGGAGATTTCACAGCGTAGGCAGGCCCAGGAAGAGCTGCTCAAAGCCAAGCACGTCGCTGAGGAGGCAAGTCGCGCCAAGAGCACATTTCTTGCCAACATGAGCCACGAATTGCGCACGCCGCTTAACGCCATCATTGGATATAGCGAAATGCTCGAGGAAGACGCGCGCGGCTCGGAGAGAACGGACAATATCCATGACCTTCAGAAGATTCAATCTGCAGGCAAACACCTACTTTCCCTAATCAACGACGTGCTTGACCTCTCGAAAATTGAAGCCGGAAAGATGACTCTCCATCTGGAGACGTTCGACGTAAGCGTCATGATCGAGGAGATTGTCGCCACCCTGCAGCCGGCAATTGAGAAGAACAAGAATACGCTGCATGTGCGCCTGGCTGACCAAGTCGGAATGATGCGTGCCGATATCACGAAGGTCCGCCAGATCCTATTTAACCTGCTCAGTAACGCGTGCAAGTTTACTGATCACGGCTCGATCTCCGTGGATGTCGACCGAAGACTCGACGACGGCCGGGACTGGATTCGATTCGAAGTCGTCGACAGCGGCATTGGAATTGGCGCCAAACAGAAGGAAAACCTCTTCAAGGAATTCGCCCAGGCAGACACCTCCATCGCCCGCAAATATGGAGGCACCGGATTGGGGCTCGCCATTAGTTACAGATTTGTCCAGTTGATGAAAGGCCGCATCCGAGTTCAGAGCGAGCCTGGCCGGGGCGCGACCTTCACCGTGGACCTTCCTGCGCAAGTCCGGATCGAGGCCCCCGATTCAGCGCAGGCCGAGGGCACCAGCGACACCCCGGGCCCGGCTCCTGCAGTCAAACCCGACCGGGACACGATCTTAGTGATAGACGACGATGCGGCAGTTCGCGATCTCATGTCGCGCTTTCTCACCAAGTTGGATTTCAATGTCATCGCTGCCGGCAGTGGAGAGGAAGGCCTGCGGCTGGCCAGACAAGTTCGTCCGGGCATCATCACATTGGACGTTGTCATGCCAGACCGCGACGGCTGGTCGATTCTGAACCAGCTCAAAGAGGAACCGGAGCTGTCCGAAATTCCGGTCATTATGGTAACCATTGTGGACAACCAGGCGTTGGGTCTTGAGTTGGGCGCTTCCAACTACCTGGTCAAGCCGGTTGATCGCGAACGGCTTGCGGCCCTCGTAGAAAAACATCGCAGTCCGCACTCGTCAGCCCCCAAAACCGTCAGGATACCCGTATCCATGTCGCCCGACCGCCAGCACGCGGGGCCAATCGGAACTGAAGCAGCCCGGAGACGTTAACCATGGCGAGAATTCTACTGGTCGAAGACAACGAAATGAATCGGGACATGCTTTCCAGGCGACTGCAGCGAAAGGGGTACTCCGTCACCATCGCTCCCGATGGGGAGCAGGGGCTCTCCCTGGCATGTTCGGAAATACCCGATCTCATTCTGATGGATATCAGTCTTCCCTTGATCGATGGTTACGAAGTAACCCGCAGACTAAAGGCGAATCCGAGGACGCGCTATATCCCGGTCATTGCGCTGACCGCCCACGCCCTGCTGACGGATCGTGAGATGGCATTTGCTGCCGGCTGTGATGACTATGACACCAAGCCCATAGACTTCGGGCGGTTGAGCGAAAAGATAGAAAATCTTCTGGCAAGTAAAAGGGCCTTATGAACTCGCAAACTAGTCGGTTGCTGATCGTCGACGACAACGAAATGAATCGCGACATGCTTGCCCGCCGCCTGGAGCGGAAGGGTTACGAGATTGTTGCCGTGGACAGCGCCCGGCAGTTACTGCAAAGGGTCAAGGACGAACGCGTAGATCTGGTTTTGTTAGATATCGAAATGCCTGAAATCAGTGGCCTTGATGCATTGAAAACACTGCGGGAAGCCTACTCTTCGATCGAACTGCCCATCATCATGGTGACGGCCAAGAATCAGAGCGATGACGTCGTCAGGGCACTGGATCTCGGAGCGAACGACTATGTCACCAAGCCTATAGACTTCGCAGTTGCGCTGGCGCGCATCGGCACCCAGTTATCTCACAAGCACGCCCAAGAAGCGTTGCGGGAGAGTGAAGAACGCTATGCGCTGGCCGCGCGCGGCGCCAACGACGGACTTTGGGACTGGGACCTGCAAGCGAACACCGTCTATTTCTCTCCTCGCTGGAAGACGATGCTCGGCTATGAACCCGGTGAGATTGGTGACAAACCGGAAGAATGGTTGAGTCGCATCCATGACGCCGACCGAGAGCGGGTGAAAGAGGAAATTAGTGCACACCAGACGGGAGCAACCGTCCAGTTCGAGAGCGAGCACCGCGTACTGCACAAAGATGGAACCTTTCGCTGGATGCTCTGCCGCGGACTCGCTGTGCACGGCAGCTCCGGGAAAGCCCTGCGTATGGCGGGTTGGCAGACCGACGTCACGGAAGCGAAAGTATCCGACCCGCTCACCGGTTTGCCCAACCGCTTGCTGTTTACGGACCGGCTCGGGCGTCTGATCAAGCATGCCAACCGCCGCAAAGGCTACTTGTTTGCCGTTTTGTTCCTTGATCTTGATGGCTTCAAGATGATCAACGATAGCCTGGGTCACCTGGTCGGGGACCAGCTCCTAATGGGCGTGGCAGCTCGATTAGAAAAGTGTCTGCGGGCAACAGACACCGTCGCCCGCCTGGGTCAGGGGTGCATTGTTGCGCGCCTCGGGGGAGACGAATTCACGATTCTTCTCGATGATCTTAAGGACCCAGGCGATGCCAGGCAGGCGGCGGAACGCCTGATGAAGGCAGTGGCGGCGCCCTTCGTTCTGGATGGCAAGGAGGTTTTCACCTCCGTGAGCATTGGGATCGCGCTCAGCAATGCAAGCTACAACGAGCCGGAAGACATTTTGCGCGACGCAGATACGGCAATGTACCGCGCTAAGTCTCTGGGCAAAGCACGCTACGAAATATTTGATGCCGACATGCGCGCCAACGTGATGGCCCGTCTGCAATTAGAGATGGATCTGCGCCGTGCTCTGGAGCGTGAAGAGTTTTCCAACTTTTACCAACCGATCGTTTCCCTGGCAACGGGAGAGATCGTTGGCTTTGAGGCTTTGCTGCGCTGGGAGCACCCCACCCGAGGCCAGCTTGCGCCGCAAGAGTTCATCTCGATGGCCGAAGAAACCGGGCTTATACGCGAACTGGGTTGGTGGAACCTGCACGAAGCGTGCCGGCAGATGGCCGAATGGAGAACACGTTACGACGCTTATTCTGATCTCACCATGAGCGTCAATCTCTCTCCCAAACAGTTTCTACAGCCCAATCTACTCGCCGACATCCAAAACCTGTTGCTCGAACTCGGCCTGCCGCCGAGTGCTTTGAAGCTGGAACTGACCGAAAGTACGGTCATGGGAGATCCATCGGCTGCGATCGAAATGCTGGAGCAGATTAAGGCCTACGGTATTAGCCTGGCCATCGATGACTTCGGTACGGGGTATTCCTCCTTGAGTTACCTGCATCGGTTCCCGCTAGACACCTTAAAGATCGATCGTTCGTTTATCAGCGGGATGGGTAGCGGCGAGGACAACGGAGGTTCAGAGATCGCACGCACGATCTTGCCCATGGCGTCGAACCTTAATTTGGAGGTCGTTGCCGAGGGAATTGAAACTATGGAGCAAGTTGCAATATTGAAGAAACTGCATTGTAAGTACGGTCAGGGATTTTACTTTTCCAAACCCTTGTCAGCACCTGAGGCGACACTATTGTTGGCAGAGCAACCGACCTGGTGAGCAAGCCTGGGTCGGAGTGGATCGTCGATTGTTGGCGTTCCCACAAGGTCACATGAAACTCGCTTGGCAGAACATACTTCATGATCGCGGTCGCTTCCTGACAACCGTGCTGGGCGTGTCCTTTGCGGCTTTCCTGATGGTGTTTCAAGCCAGCCTCCTGGCCGGATTCCTGCGGGCCGCCTCACGATTTATAGAGGCGAGCGACTTCGATATTTGGATCATCGCTCGAGGAGTGCAAGCCTTCGAATTTGGGGCAACCTTGGAAGCCCGTATGCAGGAGTTAGCTTCCGGTGTGCCAGGTGTAGTCGAAACAGGCCGGGCGTGCATGGCATTTGCCGTCTATAGGAAACCGAATGGAAAGCAACAGTTAGTAGCGCTGGTCGGGGCGGACCCGAACCTGGGAAAGCGCTTTCCCGTCCCCGAACTAACGGAGAGGCCGGAAGATATCTCTCCCGAGTCGGTCATATATGATGAAAGTGACCGAAATGTTCTTGAAGCCGTATCCCTGCCGGCAAGAGTCGAGATAAACGGACACCGCGCTAACATCGACTATGAGATCAAGGGATTCGGCGGATTTCTTGGTGTCCCTGCTCTTTTTACCTCCTATCGGAACGCAGCCCACGATTTAGGTTTTGGCCCCGATGATGGCATGTATATCGTGGCCCGGGTCGGCAAACAGTATTCAGTTGCTGATGTCCAGCACAGCCTCAAGCAGCGTCTGCCAGAGGTCGATGTCCTCACTCGCGAAGAGTTTGCTCACAAGTCTCGCATGTATTGGGTGATCAAGACCGGTGCAGGAAGCGCGATCCTGACCGCAGCCGTTTTGGCGTTCCTCATAGGGCTCGTGGTCGTGTCGCAGACGATCTTCGCTAACACCATGGAGAACATAGAAGAATACGCGACCCTCAAGGCTCTTGGGGCTTCCCGAGGTTTTGTGGCGCGGGTTGTGATTATGGAGTCCCTAATTTGCGGCGTAGGCGGAACCATCCTGGGACTGGTTGCCGTTATTCCGGCAATGAGATACGCAAGGTCTCTAATTCCCTGGATACATACTCCGTGGTGGTTGCCTGTGATGGTTATGATGCTGAGCTTATTAATGTGCTCGTTGGCATCCATAGCTTCCGTTCGAAGTTCCCTCGCGGTTGACCCGGGGCGGGTGTTCCGTGCCTGACAAGTTCTTAGCCGTTGACGACGCCCGCGTTTCCTTCGGCAATGGGGACGCGCAAGTTCGGGCCCTGCGTGGCGTCTCCGTGTCTTTCGAGCGCGGAACACTCTCGTTGGTCATGGGACCATCTGGAAGTGGAAAGACTACGTTATTGTCACTCCTCGGCTGCCTGCTAGCGCCCGACGATGGGACAGTGTTTGTGGACGGCGTTCTGGTGAACGGACTGGATGGGGAGCAGAAAGCCGCGCTGCGTCGAAAGAAGATAGGCTTCATTTTCCAGGGTTTTCGACTCCTGCATTCCCTCTCCGCACTCGACAATGTCTGCCTCGGTCTTGAGATTCGCGATCCGAAGCAGCCAGAGCGAGTGACGATCGCGCGAGAACTGCTCGTTCAATTCGGTTTAGGCGACAAGCTCAATCACGAGCCCGACGGCCTTAGCCCTGGAGAAAAGCAGCGGGTCGCAATTGCGCGCGCCCTAGCCGGAGACCCTCCCATTCTTCTGGCAGACGAGCCGACGGCATCTTTGGACGCCGAGGCAGGCCGGAATATCTGTCAGATTCTTCGCCATCAGATTGAGCAGAACGGCAAAACCGTTGTTGTCGTTAGTCATGATGCACGGTGGCAGGAATACGCCAGTCGCACGGTCATTTTGAGCGATGGCCAAATTAAGCAACAAGAGCAGGTAACAAACTCTTGAGCACACAAACGAAACTCGGAGCCGGCATTCTGGCTATTCTGGTCATCTTGGCTAGTGCCGCGTTTTATAGGGGCGCTCGGGACAATGGGCCGACTCAGACTCACCAGTCTGGCAAGGTCGGTGAGGTCGTATTCGCCTCTCCCGGAAGAGTCGAAGGACTTTCGGAGATGATCGAGGTAGGAGCTGCCGCAGACGGTGTTCTGAAAGCGATCTATGTGAGCGAACATCAGTTCGTAAAAAAAGGGACATTGCTGGGACAGATTGCCTGCGATGATCTAAACGCCATGTTACAAACCTCATTGGCGGAGGCGGATGCCGCACGTCAGGCACGGACGCGTTTGCTGCGAGGCGCGCGTGACGAGGAGAAAAGGATAGCTGTCAACAAAACAGCAGCCGCCCAGGCGACGCTGGCAGAGGCTAAGACACGTTTAGAAAGGCAGCGCGCCCTTTATGATGGGGGAGAGATCTCTCGCGCCGCCTATGACCAGACGAGTCGTGACTTTGGCGTTGCGGAAGCTGATTTCCAGGCGTCCGTTCGAACCGAGGAACTACTCGCCGCACCTCCCCTAGAAGAGGAAAAGGCACGTGCAGATGCTGACGTGCTTGCCGCCGAAGGTCGCGTCCGAACCGCACAAGAACGTATCAGGAAATGCGCAATTCTAGCCCCAATGGATGGGACAGTTCTGAGAATATCCGCCAGACCAGGAGAATCCTACAGCACCGTGATGCCTCGCTCGTTATTCAGTCTCGCCGATGCTTCCGGGCGACGTGTTAGGGCGGAAATAGACGAACGAGACCTCTCTAAAGTTATGCTTGGCCAAAACGTGATCATCCAGTCGGAAGGACTTGGCGGGAAAAAACTTACCGGCACGGTAGAGAGCATATCCGCCGTCATCGGCAGAAAGAGCGTCTATACCGACGATCCGTCGGACAGGATCGACCGCGATGTCCTGGAGGCCGTAATTGCCATAACAACGAAGGACGCAAGATCACTGCCAATCGGCCTTAGGGTCACCGTTCAGTTCTTGACTAGCCGCCTGCCGAAACTCTAACCCAGCTCGATTCTACCCGACGTCGAACAAGGATCGAAGTCTCCAGCCATCCTTCAACGCCGTAGAATATTCGTTGTCTACGCCCGGAGTTGTGGCCGACCCGAACGGATTTTTTCATCCCTTGGGCGATCATGCGCAAGTGTCGCTCTCGGTGGACAACCAGCCGATCACGGATCAGGAAGGCTACATCTTCTCCACCCAGCTCCCACCCAATGCGATTCAATCTCTGGACACAATTTTCCGAGCCCCTCCGGCCGAGTACGGCGACAAAACGAGTCTCGTGGTTACGGCCATCACCCGCTCGGGCTTAGGGTTGAACCAGACGCAGGGAGATTTGCTCACCCAGTATGGCTCGTTCGGCACGGTTGGACAGAGCGCGAGTCTGGGATTGGGAAACAACAAAATCAGCAACTTCATCGCCTTGAATTGGATCCGCTCTGGCCGATTTCTCGACCCTCCCGAACTCCCGGTGTTTCATGCCATTGGCAATAACCAGAAGCTATTTGATGGTGTCGATTTCCAGACGAGAGCAGCGGATGCTCTTCATCTGAATGCCCACGCAGCACCCGCGCTTGGGCACAGTTTCGATATTTGCAGAACGCCTCCGGAAAAGCACTGGCAGGCGTTCCAAGAAAAGTGACTACGCCCCATAGCTAAAGCTAGGGGCTTCAAGAGCCATGCCTGCTATTGCAGGCATTGAGGTTCTTAGGCGCAGTCCGCGCCGTAGTATTTCCAATGCCGATGCGTGGTCGCGGGTCGTGTTTAACCCGCAAACTGTGCAATGGTGCTTTCTGTCCCACAACTTCTTAGGCACAGGCGCACCG
>Ga0209804_1000770_pt1 | contig 23349 bp, 13 predicted proteins | sample GraSoiAngelo_139_FD_185896 | JGI IMG/M metagenome (GOLD analysis project Ga0209804, IMG submission 185896) | Grasslands soil microbial communities from the Angelo Coastal Reserve, California, USA - 14_0929_12_20cm (SPAdes) (version 2) | ecosystem: Environmental > Terrestrial > Soil > Grasslands ... | reverse complement strand
CGTTGTCAGGGTTGTACAGTAAGATTTTCATTTAAGGGGAATTTCTATTCTAGAAACAGGACAGCGGGAACTGCCCACGTTCTGATGGTCAATAAAAGCTGACAAAGCTTTTGAGAGGCTCCATCAATGCAGTATGAGCCACCAAGGAAAGCATAACTGTTCAAAAGTGCACATCGGATGGGTATGAGTTATCGTCTCCAAAGTCCTGATTAACGAGCATGCGCTGCCAATTTCAACAGCGCAAGCTAAGGCATCGGGCTAAGATCTCTCTGACTGGCCCAGCAAGCGGATTCGGCGTAAATGTCATGCAAGTCGGGGCGATCGATTATGTGCTCGGCGCCGGACTCCTTCTGGATATCACTAAGTAGGCGGAGAGTGATGGTGTAGTGCGGTGCCGCTTCGCGTGCATTGCCATTTAAGCGCAGGAGAGTGCCCAACAGATAATGAATTCTTGCCGTCTGCATCCGTAAGCCCAACTTTTCACTCTGGGCAAGATCGAGCTCGAGCCGTTGTCGAGCGTTGGTGTAATCCTTGCTGCGGATCAGCGCTTCAGAAACATAAGTTGAGCATTCAATAGATAAATATTTTGATCCTACTTTTTCTGTTTGCTGATGCCCTCCTTGCTCGAATGATGCGGTACACATCGGCGGGACTCGTTTGGGCCGGACCATGGAACGGGCCCCGAGGATTTGGGCTGAGAGTCGCAGAGTGTAACGAGGGGCAGAGCAGCTGTCAAGGCAACACCAGGATCCGTACTTCGTGGATTGTCGGCAGCCCTTCCCTAAAAGCGTGTGATGGAAGAGTTGCCGACACTCGCCCAAGATCAGCGGCAGCGCCCACAGAATTCCCATTTCAGATTGGAGCGGCAGGTTCGGATTCTTTTCAGAGGGGGTCTTACAAGGCCACGTAACCCTCGTCTTCGCAAAGTGTAAGAACAAGATGCTAGCTTTGCTAGCGAGCCTTTGTTCGTCAAACGTATGGCCCACATATAGAACAAAGGTTGGCCGCCACGTAGGAGCAGCTGGGGAGGTTATGCGTGCGCCGCGGCCGTGGCGGGCAGGGTGAACTGAAAAGTTGCGCCGCTCCCCGGAACACCTGTGGCCCACAAGCGACCGCCATGCGACTCGATGATCGACCGACTAATGGGCAGGCCCATACCAGTCCCGGCATCTTTGGTCGTAAAGAATGCCTTGAAGATCTGTTCCGCGTGCTCCGGGGGCAATCCCGCACCGGTATCACTGACCGAGATCAGCAGTTGAGCATCGCCGGCTTCCGACTTGATGGTAAGCTCACTTCCGCCACTCCCTTCCTTCATGGCATCGATGGCATTGAGCATGAGATTCATGAAGACCTGCTGAAGCTGCACACGGTCTGCCATGACCTTGGGAAGATTCTCAGCAAGCTCGCTACGGATTGAGATTGAGTAGCGGCTCGCCTCGCTGCGAAGCAGGACAATCATTTCTCGAATGAGTTCATTTACATCAACTAAATCCCGCTGCAGCGCGCCCTTCTTGAACAGCGAGGTGATTCTGCCAATGATATCAGCCGCGCGCATTACGTCTTTAACGAGTCTCGATGCAGCTTCGCATGCCTCTGCAACGTCGGGCTCATCGCGACGAAGCCATCGCAAGCAGGTTTTAGCGTTCGTTACTGCTGCGGAAATCGGCTGCCTGATCTCGTGCGCTAGCGATGCCGTCAACTCGCCCATGGTGGTTACCCGGCTCATGTACGCGAGATCCGCCTGCGCCTGGCGCAAAGCGTCTTCGGCACGTTTGCGTTCGGTTATGTCCCGTGCCAGTTTCGATGCTCCAACAATACCACCCGCGGCATCCTTGATCGGCGAAATTGTCAGAGCAACGTCGAGCAGGCTGCCGTCCTTGCGAATGCGGACCGTCTCGAAGTGGTCGACCCCCTCGCCTCGCATCAGCCGTTCAATAATCGCTCTTTCTTCGTCACGACGGTCAGGGGGAATAATCAGCGTGATATGCTGGCCGACCGCCTCTTCCGCAGCATAGCCGAACAGTCGTTCTGCGCCCTTATTCCAACTGGTGATTATGCCATCCAGATCTTTGCTCACAATCGCATCGTGCGACGATTCCACAACTGCAGCCAGCAAACGGGTCGCCTGCTCTCCCCGCTTGCGTTCGGTCACGTCTATCGATGTACCGACGTATTCCACGAGATCGCCGGATATGTTGCGAACGGGGTGACCTGTCGAGCGAACGCATTTAATCGCTCCGCCCGGAAGAACGATCCGGAAATCCACGTCAAAGTGGGAGCCTTCGTCCGGCCTTTCAAGAAACACTTCTCTTCGTACCCTGTCTCGATCATCTGGATGAATGCGCTGGTAAAACGCTTCGTCTGACGGTATCCCCCCTTCCGGATCGAAGCCAAACAGGCGGTAATTCTCCTGTGACCAATAGACACTCTGTCTAGTGGCCACGTTCCATGCCCAACTGCCTGTGCGGGTCAACCTCTGTGCATCAGCTAAGTAACTCTCGCTCCGCTGCAAATCGGCGGTTCGTTCCGACACCTTCATCTCGAGTTTGTTTTGGGCTTGCCGGAGTTCCGCCACCTTCGCGTCGAGTTCGTGGCGCAGACGCGCGTTCTGAAACGCTGCAGCGGCGTGATTCGCAGCCACGGAAAGCAGTAACTGGTCAATCTCAGTGGGAAAGTCGCCGCGACTGCACGCTGCGGCGACCAGGCCAGCCTCAGCACTGACGCCAATGGGAATGACAAGACCGCGGCGTGGGTCTCCGTCGCCAATGTCAGCAACGATTTCCTTACGCAAAAACTGGCCGACGACCAGGTGAGTTTGCAGCCATTCCGGAAATGCTTTCCATGCGTGTCCCCGCGTGACTTCGATCACACCGGCCCCTTGGGGATCGCACAAACGCACAAAAGCAAAATCCAGATTCAGCGATCCAACCAGCGCATCGGCGAGCCCGGCGGCGATGATAGGCGGTTCTCTTCCCACCCACGCCGCCGGGATTGTCGAAAGTGCCACGAGCTCTCGAAGCGCCGCTCGAAGCGCCCCAGCCTCTGTGTGCGATTCCGTGGGCATTTAGTTTGCGGCGCCTGCGCTCCTGCGAAGCGACCGCCGATCCTTTATCTCGAGGAGGAACTGGTCTGGCGGAACGAAGAAGGGGTTCTCCTGCAACACCCCGCCGATGATCACGACCGGGTGCGTGCGCAAGATATCCATTGTCACATTGGCGCCAAATTTCGACAGATCGTACGTACAGATCACCGGATCATCGTAGTTCGGAAGCACGTAGTTGAGTCGCGCCTCGTATTCCACGAGGTTATCGACGCCGGGTTTGTCGAGCAGGGCCCATTCCATGTGCGCCACCAGTCTGGTGAGCGGATACCCGGCCGTATCGGCCGATTGGAGCACTTCTTCGATCAATGCCAACATCGCATTCTGGTCGAAGTGGTCCCCGCGCAGGTAAGCGTCCTGCCAACGCCGCACTTCCAGCTGGCCGGTATCAATCGCCTGATGCACATTGATACCTGCTTCGGCTAGGAGCTTAAGATGTTTTTCCCGTAGCTCGGGGTCAACGACATGGAAAGCTTTTTCCCCCCGCTCGAGGCCCTCTTTGATGAACGAGCGAAGCACCCTGTGCTCCTCGTCGATGCTGTTGAAGAAAGCGCAAATGTGACGTTGCCCGCCGAGATTGCCGCCGGCGAACTGTACAGAATGACTCTCCATTGCCATATATCACCTCATTAGAGACATGCGATGGTAAGGATAACCACGGCCATATACGGGACGTTTAAGGTGAGAGACCTCTCCCGCACGTTGACCATCTGTGGGAGAAAAGCGCCAACACTAAAGGTAACTACAAACGTGCAAGACTGTGACCCGCAATAACAGGCAGTGAACCTGAGACCGGACGAGCCGCGATGCGCCATAGCTTACCTCGCATGGATCGCTTCAGAGCTGGTTCCGCAACCGGCTTTCCGAAGGGAAATATCATACCGCAGAAGCCTCAACCCGACTAGCGTCAGAAGAGTTGGTAGAGTTGGTCAGGACTGTGGGCTGGGCGCCGCTAATAAACCGCAAACAAGAAACTGAGAATCGATAACTTCAGGGTTCGCGATCCGGACACAATCGCGCTGATCGTGCGGCGCATAATTCGGGCCGGTGCCTCAGGTTTTGCCGAGGATCCATGCTTTGGGCGCCTGCATTAGCAGGCCGCGCTTGTGCCAGCCTTCTTCGCGCAACCATTCCTCTAGGGTGTGAAGGTGAACTTCAGGATAGCGGCTGCGGAGAGCGGGAATGTCCGCCTTGAAGCCTGCCTCACTGAACCAGCAGAACATCTTGTAGAACTCTTTGCTCATAAACAGTCTAACGATCGGCATGGGAAGTTTGCGAAACTTCACGGGCCTGCCCATGACTCGGCTGAACACCTTCGCGGCTTCGAGGTTGGTCAGTTCGCTCCCCGCAATCTCCAGTTGTTTCCCGACGAATTCCGTCGGGCGCTCAAATGCCAGAGCCACAAAGGCACCAATATCATCGGTCGCGATCGTTTGGTACGGCTTATCGCCGCGAAGCGGATCTGTAAACTTTCCTTTTAGGAGTCCGATTTCCACCTGAAGGACGTTGTACATCTCCATGAACGCAGCGGGTCGAAAGACAGTCGCCGGCAAGTTCAGTTGGCGAATATGCTTTTCGACCTCCCACTTGCTTTCCCAATGGGGAATGCCAGTATTGCGTTCGGCGCCGCCCACCGAACTGTAAACAAAGTGTTGTGCGCCCGCTTTCTTAGCAGCATCAGCCAGGTTCTTGCCCTGCTGTACCTCGCGCTTCGCTCCTACACTCCAGAAATCTTGGACACTGTAAACGCCGTAGACGCCGCGAGAAGCCCGTTCAAGCGAAGCCGGGTCCTCTAGGTCTCCCCGCATCACCTCGACGCCTACGCGCGCCAGTTCCTTCCCGGCGTAGCTGCCGGGATTGCGAGTCAATGCGCGCAGCCTCCATCCTTTGGCAAGCATGTGACGGGCGACCGCACCACCCTGCCTCCCCGTCGCTCCGGTCACGAGGGCGAGCTTGTCTGCATTGGTCATAAGTCGAGTCCTTTGAACGCGGCCGTTCTAAGCTCCAGCGCTAATTTTTTTCTGGGCCTCGAGTATTTTGGGGTTCTACCAGGCTCGCCCTAACAGATGACCTGCTATCTCTTACGCGGTACCGTGAGGTACAATCCTCCGGCCGGCGGTGCTATTACACGAACCCGGGACCTCCCCGCCAGCCGATGGCAAACCGCCAAAGAACACCGAGTTTATAGTGATAGAGAAAACAGAAATCAAGTACAAGCTGCGGAGCGGTGACCAGCGAGGCGCGTGTACGTCCCGAATTGCGGTTGTACCACCAGGTACAGAGAGATTATGAGAAGACAGTTCGTGAGAGGCGCAGAAACCAGACTGCGAATTATTCACAGCGCGGCAGATCTGTTTCACAAGCAGGGAGCTCGCGCTACCAGCCCCGATGAAATCATCGAAGCTTCGAGAACAGGAAAGGGGCAATTCTATCACTATTTCAAGAGCAAAGAAGGCCTCATCCACGAAGTACTTCAAACGCATCTGGATGAGATAAAGAGAGGCGCATCGCGCGTCAGCTATGAAATCAATTCGTGGAAGGATTTGGAGATGTGGTTCGATGCCCAGGTCGAATCGCAAAAGAGCTATGAAATGACCCGCGGCTGCCCCTTCGGAACCCTGGGAAACGAAGTGACAGATAATGATGAACTTATCCGCCAGGACCTCAGCCTTATCTTTGAGGTCGTCAAGAACAAACTTGCTGCGTTCTTCGTCAGAGAGAAAGCGAAGGGCAATCTTTCCAAACAGGCCGACGCCGAGGTCCTGGCCGATTTCTGCATCGCCTCGATGCAGGGCGCTATGCTGATGGGCAAAATAAAAAGGAGCAGTCAAACCGTTGAAACAACCGTGCAGGAGGCTTTGACGCATCTCAGGAGCTATTTCGTTAAGGCCCGACGTTGAATGGATCGCGCCCGTGGGGCGGAGCTGATACGTTCTGGATGGATTGTCGACAATCCGGACAGTCTTGACCTAATCCATTTAGCAGCTGTGTTGCTGGTTCGGGTTGGGCGTCCTGCAGCAGGTCTCTATTTGTTATCCACTGGACAATAAACTCAGCACTCCTGAGGTTTCCTGGCCAGTCAAGCGAATGGCAACGAAATCGCAGACATGTCATTGCGACCCGCACGATTTCACTCGTACCTTAACGCTTCCAGTGGATCGATCCTTGCTGCGCGGCGAACCGGCGCCCAGCAGGCCAGTAGCGCCACCCCCACGAACAGTGTTCCAACAACGGTCAACGTGGCCGGATCGCTGGGCTGCACCTCGAACAAGAACGACCTAAGCACGCGCGACAAAACAATCGCCAGCGCAACTCCCGCGAGTACGCCGCTGGCAATCAATCGAAATCCTTCGCCGAAGATCAGGTTGCGAATGTCTTTTTGCTCAGCGCCAACCGCGCTGCGAATCGCGAGCTCCCGCCTCCGGGAAGCAACCGACAGCGAAAGCACACCGTAAACTCCCACGAGCGTCAGAGCGCTTCCCACAAGCGAAAACCCGATCAGCAACTGCATCGCGAAAGTGCGGGACGCCAGAGAATCATCCCGAATCTGCTCCAGGGTCTTCACGTTTTCGATAGCGGCCGTTGGATCAATGGCGTGCAGTTCGCGTTCCACCGCAACCACCACGGCGCGTGGGTCGGCCGTCGTCCGTACCACCAAATGCTTCGAAAACGCAGTCGCCTGCCACAGCGGCAGATAAATCTCCGGCGACGGCTCTTGTGTGAGGTCATCCGTGCGGCTGTTGGAGATATCGCCGATAATCTCGATGCCAGGCTTATCTCGGCCGTCCATCCAGAACTTCCGCCCGATCGGATTCTCATTCGGAAAATAATGGTCCACGAACGCCTGGTTCACGATCGCCACTTTCGGCGCCTTATCGTCATCCGTCGAGCGAAATTCCCGCCCCTCAATTAACGCCACGCCCATCAATCGGAAGTAATCGGGCGTGACGGCGCGCAGCGGGAGGGCGGTCTTGTCGCTCTCCTTCATCGCCGGAGGCTGTCCTTGGATTTCTAAAGTCGCCGGCCAATTGTTGCCCGTCAGGGGGACTCCCCACGCAAATGCCGCGTACTGTACCCCAGGAAGTGCGGCAACTCGCTCCAAAGCCTGCCGGTGAAAGCTACCCCAGGTCGACCAGCTCTCTACCTCCGTGACGCTCATTGTCAAGATGCGTCCGGTGTTGTAGCCCGATGGGACCTTCGCAATATTCACCATCGTGCGAATCAACAGCCCCGCGCCCACCAGTAGTGCCAGCGTCAATGCCGTCTGTACCGTCGTGACTCCGCGCAGCAGTCGCCGCTCGCCGATTCCCGCCGTCCCTTTCGGCCCGGCATTCTTCAGCACCTCCATCGGATCCAACCGGAAGGCCCGCAATGCTGGAAAAATTCCTGCAAGAGCCGAAGCCAGCACCGCGGCGCCCAATCCCCACGCCAACACGGCCCACCCAGCCCTCACCCCATCCAGCCGCGGAACGGCGTGTCCGGCAATCAGCTTGAATAACTGGACGACAGCAAAGGCCAGCCCCACTCCAAAAGCTCCGCCCATCAAAGCCAGCAAGAGACTTTCCGTCGAGACCTGCCGCAAAAGAGCGATGCGCCCCATCCCAATCGCGCTCCGCACCGCGTACTCCTGCTGGCGCTGCAGTCCCCGCACCAGCAGCAGCGCTGCCGCATTCCCGCAACCAATCAACAGAACCAGCGCCGCCGCTCCCAGCAAAGGCAGCAAAATCCTCCGCCCATCTTGATTCATTTCCTCCGTCACGGATTCGAGCTGCGGCGTGAACCCTTCAAATTTCTTCTCCGCCTGTGCCTCTCGCGCTGCAAGCACGGCCAGTTCCTGCTGTCCCTGCCGCTGCGCCGTCCCCTCACGCAGTCGCGCTACCAGATTCCAATACGGTTCCTTCAGATACTTCGGATCCGGCGCTGCGGGTATCCAAAAATCCACCGTTGCATTGACGTTGTAATTCGGCTCCTTCGCAGCCCCTGGCGAAGGCAGAAACCGCACTCCCGGCTGCATTACCCCAATCACCATAGGCGGCACATCCCACCGGCTGATGCGCACTGGCTTGCCGATAATTTGCGGATCGCCGTTGAAGACCCGCTGCCAAAACTCGTACCCCAGGAGGATTACCTTCACCGGCCCTGGCCCAAAATCCGACTGGTCGAAGCCCCGCCCCGCCACTGCCTTCAGCCCCATCAGGGGCAAATAGTCGTTCGTAACCCACGTGCCCTGCATCGATTGGCTTCCATCGCTTCGGATCAGAAAATTGAAGGTCCAGTCATAAGCGGCAATTCCTTGAAAGGATTTCGCTTCTTTTTGCCATTCCATCCATTGCTCGGCGGGCCAGCCGCGCGGGTTGTCTATTTTTTGGCCGTCCGTTCGGGCGGTCGCGACGAGCACCAGCTGCTGCGGCTGCCGGTACGGCGGCGGTGTTAGAAGCACGCCCTGAATCAAGCTCAAGACCGCCGAGGTCGCTCCAATTCCCAGCGCCAGGGTCAGCATCGCAATCAGGCTGAAGCCCGGTTGTTTCAGTAGCATCCGAAGTGCGAATCGCACGTCTCGCAGCATCTGTCCACCCCTGTGAGTAGCCTTCTTTTCGAACATCTTTGGGAATCTGTACAAGCCCCTTGCTAGGAAAACGTTGCTGGGCCTCGCCAGGTTCCGTAGTCCTCGCGGTTTTGACGAATGCGTTGAACCGGGGGTTAGGAGGCGTTGCCACAGTTTGCTAGATTTCCGGATGCACCCACATGGCACGTACAAGGCATGCCTGCGGCGTCGGTTTCAGTAGCGCCTCAAAACTCCAGTTGTGGCTCGATCATAACGTTCTCCAGGGGGGTCTCGGATGGCGTGCCCAGAGGCCAAGCGGAACACTCCACTCTTTCTCTTGAAACTCTAAGAGCGTGATGCCTTCATGCCAAAAGTGCAGTCCAACTTCGTGCCTTCCAGTTTGACGGTGTGATGGAACCTTCGCGTATGGAACCACATTATTATAGGAACCAAACCTACTGCCTGCTTGTTTTTCCACCGGTGCGATTTGGGTGAAGCGCTATTCGCTTAAGTAGCTGAAACGAAGGAAGTGTGTGAGCGCCCGGATTTGAACCGGGGATCTCCTGCGCCCAAGCCAGACCGCTTATCTCTTGGAAGTCCTTCCTTTGCAACATCATTTTTGAAAACAAAGAACTTGCCGAAAGATTTGGTAGTAGGAAGAGGTACGGAAATGTGGCTCCGCATGCTTAACAATCTTTCCACCGCCAGCCAGTCCCGCTGGCGGAGTAAGTACTCCTTCATGATCCGGCTTTTGTGAGCCGGTAATCCATCCCCTCGTTTGTTTATTCAAAGACTACAGACAATGTCAATTAGGTGATAACCGGATAGCGCTACGATTCATAGCTTTCAGAGAAAAAGCATTGGGTCGCCAATCGCATTTCAATGGCAAAGCAGTCTTACCTGTGAAGTTCAATCACTGTGATGCTTTCATGCGGAAAGATATAGTTCAGCTTTCCACCTCTGGCGCGGACCGAACTTTCATGCGGGATCACCGCTTCCGGATGTGCTTCATCGTTTTTCTCATAGATGCTGGAGGCGAAGAGCGTGTGCGCGGATCCTTCCGGGACCGGCGCAAACCCTGCAATGGAAATGTGAGCAGCAATGTCCTGTGTTAAGTGCCGATTCACGCAGAAAAGTGTCAGCTTGTCCTTCGCGTCGTTGCGCCCTGCCACCACGTCCAGGTAAGGAACATTCGGTATGCTCGCCAGCCGCACCGATCCTTGCTCCACGTCATATTGATTCACTTGCGTTTGCGTCTCCACCAGTTGGCTGGCAGCCGCATTCGAATACATGCGAAACGCCCAATACGATGGCGTGCCGAACACGCGCCCGCGCTTTTTCCAAATGCCGCCAAACTCCATGATTCCCGTCATATCGGACACCGGCACAATATCGGCCACGCGCATCAGCATATTCAGAAATCCTGCCGAACAGATCGCTCCTCCCATGTTGTCATAGCGCGGCACATTGTCGTGCCCGGCCCAGAAGAGCCACTCGGTGAACGCAATTCTTACTTTGTCCCGCGCCTGTGGATTGGCTTGGATTTGCTCGGTCATCTCGCGGAGCTTGCGCTCGAGGCCCACGGGCAGCGCGAAATCCGCCTGGCTGATGAAATCGGGCGAAGGGTTTTCTCTGACCATTCTGTCGGTGGTGACCACAAAATGCGTGGATAAATAATCGAAGGCGCGCGGATTGGTCAGTTGCGCTTCATTCCAATCCTTGTACGAATCCTCGTCACCGCCCGTCGCAATCCATTTTGCATTCGGATCGATCTTGCGCACCGAATCGCTAAACGCCTTTGTCCGTTCCGCTACGCGCTGCCTGGTCGGATACCCCACTTGAAAAGTGCCCCACAGCTCGTTTCCCAATTCCCACAGCAATCCTCCCTCATGATCTCCCCAATGTTCGTTCACGTACTTGACCCATCCCGCCGCCTCTTCCGGTGTGCCGCTTCCGAGGTTGAGGGCAATCTGAGGCCGCGCCCCGATGAGCTCGCAAAATCGCAGGAATTCGTCTGTTCCAAACGTGTTGTATTCCGGCATGCCCCAGGCAATATTCAACATGCTCGCGCGCTTGTCGCGCGGACCGATCCCGTCGCTCCAGTGGTAGGCGGAAGTGAAGTTTCCTCCGAAGCGCACGATGGGCGACTTCATGGCTTTCGCCATCGCGATCATATCGGGGTCCATGCCATCCACATTGTCTGCTGGCATTAAGGACGCTTCATCTACCAGCACACGGCCTTCGTTTCCCACCGCGATCACAAAGTCGGCCGGTTCCAAGGGCGCAATCTTTCCCGTTTCCGCGTTGAGACGGAACTCATAGCGCTTCCAGTCGTTTCCAGAAAGCACAATCGCGCTGCGCGCAAATACCTCTTCCGGATGATCGCGCTTTCGAAGAGAAACCTCGATTTCACGCGGCCCACTTTCGTATTTCGCGTACAAACTCCCCATGTAAAGAAGCGTTCGATGCACCGGCAGGTAGGCTTTTTGCCGCACTCCCACTTGCTTGTCCGGCAAGCCCATCAGGAAAAGCGAGCGGTACGAGTTGGCGGCGTCGTTCCATCGCGGCTCGTAACGATTGCCCTGTTTGGGATCGAGTGGCTGCCAGGGAAGGGGAAGACCCAACTCAGAAGCCCGCGCTAATTCCGGTTCGTCGCTAATCATCTTCTGGATGGTCCTGGCGCTCCAGAGATTGTCCTCAAAGCTGGGGTTGACCAGGATTTCGGCCCATAGTCCGCCGTAAATCGAATTGGCTATCGGCTCAAGAAAGCTTCCAAAGATCGTCCGTGGGACTTTGTAGCCAAAGGGCTTGGAAGCATCGATCACGATCGTCGCTTCCGAAGGTGCATCCTTTTGCGGCGTCGCCAACCGAGAGGACCAGGCCAAGCTGAGGCAGAAGAAACACAAGGAAGAGAGCCAACCTATTGTCCCTTTCACTGGCTAAAACCTCCGGCGCGGTTGAATTGGCTTGCAGCGAGCCTCTCAAGCAGAGACATGCTGAGCTGACGCTCACCACGGCATCATACTCTGACGGCAATGGCTCTTACCCTCAAGTATGGGTCAAATTGTGTGCAAGAGCGCTTGCCTCACGGGAACTCTTTGTCCCAGCACGTTTTCCTTGCCACCCATGACCGTGAGCAGGACCCTGGTTTTTAACTCAGTCGCCGGAATCGCGAGGATATCCTTCGACAGCACAACGAAGTCTTTGGGCAACGTAAATGATCTTGCCAACGTTTGCGGCTAATCAGATGGAACTGTGCGGATATGCCCTCTTTTTCCCAGGTCGACAATCGCCCAAAGGTCCTCCCGGCGCTGAAGGTGGTCAACGGTTAGATCGATGAGTTCTCTTCGACGGTGTCCACAACCTATCAGGATGGCTCGATCCCGCCTTCCTTTGGCGGTATGCAGGTTGGGAAGCTGCCACAAGGCGTCATTGTTAGGCCGACGAGGCTTTGAGGAATGTCGCGGCGTAGTCGGAAACGGAGTGAAGCGCGACGCCGTAGCGGCGCGCAGTTTCCAGGCTGTCGGGAATTCCGTTTCCCTTGGAATAGCCGATCATGAGGGCTGCAAACGTCTTCTGGCGAGGATCGGTGGAGCGGTGCTGCTCCTCGAGAGCGGCAAGCGGAACCTTTTCCAATTCGAACTTCTTGCCCAGTGTTCGCTCGAAGACTCCAACGACATCAATCTGAGAAAGCGGCTCAGGCCCGCCCATTTCGAGAATCGCTGAGTGATCCGGCGGCTTCGCGGCCGCGGCTACGGCAAATGCAGCAACGTCATTCATCGAAATGAAACTGACTTTGGCATCTCCCGGGCCGTAGATGCGAGCGCGACTGTTCGGGGGATCAAAACCAAGCACAGGACTCAGCCACATTTCCATGAAATAGGAGGGCCTGAGGATTGTGACGCGCATTTTCCCGGAGAGCAGACGATTCTCACAATCGCGCTTGGCCGTTTCGAGCGGAGAATCCTGGCGGATGTCCCCAGAATAAGACGTGTAAACAAAGTGGTGCACGCCGGCACGCTCGGCGCTCTCGATAAGAGAAAGGACGCCATCACGGTCGACGCGACGTAGACCGTCATCCTTGGCTTGAGGCATGGATGTAGCTGTGCAGAGGACGGCCTCCACGCCCGCGCAGGCAGAGGGCAAGGTTTCCGGCTTTGTGAGGTCGGCGTCGACTATTTGGATGTTCGCGGCAACTACCGGGGCAGCTTTCTCGTGGCGTGTTCCCCCGCGCACGAGAGCGCGCACCGAGCGCCCCTGACGACGAAGACCGAGGGCAATTTGTTGACCCACGAGACCCGTGGCACCAACCACGAGATCCATAGTTAACCTCTCTTGGCAGGCTGCGCCTGATTTGCGACTTGATTTAGGAATTTCCGTCTTGAGATTCCTTTTCGCCGGAAAGCCTAGCCCTCCTGCCCCATCGAGTCAACTGCAAGTTGCACAACGCAAGTTGCACAACGATGACGACTCTGCCTGAACTGCCTGATTTGGTAGAAATACATGATTCGCGTGGACCATTGGTCGCCGCTTCGTAAAGAGAAGTATGCTCTCGTCGAATACATCCACCACTCCGGGCTTATCAGGTACGATGAGCAACCGCTTCGGGGCGCAGCCACCTAAAATGAGGTTCTCTGGAATTTTCTTTCTAAAGCCTGCACGGTCTGTAGAAGAACATGGCCGACAATGGCGAGACTACGCGGGTCAACTTTATCCAAAGTGTCCTGTGGCGTGTGCCAATAGGTATCCTGAACGCTGAAATCGATGATGTCGCAGGCTGCGATTCCTCTTTTAATAAATGAATAATGGTCGTCCCCCCGACCAAATAAGGGTCATCGAGAAACTCAGCGGAATAGCCCAACCGTGCCGCTGTTTCCCAAATGAGATTCACCAGCCAGAGCGTAGACCCTGGTGGGCTTTGCGGAGTCGGGTGCGGGTTTATGTCTCGCCTGATTCTTAAATCAGAGGGACCAAATCATGTCGGCCAATCATGGCCCTGACCCTTTTTGAGTTCGCCCGATAAAGCCATCTCGGCGGCCATCTCACGGCTACTCCGGTCCACAAAGCGGCTTCGTGGCAGGAGCGCACTCCATTGGCTCGATAAATTCGGCCTTCCGCCTTGGCAGAGAATCCAACCGCTTGCTCGCAACTGGCTGCATGTGCTTAGGGCACGAAAAGGGGCAGTCTGTTTTTGTTTGAATTCATGCTTGCTCGGTATCCTGTGGTAGATTCTTCCGCTGGAGGGCAAATGGACATTCTATCAGCGTTGAAAGGCGAAGCGTCAAAGCTACAAAAGCAGTTGAACAGCATTAACTCAGCCATCGAAATCTTGGGCGGCGGGAAGAACAGCGTCGCTCGTGGCAGGAAACGGCGCGTCTCAGCAAGTGCACGGGCCAAGATGTCGAGGGCACAGAAGGCGCGGTGGGCAAAGATGAGAGCCAAAAACAAAAATGCATGACGGAAAATTAACAATCCGAAATCATTTAAATCGCCCCATCTTTTCCTTCCGGCTACAAGGGTTTGCGCTCAGAGATGCACGACCTACGCGCCGCAGCAAAAAGGGACCGGCACAAAGCCGGTCCCCGGATTGAGTTCGTTTTGTGGTTCAACTCCTGCCAGTAGCGGCAGCCGCCTGTTCTAGCAGCGGCACTGCTTTGCCCACCTCTGCGACACCAAAAATGACGAGCGGTGCGTTCGAGTTTGGCTCGACTCCGCAATAGAGGTAGTTAATGTTGATACTCGCCTCGCCCAATTTCTGAGCAGCACGCGCTAGTTCTCCCGGTCGGTGTGCAAGGTTTACCTTGACGACCTCCGTTTCCGTGTAGGTCACGCGCTCGCCGTCGAGCACGCTTCGCGCTCTCGTTGGATCATCGAAGACGAACCGCGTGGTGCTTTTTCCGGAGACGGGAAAAGACTGCGCGGCGATGATGTTCACGTTGCGTTCGGACAGCGCTCGGCAGATCTTGCCAAGCGTTCCTGGCTTATCGTCCATCGTAAGGATGAATTCTTTAGCTGTAGGCATATTGCTGAAGCTCCCTTCGATTTCCATAGGGTGCAGGGTGGGTCACATCCTAGGTTGGATTATGGAATGGGAGGCAATGATACTCCCCGGCTTCCTATTCTTCAAGAATGGTTTTCAACAGTTTTCAACAGTTATGAAACCTTCCGCGCAGCACCGATTTATTTCCTCGGAGAACTGGCGCGATTCTGCTTCGCAACCATGATGTACCTAAGTGCGCTCGGAGATGATGGTGGGCAGCGAGGCTGTTTGGATTTTGGCTGCCCACCCAAGAGACCATTGTGTAAGTCTCGCAAGACTCATCTACCACCTATCTGCACCGATCGATGGACCACTGAAGCGACCGTTTAGCAGACATTTCTTCTAATCCGTGTGCCCTTCCTCTTAACGATAAAGATACTCACCCTGCGTTTTCTGCACCCGTCGTCCCAGTCTCTTCTATACTCTTCATGGCCCTCATCTCGGAAAGCCACCATGTTTCAACACCTTGACATCGTCATTGCCTTTGTCGTCCTCATGCTTGTCGCCAGCCTGTTCATCACGGCGGCCACGCAGGTTGTCGTCAGTTTTCTAGGCCTGCGCGGGGCCAATTTGCGGCGCAGCCTGGTGGATCTGTTCGAAACCGCCCGTCCCGGTCACGAAACCAGGCAATGGGCAAAGGAAATTGCCCGCAGAGTCCTGCGTCATCCCACCATTTCTGACTCGATCTTTTCGCGTTTTCGCCTACGTGTGGACCAGGTCCCCTTTATTCCGCCGGAGACCGCAGGAAAGCTGCAAGGCATCAGCGCTTCCATTCCCCTGTTGCCGTTGCTCATGGGTGCGGTTGGAGGCATCTTCATCACGCCAATCGCAATGGCCATTGCCAAGCACTGGTTCGCAGATACTTGCCTCTATACGGACCATTTGGCTGGTTATGTTTCAGTGATCAATTTCTGCCAGCATCCTTTGGGCACAGGGGCGCTCATAGGAGCGATTCTTGGCGGGCTGCTTAGCCGCTGGCGCTTGGCCACTTCCATCAGTGTGGAAGAGCTCCCCGCCATCCTCGAAAAGCTCGCCGAACCGCTTCCCGGAACCTTGCCCGATCCTGCCCAGCGCGCAATGCTGATGATGGCGTGGAGCGAGAACAAACCGGGAGTCAGGTCGAGGCCAGAAGTGCTGCAAGAGGGTTTGCCCGTCCGCTCGAAGCCCTATTTCGATCAGGGCATTGTCCGCCGCGCCTCGGAGGCGTTGTCGCTGCAGAATGAACGTCTCTCTCCGGCTGAGGATTTCGACGAAGGCATCGTTCGCCACGCCGAGCCGGTCGAAACGGAAGCAAGCGTCGCCGTCGCAATGGAAAACGCGCCCGCACCAGCGAAGGAACTCGAGCCGGAATCCGCTCCTGCCATCGGGGCATTAGCCTCGGTTTCTACTCCATCCGAGCCGCGCTTGGAAGGCCTCCGGGCTTGGTTCGATCACGTCATGGACAGGGCCTCGCAGCGCTTCGCCTTCGAAGCACGCCTTGTAACGATCGTGCTTTCCTGTATTTTCGTCTTTGCCGCGCACTTTGACGCCACCCGACTGTTCCGGTCGATGTCGGAAGGCGCTGAATTGCGCGCACGATTGGCTGCTACTGCGGAAGCCCTGGACAAGCACGCCGAGCAACTCTCACGTCCCAAGGAAAGCGCTCACACCGTGGTGCCAGACGTCTACCGCAAGGCCATGGTTTCGATCTTGCGCACCGGCCCCGCCATCCCTGAACCGGCAAAGCGGAAAGCACGAAGCAAAGAGCGAGAAAAAGTCGCGGCCACCGCAGCTCCCGCCGAAGACAGTGTCACCTCTGAAGCGAAATCCAAAGCGATGCATGCCCTTGAAACTTGGCCGGGATTTGCAAGCCGTGAGGAAGCAGAGTCATGGCTTCGTGCGACCTTAGATGGAAATTCCGCGCGCGAAACTCTTGCTGCCGCGTATCACCAGGAAGTAAACGTCGAGCTGGTCAGCGACTCCGACAAGCTCATTGACCAGTCCGCTTCGCTGAAGAATGAACTCGCGCGCTCCGAGTTCAAGCTCTTCCAGGACGAGCGATTTTCGCCGCTATCCTCGACCGAAGGGCCAGGCCTTTTGGTCACGATAGCCTTTCTCAGCCTGGGCGCGGCCTTTTGGTACAACACATTGAAGAACCTCGCGAGCCTTCGCCCGCAATTGGCCGCCAGGCAAGATCGCGAGCGCAAACACGAGAAGCCGGCCTAGAAATTTCCCAGCCAGTCGGCGTGATGGGAATGGCCCAAAAGTGTTAAAGAACGGCAGCGAACCGCAGCGCCGTTCGCAAGGATCGGCTCTCTTGTGGTACACCCCTAAGACGCAGATCAGGGCAGCTAAGGTTCTCTCAATTGCTGAATTATCTGCTCAAATTTTGAGAAATCATCGGCGACTGTTGACTTTAGTTCTGCCACGTAATGAGCTCGCTTTTGCTCCAACAAAGCCTTGTATGTCGGCGCATGCTCGCAAAGCACATCTCGAACGGCTTCAAGTTCGGTTGTCAAAGAATATAGAACGGTGTTCTGCCTCTGCAAGTTCTCAAAAGCGCAGACCAAAATGGCGCGGACTTGCTTCTCATCAAGCACAATTGGCACCTCCCTTCATTTGGCTTTCCTCTTGAATCCCGGCATCCGCCCGGTGAGCCCGAGATCCGGAGCCTTAATGTCTTGTGTTCCGACCGGATGATGTGTTTCGCTAGAATGCCTTAAATAGATGCTCGGCCATGAGGCGCCCGCACACCGTACAACTTATCACCGTGCCAATGCCAGGGGAACCCTGCAAGGCTTTTTGGGGCTTTTATCCCAGACCCATTGCCGCCGATCCCCGGCCTGAGGGGTTCCAATTGTCGGTCAACAACGCTCATTTGGGGTTCTTCTTGTGCCTTGCGATTCGGAAGCCCGACCGTTAGTATGCGTAAACCCACAGCCCCTCTCCCAGCCCAAGGGGTCGAGGTGAATCCCGGGCACCCTCGATTCAGAAAAAGCGGATGCCGCCCGGTTTAGCGAGGACACGCACATGCAGACTTCGCGCCGAGTTGGTGTACGCATGCAGCTCCAATTTGCGGGTTGGTTCGCCGCTTCTACGCTTTTTGCAATTTCTTCGCCGGCGCAGCACCCCGTTGCACGTATAACCGCTGTGGTCGACGACGCGGAACGTACAACCATTCCTGGCACGCATCCTGGCAGGGCCAGGACTGAAGACGAGGCGGGTCGTGTACCGTTGGGGAGCAAGTTGCAGGGCGTCGGCATTGCCTTCAGCCGAACCTCGGCGCAAGAGGCCGATTTACAAGCACTCCTCGCGGCCCAGCAGGATCCAACTTCGCCCCTCTACCACAAGTGGCTGACCCCAGAAGAATTTGGCGCGCGCTTTGGGCTGGCGGATTCCGACATCGCCAAGGTGCAGTCTTGGCTGGAGCGGTACGGCTTTACTGTGGAGAGTGTTTCGCGCAGCAAGAACCGCATCATCTTTTCTGGAACGGTCGATCAGGTCGAAGCGGCCTTTGGCACTGAGATCCACTACTACAAGGTCAATGGTGAGACACATTTTGCTCCATCGCGAGATGTCAGCGTGCCTGCAGCGCTTTCCTCGGTGGTGCAAACGGTCACGAATCTTTCCTCCTTTCGCCCCAAATCCCACATCAGCGGCCCGGGTCCAAGGCGCGCCGTTAGTCCAGATTTCACCTCCAGTCAGTCGGGCAACCATTTTCTGACGCCGAAGGACGTGGCTACTATCTACGACATCAATCCAGCCTATAAGGCCGGTTATAACGGTGTTGGGCAGTCGATTGCGGTGGTTGGCCAGTCGGCGATCGTGCTGTCGGACATCGAACACTTCCAGACCGCCGCGGGTTTCGCCGTCAAAGACCCCACGCTGGTGCTCGTTCCCAACACAGGTACCGCAACCATTCGGTCCGGTGATGAAACCGAATCCGATCTGGACCTGGAATACACCAGCACCATTGCGAATGGCGCGACAATCTACTTCGTTTATGTAGGCAACAACGCGAACAATAACGTGTTCGACTCCATCCAATTCGCAGTGACCAACAGGACTGCGCCGATCATTAGCGTAAGCTACGGCCTTTGCGAGACCGCGCTTGGACCTTCGGAATATTCGAGCCTCAACTCCATACTGGCCCAGGCGGCCAGTCAGGGCCAGTCCGTGATCGTTGCGGCGGGCGACACCGGCTCGACCGACTGCTATAGAGAAACATCCCTTACCCCCGCCCAGCAACAGGCCCTGGCGGTGGACTTTCCCGCGAGCAGTCAGTACGTAACGGCCATGGGTGGAACCGAGTTTCCACTGGCTGCCGTGACCTCCGCGAATACCACGTATTGGCAGGCGGCCAATGGCAGCGACCTCGTCAGCTCGGCTCTCTCCTACATTCCCGAGCAGGTGTGGAACGACGATTCCTCCGCAGGGCTCGGTTCGGGCGGCGGAGGTGTCAGCACGCTCACACCTAGACCCAGTTGGCAGACCGGCGTACCAGGCATCCCGTCAGGAACATTTCGTTTCGTGCCGGATATTTCGCTGACCTCCTCTGCCAACAACGCAGGGTATCTTTTTTGCTCGAGCGACACTATGACCAGGGTCACGGGTAGTTGCACGAACGGGTTTCGAGATAGCACCAATGTAAATCTGACTGTCGCCGGAGGTACGAGTTTTGCCGCGCCGGTTTTTGCCGGAATGTTGGCGATTATCAATGACAAGCTGAACTCGACCGGACAGGGCGTCATCAACTCCACTCTCTACACTCTTGCGGCAAACTCCTCCACCTACGCCTCTGCATTCCACGACATCACCAGTGGCGGCAATCAATGCACCGCGGGGACAAGCATCTGCTCGACGGCTGGCGCGTCGCAGTATCCCGCCACGACCGGCTATGACGAGGCGTCAGGCTTGGGTTCGGTGGACTTTTTCAGCTTGATGACGGCTTGGCCGGGATCTTCTTCGTCGTTGGTACCTTCGAAGACGACACTTTCGGCAGCAACCATGACGCCCGCTCCCGGTGCGAACGACGCCATCACGATTAGGGTGGCTTCAGGATCGACCTCAAGCACCGCCACGCCGACGGGCACACTGACTGTCACTGTCGATGGAACGTTGCAGACCTCCTCTCTTGCGCTGGTGAATGGTTCGGCGACCTACACCTTCTCTTCCATGACTCCCGGCGCTCATGTCATTGCGGCAACTTACTCCGGTGATTCGACCTATGCTTCTTCTACTGGCTCGCTAACAGTGACGGTGCCTTCTCCGCCGGTGGCGATGGCCCAGACCGTGACTACGACGGCGAACACTCCCAAAGCCATTACCTTGACTGCCACGCCTGGAACTCCCGGCGACACGCTGACCTACGCCATCGTCACCAATCCCGCCCACGGCACGCTCAGCGGAACGGCGCCAAACGTGACCTATACTCCCGCCACTGGTTACGTCGGCCCGGACAGTTTCACTTTTGACGCCACGGAGAACGGCGTTGCGTCCAGCCCTGCCACGGTTAGTATCACCGTCGCCTCCGGCCCCCCGCCTCCAGTCGCCAACAACCAAAGCGTGAGCACCAACAAGAACACAGCCGTGGCTATCACCCTGACCGGGACTCCAGGCACTTCGGGTGACACCCTGACCTTTGCCATCGCGACTAATCCTGCGCACGGCGCATTGAGCGGCACTCCTCCCAACACGACGTACACTCCAACGACAGGTTATGTGGGATCGGACAGCTTCACATTCAATGTGGCGGAGAGTAACGGAGCTACCTCCGCAACTCCGGGCACCATTTCTATCAACGTGGTCCAGCCCCCGCCGGTGCCCTCGAAGACAACACTTTCCGCGGCTACCAGCACGCCCGCCGTCGGAGCGAGCGATGCCATCAGCATTACAGTCGCTTCGGCATCAACCTCGAGCACAACTACACCGACCGGGACGCTGACTATCGCAGTTGATGGAACGACGCAAACTCCATCTCTTACACTGACGAATGGATCTGCCACGTACACCTTCTCTTCGACAGTCGCAGGCCCCCACACCATCGCCGCCACCTACTCCGGCGATTCCAACTATGCGCCTTCCAGCGGGTCCCTTACCCTGACTGTGTTTGCCAAATCCTTCAATCTGGCTGCCGGCAATGTGACGGTCATGGCAGGGAATCCGGGGGTCTCGACAGTTACCATCACTCCCCAGAACGGCTACACGGGCACTATAGCTTGGACCGTCTCCAGCAGTCCTGCTCTGACGAACGGCTGCTTCATCATTCCCAACACAACGATCTCCGGAACAACTGCGGTTGCAACCACCTTGACCGTCAACACGGTAGCCTCGGCTTGTCCGACTCCCGCGCTCGTTGGAAAAGGAGTTAGCCCGCGCAGCATCCCTGACGGCGCTCCGCATACTAACGAGAAGGACCTGACTCCGTTTTTGGCGCTCCAGGCAAACCAGGCCGGCATGGCTATGGTTGGGCTGCTTTTCGTCGGTTTGATGGGTCGTCGTTGCCGCAGGCTTGCCACTCTCGCAACTCTGTGCGTTCTTGCCGCGATTGGTTTGGCGGCTTCGGGTTGCGCAGGCGTGGCGTCCACGCCGCCGCCAAGCTCTCCTACGGCTGCGAAGGGAAACTATGCTATAACCATTGTCGGAACCGATAGCACCACGCCGTCTATTACAGCATCAACCTCTCTGACGCTCACCATCGATTAGTGATTCGACAACTCCACCGGCGACTGGGAACGGCGCTCGATGCCTCAATTCGAGGTTCGTGGTTTCCACTGCGGCTTGGTTGCGGCAGCAAACAGTAACGAAGGGGCGAGAGAATGGTTGTCATGCATGTTATGCACGGGAATTCACAAATCCACATTGAAATCGTGAAATCGCATTGTAACTGATTGAATCCACATTTGATTAGGCCAATCAATGCATCATGTACTTGCACTTGCGCAGCAACATTAACTTGTAATGACGCAGGCCGATTTTCGTCGTGAGCGATTGAAACCGGCGGTCTTGAAGTCTTGAATACGGGATTGCAGGAATTCGGCAACGCGTTTCAATAATGAACCTCGAACGTTGCCGCATTATTGTCCTAGTAAGCGAGCAAGCTGAAAAATTACGTTGCCCGGGCAAACGCGTTCCTTCGTGACGAGTCGCGGGTCTCTGGTCTCTGTCCTCTTGCAGCCGTACAAATTCTGCATGCCTGACCCGAACTCTTGCTGTCCACACCGGAAATTCGATTTGAGCAACAGCCTCTGGACGCACCCACACGCATTCCTTCGTTTTCTGGAGCGGTAAGTTCATCGCCCCGCCCTGTGGGCGACGCACGGCACCCTGTTTCAGGCGCAGTTTCTACTGCACCGTGACATTCACTTGCACGGAATGAGCCGAGGTGCCCGAGGTGCCTGTGATGGTCAGCGCGACCGGTACCGGTCCCTTTGGAGCTCCCGGTGAACCGGCGCATCCCGCTAAGAACGCCAACAGGAGCACCGCAGCGGCCATTCCCAGCCGCACTCGTAACGGCCGCATTTTCGGCACAAGCGCCAACAGCAGCAGCACGAGGAACAGCGGAATCCATCGCCAGGCAGGCGGCGCGGGTACCGGCAAACGCGTCGGTGGAATCACGAACGCGTTGGTCGTCATGGACACTTGCGCCTGCTGGGGAGTTACTCCATCCGTAGCAGTGACCGAAGCTGGCGATACCGTGCAAGTGGTGCCCATGAGCGCTCCCGTGCAAGCGAGGCCGACAGGCGACTTGAATCCTCCGATCGGCGTCAGGGTGACTGTAAACGTGAGGGTATTTCCGGGTTTCACGTTCTGGGTTCCGGCTGGGCCTGTCAATCCAAAGTCAGGCGCCGCCGTGCCGTTTCCGCTGAGCGGAACCGTCTGCGGACCGACGCCAGAATTGTCGGCAACCGACAGCGTTCCCGTCCGCGCACCCAAGGCCGCCGGCGTAAAGGTCACGTTGATGGTGCAATTTGCACCGGCGGCCAAAGTCGCCGGGCTCGTAGGGCAGGCACTTGCACCGGTGCTCGTTGCGGCAAAATCGCCGGAAGCCGCAAACGAGTTGATCGTCAAAGCGGCCGTGCCGGTGTTTGTCAGCGTTACTGTCATCGGTGTGCTGGTGGTCGTCAGCGGCTGATTACCAAAGCCTAGACTCGTGGGAGCCAATCCCACAACGGGAGCCGTGCCGTTTCCGCTGAGCGCAACCGTCTGCGGACTGCCGGCGGCATTGTCGGCAAGTAATAGCGTTCCCGTCCGAGCACCCAAGGCCGTCGGCGTAAAGGTCACGTTGATGGTGCAATTTCCACCGGCGGCCAAAGTCGCCGGGCTCATGGGGCAGGCATTTGCACCGGTACTCGTTGCGGCAAAATCACCGGATGCCGCAAACGAGTTGATCGTCAAAGCGGCCGTGCCGGTGTTTGTCAGCGTTACCGTCATCGGCGCGCTGGTGGTCGTCAGCAGCTGGTTACCAAAGTCCAGACTCGTTGGAGCCAATCCTACGCCGGGACCCGTGCCGTTTCCGCTGAGCGCAACCGTCTGCGGACTGCCGGCGGCATTGTCGCCAAGCGACAGCGTTCCCGTCCGAGCACCCAAGGCCGTCGGCGTAAAGGTCACGTTGATGGTGCAATTCCCACCGGCGGCCAAAGTCGTCGGGCTCGTGGGGCAGGCACTTGCACCGGTGCTCGTTGC
>Ga0209804_1000767_pt1 | contig 23403 bp, 24 predicted proteins | sample GraSoiAngelo_139_FD_185896 | JGI IMG/M metagenome (GOLD analysis project Ga0209804, IMG submission 185896) | Grasslands soil microbial communities from the Angelo Coastal Reserve, California, USA - 14_0929_12_20cm (SPAdes) (version 2) | ecosystem: Environmental > Terrestrial > Soil > Grasslands ... | reverse complement strand
GGCAACCGTTTCCAACCAGGATGCCCGCTGGCAGCCCGCCACGGAGCCCGGTTGGGAAGGGACGAAGAGCTGGCGTACCCAGCAGGTGGTGTATGGAAAAGAGCGCACCTTGGTCATGACTTACAAGCAGAACTTGTTTGATCGCCAATGGGCCACCGTACAGAACGATCTGGCCCAGGCGCTGAGCCAACTAGCCTGTCATTTAGGGCCTTCGGCCCGCGAAACCTCATGAAAATCATTCAGAGGTAAGATCGGAACGGTCCGGAGCGGCGAGGTCGAGCACACAGTGGAGAAGTCGAGGCCGCTAGCCTGTCTGATCCGGAGCGTGCGTGTTTGAGCGGATAATTGGGCGTCGTTGTCTTCCCCTGGGGGAGCGGCGATAGCCCGCGACCCTGTTTAAAGTAACCGCAGCACGCTCTCCGCTCCCGCCAGGAGGAACGCATGCCTTATAGAATAGCGGGAATTGATGTTCATAAGAAAGTGCTGGCCGTAGTTGTGTCCGACGTGGAAGTTGATGGTGAGTACCGGTTTGAGCGGCGGATGCTTAGCAGCAGCCCCGACCAACTGCGCTCGCTGGCAGCATGGCTGGTCGAGCAAGAGGCCGAAGAAGTAGTCATGGAGTCGACGGCCCAATATTGGAAACCAGTGTGGGAAGCGCTGGAAAGGTATTGGAAGCCGATACGCGAGAAGCGAGAAGGCGCAAGGCGGAGGTCGGGAGCGTTGCATCTAGCGCAGGCGGAGTCCAATCGCGCACGGCGGGGACGCAAGAGGGATTTCGCCGACGCCGAACGCCTGGTGAAACGGTTGGTGGCTCGGGAATTGACTCTGAGCTTTGTGCCCGATGCCGAGCAACGTCTGTGGCGAACGGTGACGCGGAGAAAGTACCAGTTGACACGCGAACGGGTGCGGCTGCAGAACCAATTGGAGTCACTGCTGGAAGAGGCTCATATCAAGTTGTCCAGCTTCGTCTCGGATCTGCTAGGTGCTAGTGCCCGGCGCATGCTGAAGGCGCTCGCTGACGGGGAAACCAACCCGGCGGCTCTGGCCGCTTTGGCCGATCGGAACTTGCGCGCCACGCCAGAACAATTGTGTGATGCACTCGGCGCGTGCACGGACCTCAAGCCCGTGTACCGGCGGCTTCTGAAGATGGCGCTGGAGCAGTTGCAATTCCTCGGACAGCAGATTGGCCAATTGGACAAAGAGATGGCCAGCCTACTCAGCCAGCACCAGGACGCCGTCGAGCGACTGGCGGAGGTGCCCGGTCTGGGTGTGGACTCGGCGCAACAGATCATTGCCGAAGTCGGTCCCACCGCGGCGACCTTTCCCTCCGAGAAGTGTCTCTCCTCATGGGTCGGTGCCTGCCCGGGCGACGACGAGAGCGCAGGCATAAACTACAGCCACCGCTCTCCGAAGGGTAACCGTCACATGCGACGCTTACTCAATCAGGCGGCGAACGCCGCAGCCAGGACCAAAGGAAGCATCTTCGAGATCGTGTATCGCCGCTCCGTCTCGCGCCTGGGACACAATCAAGCCATTGGGGCCATCGCCCATCGACAGTGTCGGCTAATCTGGTTGATCCTGCATCAGGGAGTCCGTTACGAAGAACGAGGCCCAGCGGTCACCAAACGATCGAAGCAACTCCGCACTTGCAAGATGATTCGGCAACTCCGAAGACTCGGCTATCAGATCGAACCACCGAAACCTCAATCCAGCCAAGCACAAGTGCGGTGATTTTTCGACCCTGATTTTTCGACCCTGATTTTTCGACCCTGATTTTTCGACCCTGCGTGCAGCGAAACCTCCAAGACCGAGCCGCCGGCCTCATTAAGGGAGGCACCGCACCGACGCGGGAATCGGTCGAGCGCAAGTGCCAGCAGATTCTTCACCGGCAGCATTTGCGCCAACTGGTTCAGACCACCGTCATCCTGAACGCGGCGGCTGTTCCGCAATTGAGCTATCAATCCGATCCCCCCGCGCAGGAGAAACTAAGGGATACTTATCTGGGCAAAACCCTGCTGATTACTGGTCACCAGGAATGGAGCGATGTCCAAGTCATTCGGGCGTATCGGAGCCAGTTCGTGATCGAGGAAATTTTTCACGAGATGAAAGACCGCCACATTGGCGCCTGGTGGCCGCTGCACCACTGGACAGACAGCAAGATCCAAGTCCACGGCTTGTATTGCACGATTGCGGTGCTGCTCCGAGCGCTGCTGTGGCGGCGAGCACGCCAAGCCGGTTTGCGCTTATCGATGAGCGGTTTGCTGAAAAGCCTGAGCCGAATCCGCCAGGTGATTAACATCTACCCGAGCAAGCGCGCACGCAAACCCGGCGCTGAACAAGTGGTGCTGACCAAACGAGATGAGACGCAGGAGAAGCTGATCGAAATGTTCGGACTCCAATCTCAAAAACACTCGATTTAGGGCATAGAACGCCCCGGCTGTAAGTCGTTGGTCAACAACTAATTCCGAGGCGCCCTTGAAATAACTCGTAAACTGGCGCTAGGGCATAGACGTCTTTCACCAGATTAGGGTCGGCAACTCGGCCGGAGTGGCCCACGATGTGGGTTCCCTGGCCGGTGGCTTGGCAGTAGGTGCTGCTGGGGGAGGTGCAATAGCTAATGGAATCAAGTCCCCTGCAAGTAGCGGCTGGAGGCCTGCCAGTTGGCTCGCGCAGCGATACAGGCCCAACTTGGGATCAATCAGCCAATGGCTCGGAACTGGCCCAACTGCGGCGAGCGGCGGTATGTCTTCTGCCTTCGCCGGGGCTGGCGCTGCAACAGCAGCGAAGGGAGGATGCTAACCTCATGCTATTAACTTTGCTGACCGCTACTACGTCCACAACATTTTTCGCTAGTGCCGTGGTTGCGGCAAGACATGCAAAGGCCGGACTGAGTGGTTACGTGCTAGCGATCATCATCGGTTTGCTTTTAGCCCAATATGTAATGCTTGGACATTATATAAGGTGGGGGACATTCTTGCTGACCGCACACGTTCATATTCGGAGTCGAAGCAAGAGTGGTGCGGGCGTGCATTTTCCCTGGTAGTGCTACTGTGGCTACCGGCTGCGGCGTTTGTCGGAGACTGGGTGACGTCGGCGGCGATTCGGCTGTTTACTTGAACCGATCAAAGCACCATACCATCCGCAATGGCAGCGGCCCCGGTCTCCCAGCTTGCTTGAGAAGTTCTTCGAACCCGCCCTTGTCCTCGCCCGATTCGCGCCGTGTTTCGCCTTTCAGTGCAATCTTTCTTCTTATCCCACACTCTGAGCCTGCTCGCGTTTGGGTCGAGGAGCACATCGGCTCTGACACAAGTTGTCCTCATCACCGGGACCAGCAGCGGCTTCGGGCGGCTGATTGCGGAAACGCTGGCGCGCAAGAAATTTCATGTTTTTGCGAGCATGCGCGATGTGGACACGCGAAACGCCGTTCGAGCGCGCGAATTGGAGCAGCTTGCGAAACGAGAATCGTTGATTCTGGAAGTGATCGAGTTGGACGTCACCCAGGATGCCTCGGTGGGACAGGCAGTGACAGAAGTTCTCGCGAAGAGCAGGCGCATCGACGTGCTGATCAATAATGCGGGCTACGGCATCATGGATCTGTGCGAGACGGTGACGGTCGCGCAAGCGCAACGCCAGTTCGACGTCAATTTCTTCAGCGTCGTGCGCATGAATCGCGCGGCGCTTCCTATAATGAAGCGCCAGGGCAGCGGCCTGCTGCTGTACGTGAGCAGCGGCGCGGGGCGCCTAGCGATTCCCGGAATGGGATTTTATTGCGCAAGCAAGTTTGCCATGGAAGCGCTCGCGGAGACTTACCGCTACGAAGTTGCTTCGCAGGGAATCGATTCCGTCATCCTCGAGCCGGGCCCGTACGCGACTCCGATTGCCGATAAGCTTGCAAAGGGAGAAGACCAGCAGCGCCGAGCAGGGTACGGAGAAATGGCGCACGTTCCCTGGAAGGTTTTGGAAGGGATCCGAAGTTCCCGGGCGAATCCGCAGGAAATTGCCGACAAAGTGCTGCAAATCATTGAAACACCCGCAGGGCAGCGGCAACTCCGGTATCGCGTCGGCCGAGGCGGGCCGGGAGTCGAACGCATCAACGCCCTGGCCGATGAAGTCCAGGCGCAGCTTCTGGAGGCCTACGGGATTGCCGCAGCGGCCAAGTTCAAACTTCCGAATGAGCGGGAGTAGCTGGCCTTTTTCGGCCCTTCGTTTTTTACTTTTTTGCGGGGACCCACGAAGCTAGTGCAGCAGGCCAAACACCGCCACAGTCGTCGCCGTGCCGATGTACACCCTTCCGTTGGCGACCATCGGCGTAATGAAATGCCCGCCGACCGGAGAGAAGCGATCCCGGTTCCCGGCAGCCTGGCTTGAGTCGTAAAGCTCCTTCGTAAGATCCGCGGCGTCGTACGCAAACAAAATACCTGCACTCCAGTCCAGCGCCCAAACGATTCCTTGCGTATTGCCATTGGCAGAAATGCTGGCCACAGCGCCATTGCCGCCGAATGCGTGAGCAGACTGGGAAGACGGGGAAGTCGCCAGTAGCGCTTTAGATACGGGAAAAGCCTTTAGCGTGCTGTTCACAGGGCAAAGGTAAACCGTGTTATTGAAAAAGACCGGCGATGAATGGTTTTCGCCGCCGCTCAACTGGAATTGCTGGTAGACATTGTTCGTGGCGGAGTTGAACTGACCCAGGTTGTCCCGGTTCAAAACATAAAGGTTCCCATCTTTGCCCGCGCCCACGGCGAGATGCCGGACCGTGCCGCCCGCATCGCTGAGGTCAGGCAGCAATAGCGGACCAGCCGAACCGAAATCGGCGTCCGCATTGTCCTCGCTAAGCGTATTAAAAGGAGTGAAGTAATCTCCAACCGTAAGGCCGCCCGAGGTGGAAAGACGAACGAACGAATTTCCATAGCTGCTGTTCGTTCCGGGCGTGTCGCCAAATCCGTTGCCCGTGATCACGTATACGCTCCCCGTCGCGTCTAGGGCCGGCCCGCCTCCTCCCATCCACATGCCGCCGCCCGAATTGTTGGGCACCAAATCGATCGCGCTGCTTTCCTTCAGCGTTCCCGCGTCGAATGCTATCACCCAGGCGGAGTACTTGCCGCAATCCCCCCAAAGGCCCGACCACGCGGTGTAAATGGTGTTTCCACTTTCCAGGAGCGCTGCCCGTTCATGATGAACCTTTGGATCGAAGGTTACGACTGTACCGTTGCTGTTGCCGCCTTTGCCGGGATAAGTAGCGGTGATAGTCGTCGGACCGACAAACAACTCCTTCCCGCTGGCCAGGTCCAACCCGTGCAGACGGTGGAAGATGTTTCCCGAGGAATCCTGGGACATGGCCTCGACGTAGATGGCGTTGCGCGTACGGTCGATAACCGGGGTCGCGGTGACTCCGTTGGGATTGATGTTCCCGCACGGCAGGCTCGTGGCAGGAGCTTCCCCAGTCGGAAGGACTCTCGTTTGCCAGAGGATCGTTGCCGAAGTGCCGCTGATGCTGGCGGCATCTAGCGCATAAACAGTGTCGTTTTCCGTGGCCACGTACAAAACGTCTTTGTTCCCCTGCCCGGGGATCGCCAGCTGGCTGACGAAGAGGGCTTGGCCATCGATCTGGCCGTCGACAGAAAATTCACCAACTTTTCCAAACGTTGCCGAATTCACGTTGCTCGTAGTGAGCGTTGTTTCCTTCAGGTTTTGTCCCGTGCGCTGGTTGTCGTAGTGGTAGGTGATTACGTCGGTGGTCGAGGACGCTGGCGGTCCTGGCGAGCCCGGAGGGCCTCCGTTCAGCGTAGCACTCGAAGAACCGCAGCCTGCGAACACAGTGGGCGCGAAAAGAAGCACCGCCCAAGGAAGTGCGCGAAATCCCCGCATAGGCCTGCCTTTGACTTAATTCTCGTGGCTGGGGAGAAACATGCCACAACCGGGAAAAAGAGGTTGTTGCTTTAACGCCAAGGTTCTTTAAGCCATTGCCAAAATTCTTGCTTACGCCTCAGAGATGCACAATCGGGCAAACACCCGAGTACTGTACCCGGCCGGATGGCTGGAACACAAAAAGCGATTCAGGTGTTTGTCGCGGTCCGCTTCTTGCTTCGGTGATGGTTTCCCTTCTATTCTCTTTGTCCCGATGCAGCTAAGAAATCAAGTCGCGCTGGTTACCGGTTCCGGCCGAGGCATCGGCCGCGCCATCGCTCATCTATTTGCAAAGGAAAGCGCCTCCGTATTTCTCGCAGCGCGCACAGAAAAAGAACTTGCCGCAGTTTCCAAAGAAATTGCAGCCGAGGGCGGCAAAGCCGAATATGCGACGGCGGACCTGACGCAAGAGGCCGCGTGCGCGCATGTCGTTGCCACAGCGCGCGAAAAGTTCGGCAGGATCGATATCCTGGTGAACAACGCGGGGCATTACGGCCCGGTGGCTCCCGTGGAAGAGTATCCGCTCGCAGAATTTGACAGGGTCATCGGCGTGCACCTGCGCGCGGCATTCTTGCTGTCGAAGCTCGTGCTGCCGGAAATGTACGCACACGGCTCCGGCGCGATTCTGAATATCTCCAGCCTCTCCGCGAAAGCCGCTTTCTGCTGGAGCTCCGCGTATGCGGCCGCCAAAGCCGGGATGCTTGGCTTAACGCGCGTAACCGCGGCGGAAGCCGCGCGCAAAGGTGTTCGCGTGAACGCGATTTGCCCGGGCCCGGTTACGGAAACACGGATGTCGAAAGAATTGGGCGCGGATTTGGCCAAACGGCTCGGTGTCAGCCCGGAAGATCAATTGGCGGGCTTCCTGAGCACCTTGCTGCAAGGCCGCGCGCAAACCGCGGATGAAATTGCCCGCGCAGCTTTGTTCCTGTGTTCCAAGCAGTCCAGCGCCATCACCGGGCAATCTATTAATGTGGATGGCGGAGCAGCCTTCTACTAGTCTTTCCTCGCGCCAACCTCGCCGCGTCCCCGCGTCCCCTGATTCGTTGACTTGGCTTGGGCGCAAACCTAGAATCGAGCTATCGTCTCGCCCCATCCGTATGATCGGCCAGACCATCACGCATTACCGCATCACCGAAAAACTCGGCGCCGGCGGAATGGGTGTGGTCTACAAAGCACTCGACCTGAAGCTGGAACGGCCGGTCGCTTTAAAATTCCTGTCGCCTGATTTGGTCATCGGTTCGCGCGACAAAGAGATTCTTCTGCGGGAAGCGCGAGCCGCTTCCGCTCTGGATCATCCGAATCGCACGCGTTCAAATTACCTCGAGTCCTGTTTCCCCCGAGGAAACAACGCTCCCCCAATCCATCAGCCCAAGCGACCTGAGGCGTTACGCGGAGAACGCTTCCAGCCCGCGCTGGGCCGCAACCACACCGAGGAAGACCCGAAAGCTGCGGTAGGGCTATCTCGGAATCGTGTTGGCCGCTGTGCTGTTTTTTTTCTTCCCTCTGTCCGCGAGCTTTTTGTGGGCCTCGCTTATGCCGGCACTGAAAAACATATCGCCGTACTCCCGTTTACAAACGCGGGAGGCGACCCGGATTACCAACGAACTCTCGAACCTCGAGGCAGTTTGGGTGGTGCCCGCGAGTGTTGTGCGCGATCACTAAGTAACCGATCCGACGGCCGCCTTCCGCGAACTCGGCGCGTCGATGGTGGTGCAAGGAAATGTCGAGCGCAAAGGCCAGAATGTGCGCCTGAATGCGGTGCTCATCGACGCAAAGCGTATCGCCGTCTTCTGCATTTGCGTCTCGTAGCCCGCCTTTTGTCCATCCGCAGGAGCTGGATGCGCTCGCACGCTTGATCGGCTCACTTCAACTCATTCTTGTAAATTGCGCCGCCTTTCATCACGAATTTTACCTTTTGCAATTCGGTGATGTCCTTCAGCGGATCGCCGGAAACCGCAACGAGGTCCGCCCATTTGCCTGCTTCGACGGTCCCTGTTTTATCGCTCCAGCCAAGCAGTTCCGCCCCCGTCGACGTGCCCGTGTGAATCGCCTCGATCGGCGTCATACCATATTGCACGTAGTATTCGAACTCTTTCGCTTGATTCACTTTTGTCCAGTCGAAGCCGCCCGCATCCGTGCCGAGCGCGATTTTCACGCCTTTCTTAAGGGCTTTTCCAAAATTGTCGCGCTCCAGCTCCGCCATTTTCTGCCAATTTCCGTCGCGCCCGGGCGCGACGTACAAGCCCACGGTGAGCGTGGGCACCCAATAGATGCCCCTCCGAACCATCTCGTCCATCAGCGCATCCGTCAGGCCATCTCCATGCTCGATGGTGTCCACGCCCGCGCGCAGCGCCGCAGCAATCCCGTCGCTGCCGATAGCATGGGCGGCCACTTTCTTTCCTATGCGGTGTGTTTCGTCAACAATCGCCTTTGCTTCTTCGTCGGTGAAGTTCACCATGCTGTGCAGCACGCCATCCGCCTCAAAGTGGTAGCGGCGGTCTGAGTAATATTTGATCCAGTCCGCGCCGTACATGGCCTGCTCGCGCACAGCTTTGCGCGCCCCCTCCACGCCGTCCACGTACTGCACCCCCGTGGGCATCTTCAATTCCCACGAATAGCCCAACAGCGGATACATGCCCGTCGGGGTCATCGCGCGCGTGGCCACTTGCATGCGCGGACCCGGCACTTCACCGTTGGCGATTGCCCTCTTAACGTCCACGTCGGCGTACATCGCACCTTCGGTTTCCAGGTCGCGCATGGCCGTGAACCCGTGCGACAACGCAATCTGCGCGTTGCGGGCGGCAAGAATCGCGCGATAGGGAATCGATTGCTTCAATAATTGCTCGTCGTATTCTTCCGCGGTCACATCACCCTGCAAAAGCACGTGCGTGTGCACGTCGATGAATCCCGGCAGGACGGTCGCTTTCGTGAGGTCAAGCAGTTCCGCGCCGGCAGGAGCGCTCCCGCCGTGCGTCACCGATGCGACCTTGTCGTCCTCAATCAAGATGAGCGCGTTCTCCACCGGCTTACTGCTCTTCCCATCAATCAATCTGCCCGCGCGTATGGCCATGCGGTGCGGCGTTTGCCCTGCGGCAAACGCCGGCAGGAGCAAGGCAGAGAAAGCGAAACCAAGAAAACGGCGCATCGACTCCCTCCTTCGGAGCCGCAAGCCTATCAAAGACTCCGCGATTCGTCGCCTGGCAAAAATGTTTCAGCCTCGAAGCGGTACGGCGCCACGACAGACGCGCGGACGCGCGGGCGCACATCAGATTTAGGGAAGTCATGCAGCCACCTGCTTTCGCTCTGAGCGGCGTTCCCAGAAATCCTGGAAGCGTCCGCTGAGCTTGCTGCAGCGCAGGGCGATGATGGCGTTGGCGCCCTTGACGGTCCAGTGCATGCCTGCCCGCTTGAGCCGCGTCCCAACTACGATTTTGCAACCAGACTCCACGACGCCGGTCGAAGTACAGAAGCCTTGTTTTTCGAACTGGGGATACCGCATGCGCCGTCGATTTCTCCAGATGTATTGAATACATTCTCGCGCCTCTTTGTGTTGACCGATGTGGCTGCGCAGCGTGTGCACCAAGGATTTCAAGTGACCTTCGTCAAGCTCCTCACAACGTGCATCGATCCATGCCTTGCCCTCGGAGCTGTCTCCATAAATGACCTTTCCCACTTCGCCGAGATGTTCTTTGGCATGAAAGCGATCGAGAATCTGAGTGGCTTGCGGGAACAGTTCGGTAGCCGATCAGCTATTCGAGTGCGATTGACCAGCTTGGCTTCGCGGGTTCGAGCCGTCGGCTTGCTTGCCCGCGCGGTCTGCGACTTCTTGCGGGCGCATGGTGGGGGCCACTTCGCGCATCCTTTCAACGTCCTGGCGTTCATCCGTGGCGATCTCGGCCCCCAGCGCTTCGGCGGCCCGTTCCACCTGCTTGACACTGACTTCCACGCCCGCCAATTCGTGCAACAGCGCTGGCAGTCATGCGCAGAACTCCGGGCGTCAGGGAAAACGATTCCAGTTTCAGCGCTCGGTCCCGCGGGCAGAATCCATGGTGGCATCGGTCACAGTCGTCGTAAGCCCGCTTCAAATGCAAAGGTCCCAACACGCTTTCGAAGGTCTTCCCGTGACGGCCGTGATAGCGGGCCACACCGCCGCAGGGGCAAGGTAATTCCGGTCCCACATAATCGCTGGTGTCCGCGTTGAGCCGTTGTTCCAGGGCCCGAGCGGCCAGACGCAACGCCTGCCGCCGTGCGAACGTCTCCACCGCTTCAAAATCCAGTTCGGCCAGCGCCTGAGGACCTAAGAGCGTTTCGATTTCCTGGGCGATTTCGCTTTCCAGGTCCGCGGAGAGCCCCCTTTTTCGGCCTCCTCTGCGGAGACCGGGATCGCTTCGAGTTGTTCATCGGCCCATCGCTCGCAGGCCTCCCAATAGACTTCCACACGTTCTCGAAATTGCCGTCCCAATTCGATCTGCCGTCGGACCTCCGGCGTCTGTTCGGGCGAGACATAGCGGGAACGGGTCTTGCCCTCGACCTTCTGCGTGAGGAGGAAGTAAGGACCATGGGCTGCCTTAGGATCGCGTTGACAGGCGCAGGCTCCTTGTCCGCACTTCATCCGGCGTTCACAGAGCGAACCTCGTCGCATCGGTTCCGGATGCGAGAAGGCTGCTGCTAATTGTGTAATGCGCGAAGGGACTGCAGGTGTGAGATCATCCATGCTTGGTTCTCCTGCAGTATATGATACTGCAGGAAAGAGAGAAAATCATGCCTTTTCTCGAAAGCGCCACCCTGCTGACGTGCGCCCCGGACGCGCGAATTATTCGACAACGAAGCGGGCTTCAGCTAACATCAGCGCCCTAGGGTCCAGGGAGCGGCGCAACTCCCCCGGTAAAACGAGCGCGCTCCGATTACCATGGGAAATTCGCGCCGCATTCCCAAGGGAGAAGACGTGAGCCAATCCTCTCTTGCGAGAACTCCGGATGATTTTGTGAAGGTAGAATCGCGCCGCAGCACGCGCGTCGAACGGTCCGTTCCGCTGATCGTCTTCGGCCAGAACAGCCTGGACGAGCCGTTTGTCGAGAGAACCGTTTCCACCAGCGTCAATCTGCATGGTTGCCGCTATCCTTCGCGCCACGATTATGGCGTGGGAAGCTGGGTGACGCTCCAGGTCGTGGGCCTCAACTTGGAGCCCCAGCCGCCGGCGGTTCGCGCCAGAGTGCGATCGATTCATCCTTCTCAAAGCACGCGCGAACTGCAGCAAGTGGGCGTGGAGCTGGAGAATCCCGCGAACGTTTGGGGCATCATCACGCCGCCGCAGGACTGGCTCATCTCAGGAGAAACAACGGCCTCGCTTCCTCAATTTTCCGCGGCGGTGAACCCGGAGCTTTCACCCTTGCCCTCCCCAATCCAAGCCGGAATGATAGAGACGAAAGCGGAAAGGGAAGAGCAGCCTTCGCTCCTCGAGCCCAAGCTGGCAGAAGTGGCCACTTTTCCTTCCCCCCCGCCGGCGGCTTCGAAGCCTTCTGACCCCACGCTCTCCGAAACTCCCAAACCACAGCGTGTGGTGGTTACGCCCGATGCCCTCCTCAACGCGCTTCAGGAAAAGCTGCAGCAAGCCGCCGAAAAAGCCGTACAAACCGCCGTCGGGAAACAAGTGGACGAAGCCGTGCGCAATGCCGTCGCCGCCATAGGCGACATCCGACAGTCGAGCATTCGCGAAATTCAGCAGCTTCTCCCTTCGCCAGCGGAAACCCCGACGGCCGAGCTTGCCACAAAGGAGGAAATCGCCGACGTGACCGCCTCGGTGATCGCGTCGCATTGGAAACAAGAAATGGAGAAGTACCGCGCCCATGCTGAGGAATTGACTCAACGGCTGGCACGTCAGGCTGCGGAACTGAAGCGCGAGCTCGATCGCTGCCAGGAATTTCTGGGCAGAATGAGCAGTGAATTGGAGCCGCAGGTTCAGGCCCACCTCAACGATGCCATCGCTCATGCGACCTCCGAATTCGATGGCGCCGCCGCCCGCATCATGGACCGGCGTTTCGAGCGGCTCCTGGAAACCACGCAATCGGTAATGCAAGAGGCGCTGTTAAAGCTGGACGCGCGTTCGGCGGAAGTCCAGGCATCAGCGCAGGGCGCGGTGAATTCCACGCTTGCCGCTTTGCAGCGGCAGGCCGAATCGCAAATGAACGCTGTCCTTTCGGAGACGAAAGAACGGGCTGCATCAGCCCTCTCCTCTCTCGACGCGGAGAATCGCGCTGCTTGCGAGGTGCGCCGCCAAGCTTTGGAAGCGGAAGTCGCTCGGGCTGCCGAAAAATCCACCGATCAACTCCGCAAGGGAATGAAGGCGTTCTTGTATTCCTGCCTCGTTGCAGCCGTTAGCGCCGTCGATGAACACTCAAAATCCACGCTTGAGAACCTCACCAAAGACGGTGGAAAATCGTTGCAAGAGGCTCACGACGGGGGCAACGGGTCCGCGAATTCAGCAAATCCGGAAGGTCCGGAAATCCTCCCCGCTCCGGACACCGACCCCTTCACCCATTAATAGGGCCCTGAAAAATCGATTCCCTCAAATCAAGGCGCGGTTTTCAGCCGTGCCGTATCTGTGGCGAAATCAACGCGGCTTTAGCCCCTGAGGTTTCTGTCTGAGCTCTTCAGCACCCTGTCAAAGGCATCCCCACAAGGGAAAAGGCCAGCCGCCCTTCCCAAGGCAGCTGGCCTTTTTTTCCCCTGATTGCAGAATCTATGGTCACCCCTGAAGGAGGCAAGGGCAACAGTTCTGCGTGTGCTCTGGCTGAGACCCGAAACTCGATTTCTCAGTTGACGGGCTGCGCGGGACCCGGACGCCGGAACGGGCGACGCGCTAGGTCCCCGACGCTATCGATCCCATGCCTCACCGCAACCATAACCGGGTGCCGGCTGTCCGCAATCCGATCCACCGTCCCGGCCCAAGCCCGCTGCAACGTGTATAGGCTAAAAACAGCTCCCGCGATGGCCAGGAATCCCAAGGCAAATAGTGCAAACGCCGCCAGCAGTTCTTGCACGAAATAAACCTGCAGCGCAGCAATGCTGCCGACCAGCCACCACATCCATTTCCGGTCCCTGTCCCTTTTCCCCGTTTTCATTTGACTACCGCCGCTCATCACCTGGTTCTACCCCCAAAAGTTCGTCAGATGTTTCCTTACATAAGATGCTGTAACCTGTCCTAATGGGCATATTTTGTCTTACCTGTACCATTAGACACTCCCCAAAGCCGGAAATCGATGGTACGGAAGGCACATTTTGAGTTCCAAACCAGTCTACCAGTACTGCAACTGCTAGGATCCTATTATCATAAGAAGTTGAAAACAATGTCCTTATTTGCAACACACTTTCGCCACTATTTTCGCCTGGTTTTCCCTGTACCGCCTGTGGAAGACCTGACCCATCGTACAGGGGTCTTGCCCTCTTATATATGGGAATGAACAGCGGGGTCTCCAGATTGCAGTGCCCAAAGACCTAAGCGGCGGACGCCCGGTCAGCGCCGCCGCCGCCAAGAGACGACCGTCTAATTGTCTAATTCCCCTTTAGCGCGTACCCCAGGTCGAAAGGCAGCTTCCCGTCGATGCGCAGCACTTTCACCGAGCTATTGATGGAATACACGTCAACAATCCCCGCTGCTCCAAGCGTCGCTTCCACCGTACGAAGCACATCTTCGTCATTATCGACAATTTTCACGATCACGCGGGATTCATTCAGCTTCGCAATGAGCGCCTTGATTTCGCCAGGAGCTGCGCCAAACAGCTTTTGCGCGGCCACGCGCATTTCCGGCGATTCGGGATCCTTCATCACTAAAGTGAAGTTCTTGCCATCCGGCCACGTTTTCTGGACGCCCCGGCAAAGCTTCGTCAAATCCGCAAGCGGAACGTCGGACAGCTTGCTGCCGGCCGATACCACCACCGCCACATTCTTGATGCCCGCGAATGCCACCGCGGCCACCAGCAAGAAGCACAAAATTGCAATCGCGCACAATCTCTTCGGCAATGCATGCAGGTTCATGGTCCACTCTCAGTTCTGGCAATTTCAGGCGAGTATCTCCAGTTCTTTCGCCTCTTGGCAACTGTCCATTTCAAGTCGTGTGTCTAACCCTTACGCTTGCCCGCAGGTCCTGCGCTCAGCCAGCCCGCCACTTAATCCTTCCGCACACCTGACCTCTAGGGCAGTATCCGGCCCCTCCCTTACTGCGCTACGTTCAGGAACTAGAACTTATCCGGAGTTCAAATTCAGTACAGGAGTCATTCGACATGGCTCGTTTCGTTCCGCGTTGCTTCCTGCTCATCTTTCCTGCGCTTTTGGCTTCCAGCGCGTGGGCGCAGACGGCTGCTCCCCACGTTGAAACAGCTTCCAGCCGCGTGGCCGCCCACACCTCGGCGGTTGCCCCTCTGCCTCAACAGCTTTTTGGCGCCATCCCTCTTTCCACTAAGTCCGAGGAAGCGCGCAAATCCCTCGAGCTTGCCTGGGACAAATACGAGAACGCCATGTACGATCCGGCGGCAAATCTCGCGCGTCAGGCCGCGCAGAAGGACCCACATTCCGCCCTGTGCTACGCCATGGTTTCCTTTGCCGCTCGGCGCGGCATGCCGGATGCCGCTGCCCTCGCCAAGGCCAAAACCCTTCTACGCCGCGCGACTCCCGACGAACAGCTCTTGGTGCGCTGGATGACCGACATCCAGGACCGCAATCTCCTTCCCGCCATTGCGAGCATGAACGACCTGCTGAAGCGGTATCCGCGCGACAAGCACATCCTTTACGTCACCGGAGAATGGCTCTTCCTTGAGCAGGACAACGACCGTGCACGCACTTTGCTTGAGAACGGGTTGCAAGTTGATCCCCATTTTCCCGCGGCCCTCAACCGCCTCGGTTATTTGTACGTCGATTCGAGCAACCCGGATCCCGCCAAGGCCATCGCGTCCCTAAAACGCTATGCAGAAGTGGAGCCCGCCTCCCCCAATCCGCAGGATTCTCTCGGCGAAGTCCTGCGCGAAATTGGCGATGATCAAGGCTCCCTCGAACACTACCATGCCGCTTTGCAAATCGACCCGGTCTACATCAGCTCGCAGTATGGACTGGGCAATACGCGCACGTTGATGGGCGATTTCGCTGCGGCGCGCCAAGAATACGAGCGCGCCATCCCCATGGCGCAGAACCCCATGGATGAACTTTACGTCAAATATCTGAAAGCGCTGGTCTTCTTCTGGGAAGGGCAACCGCTCGACGGCCGCAAAGAACTTGCTTCGCTCGCGAAGGAAGCCGCGGGCAAGAAAGAACCGAACTCGCGGTTTCAGATCGGCTTCGCTCAGGCCATGCTGGCCGCGGATCCACAATCCGAGATCGAACAGCTTAAGGGGCTTTCCTCTTTTCTCGACAAGCCTCTCGCCGGCATGAACGAATCCGACCGCGGCATCGCCCGCGCCGCCGTTTTGCGCGAACGCGCGCGAGTGGAGGCCCACCGCGGCGCTTTCCAGGAGGCCGATCACGCCATCGCCGAGCTAAGGTCACTGGCCACGGACTCGCGCGATCAACTGGTCCGCAGCTACTTCGAATCCGCCTCCGGCTACGTTCTCTTCGCCCAAGGCGACTTTGCAAACGCCGCCGACGAGCTGGCTGCGGATTCTCACTCGCCCCTGGCTCTGCAACAATTGGCGGCGGCAGAACAAAAATTGGGCAATGCTGCGGCGGCCGAAGCCGCCCGCACCGGGATCATGTACCATCGCAGCTCCGAAGCCGAGTGGTTCCTGGCCACTCACAGCGCACCGCAATCCAATTAGCGGAGAATTCGCACTCCCCTGGTCTCTTGTGGGGGCGCAGCACCGCTGCGCCCTTCTCCCTTCACGCCGAAACTCAATTTGTTCGCAATTGCTTTTGTCATCGTCCAGTCCGCTCTACTTCTTTTTCACCAGCCGCGAGATCCACACCAGAATCACCGCGCCGACAAAGGAAACTATGATGGTTCCGAGCAAGCCGCTCGCGTGGAGTCCCAACAGACCAAACACCCAGCCGCCTACGAGGCCTCCGAGAATCCCGAGAATAATGTCCATCAAAATCCCGTAGCCCCCGCCCTTCATCACTTGTCCCGCCAGCCACCCGGCAATCAGGCCCACCACCATCCATGTGATGAATCCCATGATCTTCCTCCTCTTTCTGAACTTGGTTCGGGGAGCGTATCTCGACGCGCGTCCCTTTCAGAACGCGCCTTTGCCGAATGTCAATCGCAACCCCGTCGAGAGCACTTGGTCATTGCCTTTCAGACCGGTCGGCGGGTCCGTGATGTACACGTCGCTGTAGCTAATCTGCCAGCCCGGCCACGTTTTCAACTTCGTGGCCGCGTTGATGTCGAACTCGGTGCGGTAATTGCCGAGGTCGCTGACGTTGGGGTACAGCGAAAACCGTTCGGTGAAAGTCGTTCGCCCGCCGATCTTCGCATTCAGCTCTTCCCCCACCACCGCTTCCCCGCTCTTTCGCGTGACGGCTGGTTGAGCCGTGGAAATTGTCGGGGGCGGCGGCGTGGGATTCGGAGTAACCAAATTGTACGCCGCAAAGTATTCCTGGTCGAAGCTGCCTCCCCCAAAAACATCAAAGGTCGTGTTCGGTCTCTTAATGGCGTGATACCCTAACCCCCCCAAGCACATTGCGCAGATCCACGTGCTGAAATGCGTTGTATTCCAGATCCGTGAAAGAAAAACAAACAACCGGTTGCTCACGTTCACGTCTCCGCGCACGCCGCCGCGAATATCATGTGCTGTGGTGCCGCTGACCCCGTTGATGGTGCTCTTCGGGAATTTCCCCGCGTGTTGCTCAGCCCGGTGTCCAGCGAACCGCTCCAGAAATCCGTCAGTTTGGGATGACGTAACCGCTCGACTTCCGCGTTGTACGCTTTCTCCTCGTCCTGGTTGCGCACCGTCACCACCGCGTCTTTCGAAACCTCCACTTCCCCGGTTTCTTTTGTAGCTACCTCAAGCTTTCCTGTCGAAGTGGTCAGGCTGCCCACAATGGTTTGACCGTCCCTCAGGACCAGATGCAGCGGCTGGCTCGCCTCCATCGCCGCCATGGACTCCCACTTAATGTTGACGTCGCCCGCGAACTCGGTCCTGACCAGCAAAGTTTTGGCGTCGGATTTCACGATGGAGCCCGTGAGCCGGTCCCCGTTTTGCAATGTCACCTGATCTGCGCTCCCGGTAGCGAATGTCATAAGCCATAGGACGACCAACAGTACTCCCTGCCGCATAAATTCCCTCCTGATTTTGGTCCCGGCGCGGATGGTGGGTTCGCTGCTACGAGCTTGCCGGGAGATTCGGCGGGCTGCCCGAATTCCTAGGTTACCCCACTTCGTTACTCCAGTTCTTGAGTTCCCGCCGTTTTTTCTTTCCACAGAGTAGAACCAGACGCAGCAAGGAAAAGGCATCGTGTATAATTCCGGAAAAACAGAAATGCGCTTTGCAGAGTGTTCGGCAGTTCATGCCTGGAAAGGACGTACGCGTGCGTGATTTTCGATTGGTGCTTGTTCTGGCTTCAGCGCTTTTTCTTGCGGCAGGGTGCGGTCGTTCCGGCTCTGTCACGCCGGGAGTTGGTGGCGGGGATTCTTCTGCGCCACATCCGACGATTGTCTTCATGACTGACTTTGGCGTCGCCAACGACGCCGTCGCCATCTGCAAAGCGGTGATGCTCGGCATCGCGCCCGAGGCGCGCATCATGGACATCACGCATCAAGTCACTCCCTACTCCATCGAGGAAGGAGCGCGCTTTCTCCATGACGTCACGCCCTACTATCCTTCAGGCACTGTTTTCGTTGTGGTGGTCGATCCCGGAGTCGGCACTTCGCGCAAAGCCATCGCCGTCAAATCCAAGAAAGGCCAATATTTTGTTCTTCCCGACAACGGCCTCATTACCCCCGTCATCGACCGCGACGGCCTCGAATCCGCCCGCGAAATCACCAACACCGACTGGATGATCCAGGCTCCCATTTCTTCCACCTTTCACGGACGCGACATTTTCTCACCCGTAGGCGCACATCTCGCGGCCAGCGGAGATTTCTCTCTCGTGGGCCCGGAACTTTCCCAGCTCGTCCGTCTGACTCCAAAAACCGCGGTCATCTCCGATAAGGGCATTTCCGGTGACATCCTTGGTCTCGACGATCCTTTTGGGTCGCTCATCACCGATATTCCCGGCGACGAATTCAAGAAGCTCGCCTACCGCCTCGGGGACAAGGTTCCACTGCTCATCAACAAGAATCCCGTCACCTTGCCTTACGCCAAGACTTTTATGGAAGTCCCCGTCGGCGAGCCCCTGCTCTACGTCGACTCGCGCGGCCACGTGGGCATCGCCGTCAATCAAGGCAACTACTCCAAACAATTCAACGTCACCCCGCCCGGCTCCATCTTCATCCCCCGCAAAGGGCTCCCTCTCAAGACCCAGTGACAGAACTACCCTGCATTCTTCTTTGGCGTGTGGAGTGGCGGGTCTTTAGACCGGTTCATGGCCTCGGTGCCTCTGGTGGCGGCCCGGCCCTTCCATCCATTTGTCTTTGTAGGGGCGCGGCACTGCTGCGCCCGGCTCTTCGCTTTTCCTGGCACTGCTACTCTTGGCCGTGCGGTTCGCGCCTCTTGTGTCCCGGTTCTTGAAGGTGTCATCCCGAACGCAGTGAGGGATCCTTGCCAAAACCACAACCCTCATTTTCCGCTCGATCGGATCATGGCCGGGGTGCTGCTTTGCGTGAGAATCGACACCATCGCGACATTTCACTAAGCTTCCAGGGCAAGATAGGAGGTTCCATGATCGCCAAGGCCGGGTATTCCACCCCGATGTTTCACGTCGCGGAAATTGAACACTCTATCCGCTTCTACGAATTGCTCGGCTTCCAAACTATCGACACCGACCGCGGTACGCCCATCGGCTGGGCTCGTCTTCATTGCCAAGGTGGTGCCGTGATGTTCCTCCGAGCCGACGAGCCGCTCGGTGATTTCCCGCGTGGCGTGATGCTCTGCATGTACGCGCCGGATCTCCCCGCTCTCCGCGAGCATCTCTTGGCCAACGGCGTCAGTGTCCCCGCCATCCGTTACCCTCCCTATATGCCGAGCGGCGAACTCCAGCTTGCCGATCCAGACGGCTACCCCATCGTCCTTTCTCATTGGGGCAAGGCCGAGCAAGAAGCTTGGGAAAAGCGCATCGGTAGGAAAGCGTAATTCACCTGACTCACGCGCCCATTCCGAATGAGCAACCTGGGAAGGACCAGGGGAGGGCGCAGGCCCTCCTCTAATTCGTGCGACGGCTAGCTTTCACGAACGGAGAACAGTACGGGTAGGCGAGCCACTCATGCAATGGCGGGATGGGGGTAGTGAAGGTACTCCTGTATGCGCACTCGCGGCCAAAGTTGCATTTTCTCCCGGCGCGGCCAACAATGAATCAGACAGCAAGAATGCGGAATCAAACTATTTTCGATTTTCGGATTTCCAATTTCGCTTTTCGCTCTGTGAGGTCTTGCCATGCCTGAAGCCGTGATTGTTTCTTCCGTCCGCACTCCCGTAGGCCGCGCCTACAAAGGCGCGCTGCGCGCCACGCGCCCCGACGATCTCGCCGGGTTGACAATCAAAGAGGCCCTTGCCCGCGTTCCCGGTCTCGAGCCAAAAGAAATCGACGACGTGATTCTCGGCTGCGCCATGCCCGAAGGCGAGCAAGGCATGAACGTCGCGCGCATCGCTTCCCTCCGCGCCGGCCTGCCCGTGGAAACTTCCGCGATGACCATCAACCGCTTCTGCTCCTCCGGCTTGCAGGCGATTGCGCTCGCCGCCGAACGCATTCGCGGCGGCTCCGCGGACGTCATCGTGGCGGGCGGCACCGAGTCCATGTCCATGGTGCCCATGGGCGGCAACAAGATTTCGCCGAATCCCTGGCTCGTGGACCACTCTCCCGACACGTACATCAGCATGGGCCTCGGCACGGAAAACATTGCGCGCAAATTCGGCATCACCCGCGAGCAAGCCGATGAGTTTTCCCTGAATTCGCACAAGAAGGCCCTCGCCGCCATCGCCACCGGAAATTTCAAGGACGAAACGATTCCCGTCGAGGTGAAAATCACTTCTGTGCCAAACGGAAATGGTGCATCGTCCAAATCGAAGTCCGCTCCAGTCAAACTTATGACGCAGACTTTTGTTTTTTCTACCGACGAAGGCCCGCGCGCCGATACTTCACTCGACGCCTTGGCGAAACTCAAGCCCGCTTTTCACGTGAAAGGAACCGTAACCGCGGGGAATAGTTCGCAGATGAGCGACGGCGCGGCAGCGGCCGTTGTGATGAGCGATGCGCGCGCCAAGGCGCTGGGCGTGAAGCCTCTCGCGCGCTTTGTTGCTTTTGCGACTGCCGGCGTTCTGCCCGAAGAGTTTGGCATCGGCCCGGTCGCGGCCATTCCGAAAGCGTTGAAGCTCGCTGGTCTTTCCCTAAACGACATCGCGGTCATCGAGTTGAACGAAGCGTTTGCTGCCCAATCGCTCGCGGTCATACGACAAGCCGGGCTCGACCCTGCCAAGGTCAATCCCAATGGCGGCGCCATCGCGCTCGGACATCCGCTAGGCTGCACCGGTGCAAAACTCACCGCCACCATCATCCGCGAATTGCAGCGCCGCAACGCGCACTATGGCATGGTGACGATGTGCATCGGCGGCGGCATGGGCGCCGCCGGCATCCTCGAACGCCTCGCATGACCGCCCTTGGTCACGCCGGCCTTATGTAATTCCGCGCGAAGCTATATATAGATGCTAAAGGCCGAAGACATAGAGGACGCGGTCGGCGGCGATGGCGATGCATTGATGGGCGCCGATGGTGAAGGAAACAGGATTAGCGCCAATCGCGCCGCCAGTCCGGAAATCCCATTGCGGCTTTCCGGTGCGCGCGTCGAGCGCATAGAAATTGCCTTCGTCGGAGCCGGAGAAAACCAAGCCGCCGGCCGTCGAGAGTACGCCGGCCCACGGTGGTGAGTGCAGCTTGAACTCCCAGCGCAATTCGCCGGTCTCCGCTTCTAGCGTTTTAATCGCGCCCCAGGAATCGTCGGGAGGCAATCCGTCTTCACCGCCGCCGGGGAAGAACGTACCTGCCTTGCAAGGCCTATCGCGCTTGAAGTAACGCGCTCCAATTTCGCGCGTGGCTACATAGAGGAAACCCGTTTGCGGATCGTAAGAAGGACTGAACCACACGGTCGCGCCATTTAAGTTGGGCCAGATGAGAGTTCCTTCTTTGGAAGGTTCGGAATTCGGCGCGGGAATCGGGCGGCCCTTGGCGTCGCCCCGAAGCCGAGGTTTTGCTTCGCATAAGGCTTGCCGGCGATAAATTCTCCCGTGGCGCGATCGAGCACGTAGTAAAACGCGTTGCGGTTTGCGACAGCAATGAGTTTGCGTTTGGTGTCGCGGACTTGCGCGTCGAACAACATGGGCGCGTGCGTGGCGTCCCAGTCGTGCGTGTCGTGCGGAGAAAATTGGAAATACCAGCACAGCTTTCCCGTCGCTGCATCGACTGCGACGAACGAGCAAGTGTAGAGATTGTCGCCCGGGCGAACGTCGCCGTTCCAGTCGGGGCCGGGAGTGGTCCAGAAGCGCCACGCTTGCGCGCCGGTCTTGGCGTCATAGGCGTCGATGAATCCGCGAATGCCGGCTTCACCGCCGCTGACGCCGACGATAATTTTTCCCTCGATGGCCAGCGCCGCCATGGTCATGCTGTAACCGAGCTTGTAATCGAGCACTTTGGAGGAGCAGCCGCTGCGCGCGTAGACGGCTTTACCGCGGGCCGGATCGCCCGGAAGAGCTTCGGGAGGAACCTTCCGAAGCTGCGAACCTGCGCGGCAACGCCCGAGGATTTCCTCCGGAGAGAGATACCAGGCCTCCGGCATGTCCGGCTGAATGCCGTTTTCAATGACGGACTTGAGCGCTTCCTCGCCGGCAGCATGAGCGAGCTTGGACCGGCGAAGAGACGGGCCGCGGCCACCGCCGCCGTCCATTCCGTGACAAAAAGCGCAGTGGCCCTCGAAAACAACCTTGCCTGCGGCAAGATCGGGTTGTACGGGAGGCGTTGCCTGGGAGGGCGGAGATTGCGGGGCAGCTTGCGGAGGCGATGAGCCGCGCACATGAGCAGAGGACAAAACTACTAGCACGATAGCGGCAGCGAACGAGCGCATGAAAAACCTCGCAGGAATGGTCTGGCTGACAGGCAGCAAAGTGAGGAGAAGGGTAGCTGCCACGGCCGGGGCTTTCAATCGGGGGCCAGGAATCGCATTAGAACGAAGTCCCCGACGTGTAGATTACCGCTTGGAACATTTTGGGCTTGACCGGCGTCTAACAATCATAGAATATGGCGTTATACGACATGTCAGCGGAGGACATAATGGAGGTTAGCGAGCCGGTCCTGCTGATTTTGCTCAGCCTGGCGGAGCAGCCGCGCCACGGCTATGCGATCTTGCAGGACACCGCGAGGATGAGCGACGGGCGCGTGCGGCTCAGTACGGGCACTTTGTACGGAGCGCTGCGGCGCTTGCTCGACGAGAAATGGATCGAGCGTTTCAAGGAGCGGGACAACTCGAGGGGAAAGCAGGCTTACCGGCTCACGACCGAGGGGCGCCGGAACCTGCAGATGGAAGTGGCCCGGATGAAGCGTCTGACGCGGTTGGCAGCGCTGCGCGTCGCGCGAAAGGAGACATAGATCATGCTCCCGCTCTACCGGACACTTCTCTACCTCTATCCCACCGGGTTCCGTTGCGAATTCGGCGAAGAGGTGCTGGAGGTTCTCTCGGAAGTGCAGGGGGAGATTCGCAAGAAGAGTGCGATGGCGCGCATCTTTTTCGCAGTGCGGGAGGCGGGCGGCCTGCTGCGCGGCGGATTGCACGAGCGTCTCCGGAGCATCACCGGTTCCCACGACAGCGGGATTTTTTCCTTAGGGAGGTTTGCGATGAAATCGGAATTCCGGTTCCCCAAAGCCGCAGTGGGGCTGATGGTGGTCATCCTGGCCGCGGTGATGTTTACGATTGAAAAAGCCAAAGCCATTTCAGCTTCGGTCCCTCATGCCAACCCGTCGGTAGGGCATATTCAACCGGCGCAAATGACGATTCTTCCCTCGCTGCTGGTGGCCATGTTCGGCGCCATTGTGGTTGGCTTGATTGGCTGGGGCATACTTTTTGCGCTGCACCGCTCGGGCGTGCAGCAGCTTTCGGTGATGAATCCGTCTACAGGCGTACGCGCAAACAAGTGAAGGGATTCTCGCAGCTTAACAAAGGGCGCGGTTCCAACACCCGGTCCTAGCTAAGCCAGGTAATTACTGACGCCAGTGGGACGCGCTAAAGCCCGCCCCTACATCTGACGCGCATATTTCTCGTCCGGGAAGAGTCTCACTCCGGCTGCCGCAACGGCGCGGAACACGTGAGATCCTTAGGCCGCAAAATGCGCGGCCTCAGCCGATTTCGAAATGCACGACGGGGTGTGGCATAGGTTG